>Ga0137403_10000980_pt1 | contig 36384 bp, 31 predicted proteins | sample CZOMad2_1_16fung_FD_122057 | JGI IMG/M metagenome (GOLD analysis project Ga0137403, IMG submission 122057) | Vadose zone soil fungal communities from Angelo Coast Range Reserve, California, USA - CZOMad2_1_16fungal (Hybrid Assembly) | ecosystem: Environmental > Terrestrial > Soil > Vadose zone... | reverse complement strand
GATAGGAATGGCGACGGGACCGTCTTCTGCTGGATAGGGGGCGGCACAGGCAAGGAACAGGCAACATTTCTTCGTGCTTTACGAGAGATACTGAGCCCAATTGACAACCCGCGATACTTGCTCGCACGACGCAAGATTTGGAGGGTTTTCCGAGAGGACTATTTCGCGGTTCCAGATGTTTTGGCGCGGAAGAAAGAATTTGCGGATATTTTTGCACGACGCTGGAAACGTTTTGTTGGACCAATCGAACTCGTGTACACGCGCACTCCTGAAGGCCGCAAGATGTTAGTCCGTGCGCGCAATCACTCTCTTTCCGGTGCTTTCCAGAAGCGTGCAGAGAGGGTGAGTTGTTGGAAGTGAGGTTTCATCGAAGCAACGACCGGCGGCCACCCGAACGTACCTCGGGCGGTTATGAGACAGGTCTTTGAGCTCCTATGACGAACGGTAATGCTCTAAGAAAAGTAGAGTGTGTAAAGACACCAATTCGCGGTTCAGGGATCGTGCCTCGTGGCCTGGGAAGAAGGGCGCCCGAAGAAACTAAGCCTGCGGCCGCAAGGCGCTCATAGCCGCCGCCAGCAAGCCGCCGGCATCGGTCGTGTGGCCGTTCGGAGTCAGCTTGTCGATCAGGCTGGGCAACACCGCAGACAGTTGCGAGCTCGCTTGCTCCGGTGAAATTCCCGCTTTGGCGGCGAGGTTCTTCAGCGCGTCGCTGCCTAATACATGGTTAATCTGGTCGGCGGAAATCGGCAAGTTCTGGCCCGTGGAGACCCAGGAAGAAACGACGCTGCCCAAACCCTTTTGTTGGAAGTTTTGCACCAAGCCATCCAAGCCGCCGGGTTGACTTTGAATCATTTCATACACGCCGTGCACCATGGGATTGGTGCTGGATCCCATCAATCCGGTCGCTGCCTTTTCCGCCAGATCTCCAAATAGACTCATTACGCACTCCTTTTGAAAGCGAACCGAGTTAAAAACAACGACGCCGACAGCGCTCGCAAAATACCACAGCGGGGCCGTCGGGTGCTAAGGGGCTAAAGACCTGTACGCCAGCGACTACTGCTTGGCGATAACCAGCGCGCTGAACTTCTTGTATGCAGCTGCCGGAACAATTTTCTTGCGGGTCAAGTCAGTCTTGGCTTTGTAGGGACGGCCAGCGATGATTTTGTCCGCGTAGGCGTCGCCGACGCCGGGAAGAGCCACGAGTTGATCCTTCGTGGCCGTATTAAGATCGACCAAATCGGCCGCCGGAGCGACAGCTTTCGCGGTCTTGGCGGCTTTGGGCGCCTTGGGGTCTTTGGCAGGCGCTGCGGCCTGTGCCATGGCGATGCCGCTCATGAGTGATAAAGCGAGCAGCGGCGCAGTGACAAAACGTGCGATGAGTTTGCGGTTCATAGGTCTCCTTCATTCTTTCTCGGCGGCGCGATAGCCGGCCTTCTTGGCATCGTCTTCCGACATAAATTTGCCTTGTTTAGTTTTGCCATACCACCGTCCGCCCTTGTGGTAGACGCCGGTGTCGGTATTGACCCAGACTTGGCCGCCACTCTTGGCAGCAGCCACGTCAGACGCTGCGGGTGTTGCCGCAGCCTTTGCCTTAGGGGCTGTCTTTGGAGCGGCCGCTGTGGGTGCCGCCGGAGTCGCTGCGGTCGACGACGCTGGAGTGCTGGCCGGAGCTGCCGCCGCTGCTGGAGTCGCTGACTCTGTAGCCGCCGCTTTCTTGCTCTTGCGGGATTTCTTTGCTGGTGCCGCGTCTGCTGCCGGTGTCGCAGCGGGGGTGCTGGCGGCTGCCGGAGCCGTTGCATCCGCTGCTGCTGCTTTCTTGCTCTTGCGAGATTTCTTCGCCAGCGCCGCGTCCGCTGCGGGTGCCGCTGCTGGGGTGCCGGCTGCAGCCGGAGCAGGTGCGGCATCTGCTGCAGCTGCCTTCTTGCTCTTCTTCTTCGACTTGGTCGTCGTGGTGTCGGTTTGGGTGGCAGTAGCGTCGTCCGCTGCGGCGGCCTTCTTTTTCTTCTTTGCCAATGCCGGAGTAGCGGCCAGACTCAGCGCCAAGCCAAGCACTGCCGCACGTGCGAACCATTTAGTCGTGAATGCCTTCATTCGGAGTTCCCCCTTCATTTCTCCATGCGGTATCCCGCGCTTCATGCGGCCTTCCCGCGGATTGCCTCAAGCAGAGCGCGGGGGATGAGTCCCCATGCGAACGAGCTCCGCACGGAGTCTCACGAACAAATCAGCCGCATTGTTTCTGAGGTTGTAAATCATGCCAAATTTCGGTATTACAGTCAATAACAGACTCTAAGGCATAGACTTGCCAAAACTAGAACGTCAGATGCGAAGGAGCCCTTGGCACGCTGCTCGGAATTAGTTGAAATTCGCGGTGACATTCGCGCCGCCCATGGGAACAGTCAGGGAGCAGGTAGTTCCAGTGGGCGATGCGCATCCCGACCACGCGCTGAACGTGTGCCCCGGATTCGGTGCAGCTATCAGCGCGATCGTACTGCCGACTGTAAACTGCGCGCCGCACACTCCGCCAGCACCGCATGCGATTCCCGCAGGCACGCTCGTGACGGTGCCATCAGCCGAGTTAGGCAACACGCTGGCAGTCACTACCGCTTGCGTGGCGCTGCCTCCCGGGCAGTCAACTCGCGTCCGGTCGTTGACTGTGACCGTCGCGAAATTAGTAACGAAATTTCCGCCGCTATTGAAGTCAGCGTAAACGTCGGCGATTCCGCAAACGTTTCCTGGCTGCGGCGACACCACACCCCCGTTGATCACCAACAGCTGCGGGACGTCGGTTTTCCATGTGACCTTGCTGGTAATATCCGCCGTTCCCGGAGGATGAACGTAAGTTCCAATGGCCGTGAAGACGCCCTGAGCGGTAGGATCTGGGGTCGCGAAGTTGAAGCCCGCTGCAGGCTGAATCTCGATCGCCACCAGCTTATGATCCTGCCCGCAGCTCAACCAGTTGGTCGCGATCAGCGCGAGGGCCGCACCGAACAAATACTTCAGCCACCGTTCACTCATGCCCAGAACTCCTGCGAAACAAACTCGTCCCCGCACTCTCAATCCTTCGGAAACTGCAATCTATTGGAAGCACCTGCAAAAAGCAAGGAAGAGCCGCCCACCTTTAGGCGCGACCGTTCAGGGGGCCGAGCCATCTTCCTCGAGCAACTTCGCCAACGTTGGCTTGTACTTCCGCCCCGTTTCTTTCTTCATCGGAACGCGCTTCGTAGCCGGAACCACGCCAATGTTCGCCCGCGAAGCCGCCTTCACGGCCTTGGTCACATCGAACCGCTTTTTCTTCTTCTTGGCCATCCTCAGTCATCTTGCCATAGCGGCTTTCCGGAAGAGAATGGCATAATAGTAAGCCTTAAAATCAAATTGAGTACGCGAGAAGCCCCCCGAGAAACCTCTATGGAAGAGCGCGATTTTTTCGACGAGAAAGCTGAGACTAAGAAGCACACCCTGATGTGCCCGCACTGCCGCCAGGAGGCCGAATACGACGTCTCCTGGCTGGTGCGCACTAAGAAGAAGCAGATTCCCAACCGCGCCGACGAGCGCGACCGTGCCCGCTACGCCAAGCTCCGCACCTACATGGTCCGCCGCGACGACCTGCTCGGCTGCAAGAACATCCGCTGCCGCAAGCGCTTTGAAATCACCAGCCTGCAATCCGTAGTCTTTACCGAATAACCGCCTCGCTTTAGCCACGCTCAACGTCGGGGCGGCTGCCCTCGGCCGCCCGGCCGAGAGAGAAGCTCGGCTTAAGCTCCCTAGAAGCCGCCGCTGCCACCCGCGTATACTTACCAGTTTGGCCGCATCGCTTCTCGCTCTCAGCCGAAAGCCGACAGCCGACGGCCAAGAGGTATCCCATGAAGATCCTGGTCTGCATGAAGCAGGTGCCTCAGAAAGATGCACCGCTTAAGCTTAACGAATCCGGCCAATGGATTCGTGAAGACGTTTCCTACGAAGTTAACGAGCCCGACGCTTACGCGCTCGAAGAAGCCCTTCGCCAAAAAGAAAAGCACGGAGGCGAGGTAGTCGCCATCACCTCCGGACCAGCCCGCGCCCAGCAAGTACTGCGCGAAGCGCTAGCCAAGGGCGCCGACCGAGCGATTCACCTCGAAGACGACGCCTTCGTCGGCCTCGACGCGCTCAACACGGCCCGCGCTATCGCCGCCGCCATTCAAGACGAACGATTCGACCTCATCTTCACCGGCCTGCAATCCGACGACTACGGCTTCGCACAGACGGGTGTGATCCTGGCCGAGTTGCTAGGCTGGCCCCACGCCACCATCATCATGCACCTCGAAAAGTCCGATACCGGCATCCGCGTCAAGCGCGAACTCGAAGCCGGATTTTTCCAGTATGTAAACATGCCGCTGCCCGCCGTGCTGACGATTCAGTCCGGTATCAACAAGCTGCGCTATGCCACGTTGATCGGAATCAAACAGGCGAAGAACAAACCCCTGCGCAAGGTCGCTCTCGCGGAGATACAAAGCACCCTGACACCGAACCTACAAAAGATCGAACGCCTATACGTTCCGCAGAAAACCAAGAAGACGGAAACGCTCGAAGGTTCTCCGTCTGACGTCGCCAAGAAATTGGTCGACAGACTGCGCAACGAACTGCGCGTGCTGTAAGGGTTCAGGAGTCCGAATGCCAGATACGATTCTCGTCATTGTCGAGCAGCAGCAAGGCAAGCTCAACCGCGTTTCCTGGGAGACCATCGCCGCCGCGCAAGCCATCGCCAGGGATACAGGCTGGGCCGTCGAAGCAGCAGTCGTAGGCAACAACATCGCCGCCGTGGCCGCGGAAGTCTCGGCAAAAAAACTCGCCAAGGTCTACGTCCTCGACGCCCTGCAACTCGAACGCTACACGCCCGATGCCTTCGCTGCAGCGCTCAAGCAGCTCATCGCCACCAAGCAGCCGAAGCTGGTCCTGCTGCCGCACACTTACCAGGTCCGCGATTTCGCGCCCAAGCTCGCCACCCAGCTCGGCCGCTGCGTTATCAGCGACTGCACCGGCTACAGGCACGATGCCGGCAAGCTGCTCTTTACCCGACAGATGTTCCAAGGCAAGTTTTCCGCCGACGTTGGTTTTGGTTCAGACGCCCCTTGGATTGCCACGTTCCAAAACGGAGCTTTTCGCGGAGATAAAGCTGAAGCGGGTGCCGCCCCCACCCCGGTTGAGACCTTCTCAGTCACGCTCGACCCCGCCCGCAACCAGCCCGAAGACTGGTTCAAGGAAGCCAAACAAGCCGTCGACCTGACTCAAGCCGAAATCATCGTCTCCGTGGGCCGCGGCATCAAAGAGCAAAAAAACATCGACCTAGCCCAGCAACTCGCCGCTGCCCTCGGCGGAGAACTCGCCGCCTCCCGCCCCATCTGCGACAACGGATGGCTCCCCATGGACCGCCAAATCGGTTCCTCCGGCCAGACAGTCTCACCCAAGCTCTACCTAGCCCTCGGCATCAGCGGCGCGATTCAACACATTGTCGGAATGAAGGGCGCCCGCGCAGTGGTGGCGATTAATAAAGATTCCGAAGCGCCCATTTTTGAAATTGCGGATGTGGCCGTTGTTGGTAACCTGTTCGACATCGTGCCGCCGTTGATCGAAGAAATCAAGAAAGCGAAGGCAAGGAGTTAGCCTTGGAACCGTCCGCGTGGCGGCCGTCCCCACACAAGACCTTATCCTGATCAACGACCATGCTCACTTTCCGAAAGTCCTTCGACATCGCGGACAGGCCGAAAATGGAAGCCGACGTCATCATTGTAGGCGGCGGCCCTGCCGGCATGGCCTGCGCCCTCCGCCTCTCACAGCTCATCGACGAACACAACGCCATCCATCCCGGCACCCCGCTCAGCAAAGAAAATATCTACGTTCTCGAAAAAGCTCGCGAAGCGGGCCAGCACTGCCTCTCCGGCGCCATCCTCGACCCGCGAGCTATGCGCGAACTGCTTCCCGGATTCGAAACAGAAGCTCCCATCGAAGCGACGGTCCGAAAAGAAGCCGTTCACTTTCTCACTGAGACCAGGCACTTCAGGCTCCCCATTACGCCGCCGCCGCTGCAGGATCACGGCAACTACGTCATCTCCATCAACCGCTTCGTCAAATGGATGGAGGAGAAGGTGGAAGCCGCCGGCATCACCGTCTTCACAGGTTTTGCTGGCTCGGAACTTCTTTACAACGAAAACAAAGTCACCGGGGTTCGCACCGACGACAAAGGTGTCGACAAAAAGAACGAAAAGAAATCGAACTTCGAGCCCGGCTACGACATCCACGCCAAAGTCGTAATTCTGGCCGAGGGTACGCGCGGATCTCTGACCAAGGAACTCATCGCAAAATTGGATCTGGCCCGCGATGCCAACCCGCAGACCTACGGGGTCGGCGTCAAGGAACTCTGGGAACTCCCCGCCGGCCGCATCGAGCCCGGCGAGGTCATCCTCACCTTGGGCTACCCGCTCACCAGCAAGGAATATGGCGGAGCGGGCATCTACGGCGGCCAAAACAACATCGTCTCGCTGGCCTTCGTTACCGGACTCGACTATCAGGACCCACGCCTCGACCCGCAGCGCGTGCTACAGGAGTTCAAGCGCCACCCCTTCATCGCCAAGCTGCTCGCAGGAGGCAGCATGATCCGCTATGGCGCAAAATCCCTGCCCTACGGCGGATGGTGGGCGCTACCCGCGCTCGCGGGCGATGGCTTTATGATCACCGGCGATTCCGCTGGCTTCGTGAATTCCGCGCGCCTCAAGGGCATTCATCTCGCCATGAAGAGCGGCATGATCGCTGCGCAAACCGCTTTCGAAGCCTGGCTCAACAACGATTCCTCCCTGAAGACTCTTGGCCTGTATCCGAAACGCGTCGACCAAAGCTGGATCAGGGAAGAACTCTGGAAGGTCCGCAATTTCCATCAAGGCTTCGAGAAAGGCCTCTACGCGGGACTCTTCCACACGGCGCTGCAACAGGTCACCTTCGGCCGCGGCCTCCACGCGCGCTACCCCTCGCACGCAGGACACGAAAATCTGCGGCCACTGGCCAGACTCCCCGTCGACGGAGGTCCGGATGAGCATCTGCTCGGTGACGCCAAAGGCGACGGCAAGCTCACCTTCGACAAGCTCACCGACCTCTACCACTCCGGCACCAAGCACGAAGAAGACCAGCCTGCGCATCTGGTCATCCACGACACCAACCTCTGCAACACGCGCTGCGTCAAGGAATTCGGCAACCCCTGCACCCATTTCTGCCCCGCCAATGTCTATGAAATGGTCAAGGACACCGGCGCGCCCGCCGGCACTGTCAGCCCCAAAGGCATCAGTCTGAATGCCGCCAACTGCGTCCATTGCAAGACTTGCGACATCATGGACCCATACCAGATCATCACCTGGGTCCCGCCCGAAGGCGGCGGCGGACCCAACTACGACGGCATGTAAACGATTCTCACCAAGGCAAAGATCACTCCGCGTCCCGCAATCTTCCGGCCGCGCAGCTCCGATCGCACACCTCCGATCTGGCCGCTCCAACGCACCCCTGCTATCCTGACTTCAGTCCATGCAAACTCTTTTCGAGCAGCTGCCCACGGTTCATGTGGCGGGCAAAAGGCTGGTGGGGCGCGTTCTGTTCGGCGCGCTCGTTTTGATGGCGATTGCTGTGGGGGGTACGGCAGGCAGCCTGCTCGTCTATTCCACCGGCCTGCCCCAGGTCGAGGAACTCGAGCACTACCGCCCCAGTTCCGTCACCCAGCTCTACGACGATCAAAATCGCGTCGTGGGCTCGTTTGCTCTGCAACGCCGCGTCATCGTCACCTATGACGACTTTCCCAAGGTGCTTCGCGATTCCTTGATCTCGATTGAAGATAAAGATTTCGAACGCCACTGGGGCGTCAACCTATGGCGCATGATGGGCGCGGCCTATCGCGATATTCAGTCCGGCGGCAAGGTCCAAGGCGCATCCACCTTGACCATGCAACTCGCGCGCGATTTGTTCCTATCTCCCGACCGGTCTTTCCATCGCAAAATCCAGGAGATCTTGCTGGCCATCCAGATCGAGCGTCGCTTCACCAAATCGCAAATCTTCACCCTCTATGCCAACCAGATTTTTCTCGGCCACGGTGTCTACGGCTTCGAAGCGGCATCTGAATATTACTTCGGCAAACCGGCCAAGAATCTAACGCTCGAAGAGGCCGCGTTGCTTGCGGGTCTGCCCAAAGGCCCGTCGGTATATTCGCCCATCAATCATCCCGACCGTGCGCTCAAGCGCCGCAATCTTGTTATCAACGCGCTCCTCGAAGATGGAAAGATCACGGCAGCGCAAGCAACGGTGTTGAAGGCGAAGCCTTTGCAACTGAACCTACAGCACGATCCGAACTCGCTGGCTCCCTATTTCGTGGAAGAAGTCCGGCGCTATTTGGAAACGCAGTACGGCAGCGATCAGGTCCACGAAGGCGGACTGCGCGTCTACACCACGCTCAACATGGAAATGCAGAAGGCCGCGAACCAAGCCGTCCTTGACGGCCTGGCCGCCTACGAACGCCGTCACGGCTGGCGGAGCCACCCTCGCAACGTCGTCGCCGAGGGCCAGTCGCTGGACAAATTCCAGCATCCCGACTGGGAAGACACGGCGCAGCCAAGTTCTTACTGGCACGCATTGGTGACCAGCGTTTCGCAGACGGAAGTCAAGCTTAAGATGGGCCGCTACTCGGCGGCGTTGGTTCCTGCGGACGCCAAGTGGACGGGGCGCAAGCTGGAGTCTCTCTTCTTAGTGGGCGATCTGGCTTACGTAAGAATCCTTTTCGCGACTCCAGACGGTAGGGCACAGGTGAGTCTGGAACAAGATTCCGGCGCACAAGCAGCGCTCATGGCCATCGACAACGCGACCGGAGAAATCAAGGCCATGGTCGGCGGACGCGACTTCGAGGAGTCAAAATTCAACCGTGCAACCCAGGCGCAACGGCAAGTGGGTTCTTCCTTCAAACCCTACGTCTACACCGCCGTCATCGACCAGGGCGGGTCGCCCGATGATGTCATCGTAGATGAATCGATAACATTTCAGACCCCTTCGGGTCCGTACACGCCTCACAACTACGACGACAAGTTCGAGGGAGCGATCACCCTGCGCCGGGCCTTGGCCCAGTCCAGAAACATCCCGGCATTGAGGCTGGCGGATAAAATCGGCATCCGTACGGTTATCGACTACGCCCGTCGCTTCGGGGTCACCTCGAGCATTCCAGCATATCTGCCCGTTGCCCTGGGCGCGGCCGATCTTACGCTCATGGAACAGACTACGTCCTTCACAGTCTTCCCCAACGACGGCGTGCGAGTTACGCCTCACTACATAAGCAAGGTTACTGACTACGAAGGGCACATCCTCGAGCAAGACGTTCCAGATGTAAAAGACGTAATCAGCGCCCGCACGGCCAGAATTATGACATCCATGCTGCGCGAAGTAGTGCTGCACGGCACAGCGATTTCGGCAAACAGTCTGCCGTACCCCCTGGCAGGGAAGACCGGCACGACAAATGACTTCACCGACGCCTGGTTCGTCGGCTTCTCCCCCACGCTAACCTGCGGCGTGTGGATGGGTTTCGATGAAAAACGGACGCTCGGCGCGAAAGAATCCGGAGGCCACGCAGCCCTTCCTCTGTGGATCGACTTCATGAAGGCGGCTCTAGAGGGCAAAGATCAAGGCCAGTTCCCGGCTGCGCCTCTTACTTCAACATCTGCCACACCGCCAAAGATCGACACTCCCGATGTTGCACCGGGCGATGGGGAAATGCATTGATCGGCGGGCGAGTACGGGCGGGGCATACTGCACTCAATTGTTTGTAGATACCAAAATAATTGTCATCCTATGAAGTCTTTCTTCCGCATACTGCTTCTTGGCTTGGTTTTGGTCATTGTGGCGCTCATCTCAGCGCTGACATCAATGCGCTTCGCCATTCACGGCCGCCAGGTCTCGGTGCCAAAGCTCGTGGGCCTGACTCCCGACGAGGCGGGACGCACGGCGGAGGACCTTGGCCTCTCCTTGAGGGTGGACCGGCAGTTTTACAGCCCAAACATCCCCGCAGGAAAAATCGTCTCGCAAACACCCGACGCCGGAGCGCAGGTCCGGCGAGGATGGCGTGTTCTTGTGGCGGAAAGCCTGGGGCCGATGCGGGTATCGCCGCCGGATGTAGTGGGGCAAAGTGAACGCGCCGCGGCAATCAACATCCGCCGCCGCGGATTGCAGGTGGGGGAAGAAGCTGCCGTGTCCGCGCCAGGAAAAGACGCGGGGACTGTGATCGCCCAGAGCCCGCCGGCAAACTCGACCAGCGTAACCTCGCCCAACGTAAGCCTGCTCACCTCCGGCCCGCCGCAACAGCAGGCGTACGTAATGCCGAGCTTTGTCGGGTCGCCATTGGCCTCGGCCACCAGGGCACTCGGTAACGCGCGCATCCATGTCGGCAGCGTGACCGCCGCACCGGACGTTCCGGGGGATGCGGCCCCCTTGGCCCCAATTGGCCCGGCATCCATCATTCTTTCTCAGACTCCCGCACCTGGCCAGCGCGTACAGGAAGGCCAGCCGGTAAATTTCGAAGTCCGGCCGTAGTGCCAGTACCGTGACCGCACGACGCTGACGACAGAAGGACTCTCTTGGGTGCTTCGTCCTTGGCGCGTCTTGCGCGACAGGGATTTCCTGCGCCACAACCTGATTACGAAATTACTGGTTATGGCACTAGAGCCGAAGCAGAAGCGCCGCGAAGAATCCGTCGCACGGGTGAACACCTGGGTAGGTGCGAAGATATTGGCCTTGTGTGAGACGCTCAACGTTCGCGACGGTGAGAAGCTTATTGTCCTGCAATCGTGACAATTCTTTGGAAATACTACCCAGTTCGAATTCCTTACCCGTCGCCTCTCGCATCGCCCCCTCCACAACTTGCTCGCACTCCTCGGGTTCGAGTGAGCAAGTGGAGTAGAGCAAAGTTCCGCCGTGTGCAACTTGCCGCATGGCTGCTTGCACGAGCTCAACCTGGAGCTTCTGCAGTTCCACGATATTTTCCCCGCGCAGCCGCCACTTGATTTCGGGATGACGCGCCAGCGTCCCAGTTCCTGTGCAGGGTGCATCCACAAGCACGCGGTCAAACTTTTCGCTAGCAGCGAACGACCGCAGATCGGCGGTAACGACCTCGACGTTCGCCGCTTGTACGCGCTCCCGCAAAAGCCGCGTGCGGTGCGGATGCACATCCAGCGCAACGATGGCCGCCGCGGGATTCCGTTCGGCGAGAATCGCAGTCTTCCCCCCAGGCGCGGCACACGCATCAAGAATGCGAGATCCCTGGCCAACGAGCAGGGCCACCAACTGTGACGCTTCGTCTTGAATGGCGACACGTCGATCGCGAAAAGCGTGTGTCTTAGTGATGTCGCCGGATTCGACCCGCCGCGCAGTGGACAGCAGAGAACCGGGCGACAGACGCACGTCTTCCCCGACGAAGTCGAACGGCGCGGAGCCACCAACGCCAGAGGCCTCGCGAAGGCGGATGTGCGTCGCGGGAACGCGTTGGTTTTCGGCGCAGATCGCCCGCGTCGTCTCCACGCCGAAGTGAGCCAGCCAACGCGCCACCAACCATTCGGGGTGGCAGTACCCGGCGGCAATCGAGGATGAGGTATTCGCGCCTTCGGCCGCAGGTGTTGGACCGGGCCCGGAACGCCTTGCCGCTGCCGTGCCGCCAATCTTCCTCAGCAACGCATTGACAAGCCCAACAGCCGACGTGCGCCGTGAGCGCTTTACCAACTCAACACTCTCATGCACTGCGGCATGCGCAGGCACGCGTTCGAGTCTAGTGAGCTGGTACGCTCCCATGCGCAAAGCGATAAGAACTTCCGCGTCCAGCTTCTCCAGGGGCCACTTGCTGAAGGGCGCGAGCGTGGAGTCGAGCTGCGAGCGCCAGCGCAAAACGCCCATCACAATCTGTGTTGCCAGCCCATGATCTTCAGAAGAAAGCCCCTCCCGAGAGAGTGCTCCGTACTTCGCGGAATGCAGAAGTTCAGAAGCGTAGGCATCTTCCTTTTCGACCTGCAACAGGATGTCGAACGCAGCGGTGCGTGCGGGAGAGATGCTCATGCGACGCCGAGTTCTTCGCCAGTCTGTGGCCGGTAGCCGTTGATGAAATCACGGGCCACCATTCGCTTCTTGCCTTCCGGCTGGACTTCCAGCAGCTCCAAAACAGAAGCGCGACAGCAAGCCAGCAGCTGGTTGTTGTCCACCAGCAGGGTACCTGGTATTCGCACCGCAGAATGCTCCACCACTCTTGCGCTGCAAATCAAAAGCTGCCTGCCGCGGAAATTCGTATAGGCTCCGGGCCACGGCTGGAAGCCGCGGAGGCGGTTGTAGATCTCCGGTGCCGATTGGCTGAAGTCAATTCGCCCGTCTTCCTTGCGCAAGATTGGGGCCAGCGATGCTCTCAAGTGATCCTGCGGTTGCGGGATGACTGCTTCTTCCCTAATATCCAAAAGCGTCCGGACCATCAGCTCCGCGCCCACTCCAGCCAGTCTCGGCGAAAGTGTCTCCGCAGTGTCATTGGCCGCGATCGGGACTTCGCGTTGCAACAGGATGTCGCCGGTATCAAGGCCCGCGTCGATGCGCATGGTTGTGACGCCTGTGACCGTTTCTCCAGAGGCGATTGCCCACTGGATCGGCGCAGCACCCCTGTACTTCGGTAGTAGAGAGGAATGCAGATTGATGTTCCCTAGAGGCGGCAGGTCGATCATCCATTGCGGAATAATGCGTCCGTAGCCCACGACAACGATAGCTTCGGGGTTCAGCTCTTGCAGTTGAGTTCGAAACTCGGCGTTGTTCTTGATGCTGTCGGGTTGCGTAATAGGGAGTTGCAGCGAAAGCGCGCCCTGTTTGACCGGGCTGACCGCCATTTCCATGCCGCGGCCCCTGGGCTTGTCAGGACGTGTGACCACCAGATCTACAGAAAAGCCAGCTTGTATCAGTGCTTCTAAACTAGGAACGGCGAAAGCCGGAGTACCGCAGAACACGAGATGGAAGGGAGGATTCACAGGCTTCACAGCTCACCCGGTTACCGATCGCCACGCAGGAAGTAAATACGTAAACTCACCACAGCACTGCAACACCCCAAATAAAATTCTTGTCATCCCGACCGACGGGAGGGATATGCAGTTCGCTTTAGAAAAACTTCCTTCCGGACCCCGCAGTCGTCTCCTCGGCCTACCCTCACCACTCGCCAGCCTTCATCAGCTTTCGGATCTTGCGCTTCATCAAATCCCGTTTTAGTGCGCTGATGTGGCTGATGTAGAGTTTGCCGTTCAGGTGGTCGATTTCGTGACAGAAGGCACGGGCCAGCAGCTCTTCGCCCGTATGCTCGAAGAATTTGCCTGTTGCATCTTGCGCGCGTACCGTGACCTTCTTGGGACGGGCTACGTTCTCGCGAAATTCCGGAATGCTGAGACAGCCTTCATTCTGCGAGATGCGGCCTTCGGTATAAATGATCTCCGGGTTGATGAGAACAAGCTTTTGCTCCGGGTTCTCCTTAAAAGTTACATCAATGACCGCGATGCGGCGGGAGATGCCGATCTGCGGCGCTGCTAAGCCGACGCCGTGGGCAGCGTACATGGATTCAAACATGTCGTCGAGCAACTCACGCAAAGAAGCGTCAAATTCCGTTACCGGCGCGGCTTTCTTATCAAGCACCGGGTCGCCAAACTTCACTATGGGATGAATCATTGAGAGTAGTTAGTAATCCTTCAATTGCTCAAGATAGCCGCTATGGTTGCGCAACGTTTCGTCCATGGAATCGCCGCCAAACTTGTCCAGAGCGCAACGCGCCAGCGTCAGCGCGACCATGGATTCCGCTCCCACGCCCGCAGCCGGAACCACGCACACGTCGGAGCGCTCATAAGCCGCCTGCACCGGTTCACGCGTCTCGAAGTCCACGGACTTGAGCGGACGGCGCAAGGTCGAAATCGGCTTCAGGTACCCACGCACGCGAATGTCTTCCCCGTTGGAGACGCCGCCTTCAATCCCACCGGCGTTGTTGCGCGGCCGGGTAAACCCTGCGAATCCCGTCGCCTCGGTGTAGCCGATTTCATCGTGTACGGCAGAGCCAGGCGCAGCAGCTGCCGCCACCCCGATCCCAATCTCGACGGCCTTCACCGCCTGCAACGACATAACCGCGCCAGCCAGGAGCCCGTCGAGCCGCTCATCCCATTGCGCGTAAGTGCCGAGGCCCGGAGGCACGCCATGGGCTACAACTTCGAAGACGCCGCCAACGGTGTCGCCAGTACGCAAAACCTTGTCAACCTCGGCCTTCATCTGCTGTTCAATCTCCGGGTCACAGCAGTTCAATAGAATCTCTTCACGAGCGCAACTGGCGACAATGTTGTCCCAGGGAACCTCGCCATTGACCACAGTGCCGCCGACCGCGACCACGTGACTGAGAACCTCGATGCCGAGGGTGCGAAGGAAAAGCTTGGCGAGACCACCCATGGCCACGCGCGCGGTGGACTCGCGGGCGGACGCACGCTCCAGGACATAACGGGCTTCGGAAAAGTTGTATTTCAGCGCTCCCGCAAGATCGGCATGGCCGGGTCGGGGCGAGGCCACGCGCTTGTGCTTCCCGGGGTCGCCGGGATCGACGGGTAGAGCCTCAGTCCAGTTCTTCCAGTCATTGTTAGCCAGTTGGATGGAAATCGGCGAGCCAATCGTCTTGCCGTGACGCACTCCAGACAGAATATGGGCGTGGTCGCGCTCGATTTTCATCCGCCCGCCGCGGCCAAACCCTTGCTGTCGCCGCCAGAGCTCGTGGTCGAGAAAGGCCTGATCGACGGCCAGTCCGGCCGGCAGGCCGGATATGAAGGCTACGAGCGCCTCCCCATGGGACTCTCCGGTGGTGAAGTAGCGAAGCATGGACTCTGAATTTTATCTGATTGAGGGGGAATTGCCGAATTCGGGGGCGGGATCCGGTTACCAGTAACCTTGCGTATCTCCTCCCATCGAGCGAAGTTTGGTTGTCTTGCCAGCCGGCCGGACGGCGAGAGTCTTGGCCAGGAGGAAGACGCCGGCGGAGCCAACTGCCAGCGGAGAGAGAACTAAATGTAGGTGGCGGTCAGAATTCCGCTAGCCCATCGGCCGGGGGTCCGCGCCTCTGTAACTCGAGCACCATCAGTCCCATGGCCGCAAACGTTCTCTCCTCCCTGGAATAGATCGTGAACCGATGAATCCAGTGAACAGGTCGGAAGAACGGGTAACGGACCGGGTTGAGGCTGAGCAGGCTTCGCAGTCAAACACAAATGCTTGGGCGGCGAGTCCGATCTGAGCCCTGGCGGCGCTCGAGGCTCGCAAGCGCGCCGCTTCCCGTCACGCCCGGCATTGTACCCGGAGGGTAACCTGCTGGCCCATTACCGGTACTAAAGAGTTGGCGGTTTGCTTCGGAGAAGTTTACAATCCCACCAAGTTTCAAAACTGCTTCCTTGGCTGTGCAACGCCGCTTCTGTCTTGCATTGCTCATTTAGTGGCTCGGGGGGAGGAAGTGTGCATTTACCAATCGCACAAGAGTCGAAAGCAGAGTCTTCTGCGCAACGCGTACGTTGCGTTCTGGTGGATGAACAGATACTGGTGCGGGAGGGGATCGCCCGCCTGTTGCGGGAGCAGCCCGGATTTGAATTGCTGGGAGAAGGCTCTTCCTTCCAGGAAGCGATGCATCAGGCCGGATACTTGCCCCCGGATGTTGTCGTTGTGGGTGCAGATCAGGACCGCCACGCGGCCCTGGAAACGGCTCGGCTCGCGCGCTTGGACTATCCCAACGCGCAGCTCGTTTTCCTGCTGACCTACCTGGATGAAGCCTATCGTGCGCAGTGTGAGCGGGCTGGAGTTTTGGGATTTGTGCTGAAGACGGCGCCGTCGGAAGAGCTGACAGAAGTGCTGACTGAGGCGTATCGCTCGGGGCAGCAAAGCGGATCGATGGGCGGACCTGTGCTAGTGGAGAATGCCCGGCTTCTAGCTCAGCGGCGCGGTGGCTCCCGCAACTTGCAGGTCACACGCCGGGAAGAAGAAGTCTTGCGACTGATCGCGGAAGGGAACTCGGCGCGCTCGGCAGCGGCCGTTTTGGGATTGAGCGTCAAGACCGTTGAGGCGCACAAGTTCAACTTCATGCGCAAGCTGGGACTGCACAATCGTGCTCAGGTCATCAATTATGCGCTACGCAAGGGACTAGTCCGCGTACCCATCGCAGAGTAACGGCGGAGCGGTCGTTTACCTTGGCGCTCCTGCGAGGTCGGCCAGTGCCTGAAGAGACGGAACCTCGAGATCCGGCTTGATGTTCGCCGGTACCGTTGCGCCGGGACCCGGCTGATTCTTCCTGCGATTCACCCAGACGTTCTTCCAACCCAGCTCTCGCGTTGGCACAACATCGTGGTACAAACTCTGTGCCACATGGAGAATCTTTTCCTTCGGCTTGCCAATCCGCCGCAACGCCAACTGAAAATTGTTCAGTGACGGCTTGTAGCTGCGCGCCTGCTGTGCCGTGATTACCGCGTCGAATGGGAGTTGGAGTCGCTTGGCCGTTGCCGCGAACAGATCGTCATCGACGTTGGAGATGATCGCCAGCTTGTATCGAGTGTGGAGCTGACGCAAAGCCGCAACCGTGTCGGGAAACGGCGGCCAGTTCGCCAAGGACCGCGGCAGAGATTGAATCTCCGCGGCAGACGGAGAAAACCCAAGCCGCTGTCCGAATGCCTCGATCACTCCCTCAAGAATCTGCCTGTAGGTCTTGTACTCGCCGGCCTCAGACTCCGCTTCACATTCCCCGTAGAGACCCAGAGCATCATCGTCCGAAAGCTCAATGCCATGGGCGGAAAGGACCGGGCGCAACGCTCCCAGAATCCCGGCCTCCCAGTTGATCAACGTGCCATAGCAATCGAAGGTGAGGTACTCGAATTGGGAGAAGTCCAGCATGGCGCAGATGCTTAAAACTTCCTCTCCACGAGAACCGGGGGGGCAGGTTCGGCAGGTTCAAAGTCCAACTTCGGTGCTGCCGTCGGGTCCGCGGGTTCTTCACCCGACGCCGCGGGCTCAGCCAGGAACTTCGCCGTGTTGAGAAGATTCCTTCCCAGCGAAGGGTTGTATCCCGCCCAGGCGTTCGGTGAATCGGCGTCGCGCTCGAGGTGGGCGCGCATGCTCTCCATTTTCGAATCTAGATCATCCATGTAGTGCAGCAGCAGCGCCTCGGGGAACATGGGTAACTTCGGCGAGCCAAATTCGTAGTGGCCGTGGTGGCTAATGATGAGGTGCTCAAGCAAGGTCTTCAGCCCCACGGGGAAGTCCGGCAGAAACGCGAGCTTCTGCTGCAACATCTCCAGCTCAATAATCATGTGGCCGAGCAGCTGGCCCCGCGTGCTGTACGTAAACGACCGCGCGTACGTCAGCTCGTGAATCTTCCCGATATCGTGAAAGAACGCCCCCGCAATCACTAGATCCCGATTGACTTGCGGATAGTTGCGGCAAACCAGATCGCAACTTCTCATCAGCGAAACCACGTGATCGAGCAAACCCCCAATATAGGCATGATGCAGCGTCTTCGCCGCCGGCGCGTTCCGGTAGGCGTTCGCGATTTCGGGGTCCGCCAGAAAGGCGTCGAGCAAGGTCCGCAGGTGGGGATCCTGGAGCGTCGCAACAAAAGCACACAGCTCACGCCATAGCTCCCCCACATCTTTGTTGCCCTTGGGCAGGTAATCGCCAAAGTCGACTTCCGAGTCAACCATCTTGCGCAGCTTGTGAATAGTGAGCTGGAAGCGCTGGTTGTAGCGGTTGATCAGCCCCTTGATCTTGAGGAAGTCATCCTGTTCAAATGCGCCCATCGCATCTTCGACGTTGTCCCACATCTTGGCCTCAATCTGGCCGGTGCGGTCGCCAAGCGTGAGCGCCAGGTAGGGCTCTCCGGATTTCTTCGGCTTGACCTGTTTGGAGACAACAACAAAACTCGTGGTGACGATGCTGTTTTCGTGCCGCGAAGCGTCGGTGATGAAGAACTCTTTCATGATTTGAGGCGCATGAATGTCAGATGCCCAGGCGGCTACGACTTGCCGCCGTGGAACAGACCCAGCTTCTTGTTTTTTTTCAGTTCCTTGGCGCTCGCCTCTACGCCCTTTGTTTGCACGAACTTCGTTTGGTTCGGGCTAGCCCCAGAGTCCACATAGCCGGGCTTGATCTCGATGTAGGCATCCTCGCGCAACTTCGTGAGGTAGGTCCGCAGAGCTGGTTGCAGCTTCTCGTAGTAGAGCGCGTCTTGAATCTTGGGCTCGGCTTCCTTGAGTGTGGCGATGCCCGCCGGGGTGTGCTCACTGACCTTCAGGAGGACGAAGCCCTGCTTGGTGCGAATCGCGTCAGACACCTCGCCAGTCTTCATCGCGAAGGTCTTGTCTTCTAAATCCTTGGCCAGTTGTCCCCGCTGAAAGTAACCGAGATCGCCACCCTGAGCCGCGGTCGGGCCATCGGAGTTCTTCTTCGCGATCACCTCAAAGCTAGCGCCTTTGCGAATCTGTTCCAGCAGATCTTTGGCCTTGGCCTCCGCAGCCTGCACCGCGGCCTCGTCGGCATCCACTGGAGTCTTGCCATCAGCCCCCATTTTCTGCGTCGAAACCAGCAGCTCGCTCATGCGAACCTGTTCAGTCTGTGAGAACTGATCCTTGTGTCCCTCGTAGAACTTCTGTATTTCGTCCTTGCCAATGGTGAGGTGCCGCCCGACCTCGCTGCCGATCACTTTTTGCGTGATCATGCCATTCTTCATATTGAGCTTAAAGTCTTCCAGGGTCGTACCCTGCGCCTGTGCCGCCTTATCAAGATCCTCCATGGATTCCAGGCCCATCTGCTTGCGCATTTCGTCCAGGCGCTTGATCAGGTCGGTGTCGACGTTGATGTCGAGTTCCTTCCCCTTTTCCAGCAAGAGCTGCTGATCGATCAGGTCACGGAGAACGTCGCGCTCGCGGTCGGCGTAGAGCTTGTCCGCATCTTTGGGCTCCTGCTGCCGGATTTCGGACTTCAGCTGGTCCTTACTGTGGATGTACTCGGTCCGAGTGACGATCTCATTGTTAACGCGGACAATGATCTCCTCAATCACCGAATCAGCCCGCAGCGCAGGAGGAAATAGAGCCAGACTCGAAGAGATTGCGGCAGCAGCGAACGCAAAACGATAGCTTCTTAAGCACATAAAAACACACCCTCTACTGGAAGTGGCCGGGGAAAAACGGGAGAAACTGTCCCGACACCTTTGCCATCATTGTAACTCCGATCTGCAGCGTTTTGCTTTGCAGGGAGCCCAGTGGGAGCCCTTTCCAAAGCCTCCCACCCGCCTATCTTGATTCGTCATCCCGACCAGCGGGAGTGCTTGCCCTGAGCTTGCCGAAGGGGATCGGCAGTAAGGCCTTCTAGGGGTAATCGTCTTTCGCTCCCCGCGACCGCTGTTATGATGAGCGGCGCAAGTCCGCGAAAGGCCGGAGGCTCCATGCCAAAATTCATAGTCGTAGCGCTCGTATTGATGGCAGGATTAACCCATATGTCTGCTCAAGGGAAGGAAATCTCATTTCCCAACGCGGAGGCACTCAACCAGATGGCCGCGCGATTCGCGCTCACCGACCTCCAGGTAAATCTCACCGGCTTGTCGTCGGGCGACCGCGCGGCCCTGGCCAAACTCGTTATGGCCGGCCGTATCCTGGACGACGTTTTCCTACAGCAGTACTGGAGCGGGAACGAGGCCCTCTACGCAAGCTTGCAAAAAGATCCAACTGCGCTCGGCAAAGCCCGCCTCAACTACTTCTGGATCAACAAAGGCCCTTGGTCGAATCTAGACGGGTTTGAGGCGTTTCTCCCTGACGTCCCTAAGCGAAAGCCGGAGGGCGCGAATTTCTATCCCGCAGGTATGACCAAGGAAGAATTCGACGCATGGGCCGCCACCCTTCCAGAGCAGCAGCAAAACCAGGCCAAAGGTTTCTTCACTGTGATTCGTCGAAACGAGGACAGCAAGCTGAAAATTGTTCCCTACAGCGAAGAATACAAAGGAGACCTACAGAAGGCTGCCCAGCTTCTGCGCGAGGCCGCCGCCCTAACCGAAAATACCTCCCTGAAGCGCTTCTTGACAACCCGGGCCGACGCCTTCCTCAGCAACGACTACTACGAAAGCGACATGGCATGGATGGACCTGGACGCCCCGCTCGACATCACCATCGGACCCTACGAGACCTACAACGACGAACTCTTCGGCTACAAAGCCAGCTTCGAGGCCTACATCAACGTCCGCGACGAAGCCGAATCGACGAAGCTAGCCGCATTTGCCTCGCATCTCCAACAACTCGAAGACAACTTGCCGCTCGACCCGAAATACCGCAACCCCAAACTCGGCGCCGCCGCCCCGATTCGCGTTGTCGACGAGATCCTTGCCGCAGGAGATGGCGCCCACGGCGTCACCACCGCGGCCTACAACCTGCCCAACGACGACCGCGTCGTGCAGCAAAAAGGCAGCAAGCGCGTCATGCTGAAGAACGTGCAGGAAGCGAAGTTCCAGCAAGTCCTTCTGCCCATCGCCCACCGCGTCCTCGCCAAGTCAGCCCAGAAAGATGTGAAATTCGAACCGTTCTTCACCCACATCCTTACGCACGAACTGATGCACGGCCTAGGGCCGCATCAAATTCAAGTGGGAGGGCGCACCACAACCCCCCGCGAAGAAATGAAAGAACTCTACAGCGCCATCGAGGAGGCCAAGGCCGACGTAACCGGTCTCTGGGCTCTGCAGTACATGATGGACCACGCAAAAGAAATGGGCCTCGAGAAAGTCTTGTCCACGGGGCCAACAGCCGAGCGCCAGTTGTACACCACGTTTCTCGCGTCGTCCTTCCGCACACTGCGATTTGGCCTGCACGAGGCCCACGGCCGTGGCATGGCCATTCAGGTGAATTACTTGATGGCAAAAGGCGCGTTCGTGGCGGAGAAGGATGGAACGTTCAGCGTCAACCTGGAGAAAGCCAAGACCGCCGTGCGAGATTTGGATCGCGATCTGCTAACCATGGAAGCCGAAGGAAACTACGCAGCCGCCAAGAAAATGCTCGACGAAGCAGCCACTCTACGCCCCGAGTTCGAAGCCGCTTTCGCAAAGTTGAAAGACATCCCCACAGACATCGCCCCACGCTTCGTAACGGCAGAAAAGCTAGCACCCTCAACCCCAACGAAAGCAGCCCACAGGAACGCTACGCGGTAGCCGAGGGCTAACCAAAGTTTTGTCATCCCGACCGGAGCGGCTGTTTCGCGAAGCGAAGCAACCGCGAAGTGGAGGGACCTGCTTTTGGCAGGTATAGCCCCGGGGCACCTATCCCTGCCGCACCAGCGCCAGCGCCGTAACATCATTGTGCGTAGGCGGCCCGCACATAAAACGCTCAACGCTGTCCAAAATCGCAACGCACAATCGCTGCGCGCTGGGAGCATTCACATGCTCCAAAGTCGCCGAGACACCCTCAACCCCAAATTCATTCCCCTGGCACCGCGCCTCCACCACCCCGCGCGAGACCAACAGCAAAACCGCACCAGGCGCAAGCACCGTCATGGAAGCGTCATGCGTGGCATGCGAGAACAAGCCAAACGGCAACCCAGTCGCGGGTAACTGAGAGATGCCGGTGCGGTCGCGAACCAATCCCGGAACGTGACCAGCGTTGCTGTAACAGACAGTACCAAGTTGCGGATCGTAACAACCAAGAAACGCCGACGAAGCGCAAATTCCGTCCGCCGCTTCCAGCACCGTGCGATTCAACGACAATGACAACTCGACGATAGCCGTGGCTTCATTCAACTCTGTCGCGGCAAACAACTGGGGCACCTCGCGGCGGAAATGGTCCTGCACAATGGCGGCAATATTCTGCGCGCTATCCCGCTGCCCGGAGACATCCAGCATCAAAAACACGAGCCGCGAGTTCACCAGGAGAAAATCGAAGAAATCTCCGCCCATCCGTTCGCCGGAATAAGCCGCGCCGATTTCAGCCCCCGGAATCGATGGTGCCTCGGGGGGCTCAGGTTGGCGCAACGTGGGCGCCGCACTCTCGTCTTGATGTCCGAAGAAGTTCACAATGTGCTTCGACGCTCAAAACCGAGCCGGCGTCGCAGAATAATATTCTTGGTACCTTAAGCACCGTACTTGCTCGCCAGAAACTTGCCCACTTCCGTTTCCAGTTCACGGTACCCGGAGTGTACGGTAGCCCGTAAGGCGGCCTCCGGCGTACTGCCGTCTGCCATGCGCTGCAAAATCCGCTGCACGTCACTCATGCCATAGGTCTCCTGGATATATTCCACAGCTGCCAGAGACTCGTCGTACGCGACCCCCGCTTCCACTGAAGAAAGGCTCATGAATCCGCCCTCCAGCATGTTGTAGGGAATCGCTCGCTGTGCCTGGAAAAGCTGTGCCAGGCGCTGGCCGCGACCCATGAGATTGCGCGGCTCCACCATTTGCGCGATGCCCTCGTGTAGCCACTGCGGACAGCGGCCGCGCGAAATGTAATTGATAAAGGAGTGCGCCAGTTCATGCTTGAGCACGCGGGCTAGGTCGGGCGTCAGGGAGTCCAGGCCGCTGACTGGAATCCGCATTTTGCCATCGTTCAAAGCGCCAGTCCATGAAGGCGCCTGGGTCACGTCAAAGAATGCCTGGTTCGTATAAAGAATGACAGTCACGCTGTCGCGTGGCGATGCTCCCAACGTCTGAGCCAGTTCGTCATATTGCGATTCGAGAGTGGAAAGAATCGCCCGCCGCAGAGATTCCGAGGTTTGCCTTCCCTCAAATCGCAGCGTGAAGTGACTGCTCTGATTCTCCGAAAAACTTTCCTCCGCAGTCGCATCCTTCTGCGCCTTCGCCAGCAGCCGTTCCACACCAGGGTCGGCGCGAAGCGCCAACGACCGCTTCCAGGACTGGATGGCCTCCTTGGTACGATCCGACGCATACTGAGCCGCGCCAAGCACCGCATGAGCATCGGCCGAATCCGGCGCCACACGCACCGCATGCTCTGCGGACGCCAATCCTTCCCGTGTTGCCCCGGCCCGCAGCAGCAATACCGTGTAGTGAGCGAGCAGAATCGCGTTCTCAGGCTGCAGCCGCAACGCGCTTTCGTAGTAACTCCGCGCGGCTTTGGTGTTGCCTTGCTCAATCTCATGCCTCCCAGCCAGAAAGTATCCCGCTGCCGCATTGTCCGGCGTGCTTTCTTTCTCCAGCTTGGCGAGAGCGTCAGTGTCGACTTTGCCATCATGCAAAACCAGCGCATAAACATTGTTGGCGATGCGCAACTCGGCACTCGGCGCCGCGATATCGGTTGACTTCGAGCCGCCTGAACCCGTCGAATACTCCGGGGGAACTCCCCCGGCGTCGATGTGATCCACCAGCGATTTCGGGATGGCGAAGGTATTCTCGCCGACTTCGTATTCAATGCGCGTACCATTCTCACGAGCACTGTCCGCCCAAATCGTACGACCGTTCTTGAGATGGAGCGTTTCAGCGGGCGCGGGAACACCCGCGACCGCGAAAAAGCAGCAAAGAAAAATGGACTGGGTGCGCACCACTCTGGAGTCTAGCAACGCGCGAAGGAGCAACTGAAGTGACGGTGGTAACGCGAAACCTGCGGTTGAGGATCACTTGTGGAGTAATTCTCACCGCCGCTCCCCTTTCTATGGTCCAGGCTTCGATCGCCGAGGCACAGACCGTGGCCCAGCAACCGGAGAACGCCTCGCACCCGGCTGAAAAGTTGTTCCTGCGCCTGGGGAGCGTCGGGCTCGATGCGGCCCGCGTCTATCACGTGCGCGACGCCCATATTGATCGCCCGGGGTTGTACCTGACACTGGAAGATGGGACGATCGGATTCACGCAGGATGTGCTGGGCCACGTGACCGGTGCTCTTTTCGAGGGAGAGGGCGAAGTCCTGGTTCTTCCCCCCGACCGCGCCGAGCGATCCTCGTTGGCGTTGTTCACGGGCTCGGCGATCCTGGAAGAGAAATTCGCGTTTGGCTATATTCGTTTCAATGACAGAACATATGACGAGTTGAAACCCTATCTAAATCTAACGATCGCCCCGGACGCTTCGGCCTTCGTGTCTCGGTGGAACACCCGAGCCTCGGATTTGGCCGCATCGGACGCACTCCGCCTATTGGAGACCTATGCGCCCCTGCTTCCATCTTCGGAAGCGCTCCATGCGCCCGTCCGCGACGCCAGGCAAGATCGATTCTTGCACGCACGGTTGCTCGGAATGAAGCTGGGGGCATTCGATGTTTTCTATGACTCGATGTCACCGGAGCAATTGCAGGTATTTCAGCTGGCGCAAGCTCAAGGCACCAGCTATTACGACGTCTGGATGTCGTTTACTCCGAAGCAGCGCAGTGGCGATCACCCTCCGCCGGAGGACGCTGCCGATGGTTTTGAGATCCCTGCTTATAAGATTCTGGCGCGCATAACCCCGCCGACTCGTCTCGAGGCGGAGACCACTTGTGAGCTGAGCGTTCTTCGCGAAGGGCAGCGCGCACTGCTGTTTGAACTCTCCCGCTACCTGCTTCTCACGCGCGTCGAGGCCGACGGGGAGCCCTTGGAGTTCATCCACAACCCTGCGGTTACTGGTTCGCAACTGGCGCGGCAGGGAAACGATCTGGTCGCAGTCGTCTTTCCCCGGACACTCAAAGCAGGCGAGCGCATCACGCTGAAGTTCACTTACGGCGGAGATGTTCTATCGGAAGAAGCCAATGGACTTTTGGCCGTCGGAGCGCGCGGGACGTGGTACCCGAATCGCGGGCTCCGCATGGCCAATTTCGACCTGAACTTTTCTTACCCTGCTGGATGGACCCTGCTGGCGACGGGCAACCGCACAGGCACCGATCAGATCCTTCCCAACGACGCTCCGCCCGGCGGGGGAACTTCAACATCAGAACAACCGCACTCTCTCTGGGTTTCGCCGCGGCCGGTTCCCGTGGCGGGGTTCAATCTCGGGCGCTACGTCAAAGCCAGCGCGAAAGCCGGCAGCGTGCTCGTGGAAGCATACGCCACGGGAGAGATGGGACTGGCTAAGCCCAAAGTGGCTCCAGGGCTGGCTTCGGCAACCGGGAAAGACCTGCCCGACAGTTCGCCCCCAATTCCCCAGTTTTTCGGACCTCCTTCGCCAGTGCACAATGTGCAGGCGGTAGCCGACCGTGCTGCCGATGCCGTTACATTTTTTGCCAGCCGTTTCGGAGACTATCCATACGAATCGTTGGCGCTGACGCAGGCGCCGGGGCCGACCAGCCAAGGCTGGCCCGGCCTTGTGTTCCTATCCGGATACGCGTTCTTGTCTCCACAGGAACTGGCCTCCCGTAACCTTCGTCCTGCTGACGCCATTCTGGCGCGCCAAACTCCAGCCCACGAGACCGCCCATCAGTGGTGGGGCGACTTGGTTCCATGGAAGAGCTATCGCGATCAATGGATTTCGGAAGGTCTAGCCAGCTACTGCGCGCTCCTCGATCTTGAGAGGAAGGACCCAGCCGCCTTTCGAACCGTCCTCGACTCTTATCGCGACGACCTCCTGCAGATGAGTGGCGACCGGCGCATGTCTGAAGCAGGCGCCGTAACGCTCGGACAGCGGCTGAATTCTTCGCGTTTCCCCTTCGGCTATGACCTTATCGCCTATGGCCGCGGAGCGTGGCTCTTTCACATGCTCCGTCAGATGCTGCGCGACGACACGATGCTGACCAAACGCGCCGACACCGCGAACTCAGACGAACTCTTTACGCAAATTCTCAGGGGCGTGCGCGAAAAATATGCAGGCAAGAGTCTCTCCACTCGAGAATTGCTCGCGGAATTCGCGGCACGTTGGCCCAAGTCGCTCTGGTTTGAGGGAAAACCTTCGCTCGATTGGTTCTGGGATAGCTGGATTCAAGGAACGTCTGTGCCGTCCCTGGAACTGAAAGGTGTAAAGATTCTGCATCCCCGAGAGGAAGCATCGGCAATCGGCACGATTGTGCAACGCGATGCGCCCGAAGACCTCATCACGCCCGTACCGCTTTATGCGGAGATTCCGGGGCAGCCGCCGGTATTGCTGGGACGGATCTTCGCCGACGGTCGGGAGACGGCGTTCCGCCTGCGCGTGCCGTCCGGAACGCGTAAAATTCTCATCGATCCGCAACTGACTCTATTGCGGCAACGCTGAGCCAGCTCAGAAGTCGGTACCGTCTATCGCGCGCTCCGAGCAGACGCACTTACCGTCGCCGTATTCGCCCGTTGCGTCAGTGCCGCCATAATTTCGGCGGCAATCTGGGAGAGGGGCGCAATGCGGCTCAATGCGTTGATTTCGGCTGCGGAACGAGGCATGCCATAAACGGCGCAGCTTTCGGCATCCTGCCCGATCGTCCATCCACCCGCATCTCGTATGGCCTTCATGCCCTGAGCGCCGTCTGCCCCCATGCCCGTCAGAATGATTCCCATGGCATGGCTGCCGTAGGCGCGGGCTACGGAGTGCATGAGAACGTCGACCGAGGGAGTATGAAGCGTTCCGGCAGGAGACTTGCTGAGTTGCGTGCGATACTGGGCGCCCACGCGGTTCACTGTCATGTGTATTCCCGCCGGGGCAATATAGACCGTTCCAGGATCGATGGTTTCCTCTCCTTTTGCTTCGCGCACCGCCAACCGGCACAAGTGGTTGAGGCGGTCCGCAAATTGTGCGGTGAATCCCACGGGCATGTGCTGCACGATCAGGATTCCGGTCGGCAAGTGAGCCGGCAATTGTGAAAGCACCTCTTGCACTGCCTTCGGGCCGCCTGTGGAGGTGCCAATGGCAACGATCGCCGGAGCCGCCTGAACTTGCGCGGACAGATTCGGTACCGCACGCGCGGAAGCCTTGCGGGAGGGTGGTCCGGCTTGAGTCCAAGGGGCGTGGGCCGCGTTCTTGATCTTGGCCACCAGGTCTTCGCGAATGTCAAAGATTCCGTGCGCGGCCTCAGCACCCGGCTTCGGAATGAAATCAAAGGCTCCCCGCTCCAGCGCGTCAAAAGTGGACTTGGCACCCTCCCTGGTCAGTGAACTGAGCATGATCACCCTTCGCGGCGATTCGGCCATGATGCGGGTCAGAGCTTCCAAGCCGTTCATGCGGGGCATTTCGATATCCAGGGTGATGACATCGGGCTCCAGGGTCTTCGTCTGTTCCAACACGTCTACGCCGTCGACCGCGTATCCCACGACTCGCAACTCACGATCCGATTCGATCATGCGCGACAACGCCGCCCGGATGACTGAGCTATCGTCTGCGATCAGCACGCGTATGAGCTTCGATTTGTCAGAGGGCTGGGTCATTGGATTCGCTCATTGGATTCGGTACAAGGCCGCTACCAGGCGATGGACTTCAAACATGTAGTTGTCCAACTCGAACGTCAGTCGTGCCCAGTCGAATTCCTGGAGCGTGGGGCAGTCCTCCACCAGGACAGAGAAGGCCTTTTCTTCGATAAGATCCACAAGCCTGCGCTCGGCGTAGCCGTAGCCCAGGTTGCGCATGCGGCATAGCAGGTCCGCAATGCCCACCAGAGCAACCAAGCCGCGGTGTTCTGTAGCCCGTTCGGGCGTGTGGTGATAGCTGATAACGGCAACAAGTTCGGGTGCGAGGCGCCATCGCGCCGCTAGAATTCCACCGCTCTCGGCGTGAGTAACACCCATGATTTCGAGTTCCGCTTCATGGAGAGGAATTTCCCGGGTGCGAGCCAAAACCAGGGCTTCGCCAAACTCTTGCGGCAAAGTTACGACGTTCGCGATTATGCCGATGTCGTGCAGGAGTCCGGCCAGATAAGCCTTATCCGCGCTGGGCAGATTCAACTTTCTAGCCAGGTGGCGAGACACCAGCGCGCATCCCAGACTGTGTTCCCAAAATATGACGGGATCAATTCCGCCGATTTGTTTTGGAAGCATCTTCATGAATGAGCAGGCGAGAGCCACTTCCTTCATCCGTCCCAGGCCGAGAGCGACTACGGCGCCCCGCAAAGAATCGACCGCGTGCCACCGGCAGAACAGTGGGGAGTTGGCAAGGTGGAGGCATTGCACGGTCAAAGATTTGTCGTGCGAAATCATGTCTACGACTTTCTGCGTTTCCAGCTGGTCCACCGGAAGGCTCAAGTAGCGCAGCAAAGGTTCCAGCGTGGCGGGAATGCTGGGCATCGTATCCACTGCCTCCAGCTTCTTGAAAACCTGTTCGCGTGAAAGGCTGCTCATGGCAGGCGTCTCCTTCCCTGGGTATGTTCTCCTTTGCCGTAAGCGGTGGTGGCAGGCAAGTGAATCAGGTGGAAGTTGTCGTTGATGCCAAACAAGGATTCGGCGTGCCCGAGAAAGAGATATCCATGGGGCAAGAGATTGTTATAGAAGTGCTGGATGACCCGGCTCTTGGAAGCGGCATCGAAGTAGATCAGGACGTTGCAACAGAAGATAATGTCGATCCCCTTCATGAAAGTCATGCGGCTGTCGTCCAGCAAGTTCAGCCGTTGGATCGTCACCCGCGTGCGCGCCTGGGCTCCGACCGAAAGTTCGCCGTTTTCTTCCACGAAGTACTTTTCGCGAATTTGTGGGGTAATGTTGCGAATGGCATACGCCACATACCCCGCCGAATCGGCATCGGGATGCCCCGGCTGATACCGCAGCAACGGAGCCGAAGTGTCGGTGACGACTTGCGCGATCCGCACCCCGCCCGGCACCCTTCCGAAGGCGGTAGTCGCGGATGCCGAGCTGGAAGGAGAAATCGAAGCCAGCTGAAACAAAAACGGCGACGCGTTCTCCGCCCGAAACACTGTTAGCTTTCTCCGGTACGGCCCCCCGCCCGGCGTATGTGTGGTCTCCAGGTTCGCCATATTGCTCGCCACCACCTCGGCCCGCAACCGCTCCGCCCCCAGCGCCGACCCCGCAATCTCCATCACCCCAAACAAGTTCATGCCCCACCGCCTACAGTGCAAGAAACGATCGCCTTGGCTCTTGGGCGACGCAGCACTTCAGTGCTGCGATAACTGCTCTGGAATGAGTTGGGCTTTAGCCCCCGAGGTAACGGTTTGGCCTTGCAAATGATGCTTTTCATCCGCATCTAAGCGCCTTCCCGTATCGCCGACAGAATCTTATGGAACTCATCTTTCACAAGCTGCGCGCTCAGGGAAAACCGCAGCTGCGTGGTAGCTAGCAGCAACCCCTCGCGATCGGCACTCACATTGTTCCCGTCCGGACGCTCAATCAACCCCTGCAACTTCCGAGCCACCGGCGTCAACCCAACGCCACCGCCGTCTCCTTCCGAAGCCTGCGCCTCTACCAGCGCCCCGCGAAAATCGATATCCCGAGTCCGGTACCCTGGAGTATCCACATTCGCCAGATTCGACGAAATCACTCGCTGCCGGAACGCATTCACGTCCAGCGAACCGCTCAGCACCCGCAGCATCGGAGAATCAATCAGCCCCATACGCCCCCCGCGGCGGCAACCCGTACTCCCGAATCTTGTTCCGGACCGTCCGCAGGCTGATGCCAAGAAGCACTGCTGCCCGCGACCGGTTTCCCCCGGTCGCCGCCAAAGTCTTCTCCAGCAAGGTCCGTTCCATATCATGAATTTTCATCCCAGGGTGCAAGACTCCTGGGTGCGGCGCTCCAGAATGCAACGCCTCGATTCCGCCCGACCCCCCCGCTTCTCCCTTCGCCAGGCTCGCCGCTTCAAACAACCCCGGCTGCAACTCCGCTGTGATCTCCTCTCCTGGCGAGAGCGCCACAGCCCGCCGGATCGAATTCTCCAGCTCCCGTACATTCCCCGGCCAGCTATGCTCGCAAAGCCTCTCTAAAAACTCCCCCGCCAGCCGCAACCCCCGTCCCGGCGCATAGCGTTCCAAAAAGTGTTCCGCCAGCAGCGGAATATCTTCCCTCCGCTCCCGCAACGGAGGCAGCGTCAACGCAATCACATTCAACCGGTAATACAAATCTGCACGAAACAACCCCTCCCGCACCATCCCCGCCAGCGACCGGTTCGTTGTCGCCACCACGCGAATGTCCACCTGAATATTCCGGTTCTCCCCCAGCCGCCGCAGCTCGCGTTCCTGCAAAACTCGCAGCAACTTCGGCTGCAAATGCAGCGGCATCTCCCCAATTTCATCCAGCAACAGCGTGCCCCCTTGCGCCGATTCAATCTGCCCCGCCTGGGCCGCATTCGCCCCGGTGTATGCCCCTTTGGCGTGTCCAAACAGCTCGCTCTCCAGCAACGCCTCCGGCACCGCCGAACAATTGACCGCTACAAACGGACGCCCGCGCCGCGAACTCCCCTGATGAATCATCCGCGCCAGCACCTCTTTCCCCGTGCCGCTTTCCGCCTCAATCAGAATGTCCACCTCACTCGCGGCTGCCTGCCGCCCGCTCGCCACGGCACGCAACAAAGCCGCCGATTGCCCGGCGAGGAATGGCCCAGGCAAAGCCCGCACTGTCGAAGAATGTCCAGCCAACGACGGTCGGGGCAACGACTGCTCCGCTGATTCCGCCCCAGGCCGCCATAACGCCGCCTCCCCAAACGCCATCGCTCTCATCGCGACTTCCTTCCCGAGTTCTATTCTTTGGATTTCTGATCCGGATCGGTGCGATGTTCGCCGCCAACCTCGGTACGGGCTCTGCGGTGTTCCAGATTCTATGGAAGGATTCAACAGGAAGAACGAAAAAGCATTACGAACGAAGGTGTGTACTTATCAAAACGGGAGGAAGGCAAACCGCGGGAAATAACTCGAAGACGTTCTCAACAAATATGGAACTGCATCCCACACCAAAAGTCTCTATGTCTCGAGCGCCCCGCGCACCGTCGCCAGCAACTGCTCCCGGGTAAACGGCTTCTGCAAAAACGGAGTCTCTCCTCGCCGCATCCCCGACGCGCTCAACATCGCTTCCGTAAATCCCGACATCCTCACCGTCCGCATCCTCGGATACCGGATCCCTAAATACCCAGCCAAGTCCGCCCCGCTCGTCCCCGGCATCACAATATCCGTCAACACCAAATCAATCGGCTCCGGCGACGACTCGCACAAGTCCAGCGCCTCATCCCCTCCGCCCGCCATTAGCACGCGAAAACCGCTACGTTCCAAAGTAATCTGCAATACCTCGCGCACCATCGGCTCATCCTCGATTACCAGGATCGTCACCGGATGCTCGCGCTTCTTCTCCATCCGCTGCCAAGGACCCGCTCCCCGGAACGCTCCAGTCATAGTCCGACCTCACCCTCAAGCTATCGCCCAAAAGGCTCAGGACCTTTAAAGAACGCGTGAAGTAAACGACGAGTGGAGCCGCCTCCGCCACGCATTAGGGGCAAACCCACGTTAGGGACAGGCGCCGCCGCCTGTCCAGCGGAGCAAAGCTCCGCTAGCTCGAAGCAACTCCGCTGCGCTGAACCTCCGCCACCCTCCTCCGCAAAAACCGTATCTCCACATCATTCGTCGCCAACCCCAACGCCCGCCGGTATTCCCCCTCCGCTTCTCGCCCTCGACCCAGCCGCCGCAGCAAATCCGCCTTCGCCGCCGGCAGCAAATGAAATTCCCGCAACTCCTCCCGCCGTTCCAATTCCTCCAGTAACCCTAATCCCCGTTCCAGATCTCCAGCCATCGCCACCGCCACTGCCCGGTTCACCTCAATCACCGCCGACCCATGCAGCCGCAGCAACACCCCATACAACCCCGCAATCTGCCGCCAGTCCGTCTCCGCCGCCGTCTTCGCATTGGCATGGAGCGCACTAATCGATGCCTGCAGCGCATACATCCCTTTAGCCCCGCCCCGCAGCGCCCGTTCCAACACTTCCGTCCCCTCGCGAATCTGCTCCGCATGCCAAAGCGACCGGTCTTGTTCTTCCAGCAACACCAGCTCTCCGTCAGCGCCGACCCGCGCATCGCAACGGGAATCATGCAGCAACATCAGCGCCAACAGCGCCTGCGCTTCAAAAGGTTGCGGCAGCAACGCGCACAAAACCCGTGCCAGCCGGATTGCCTCCGCGCACAACTCCCGCCGCACCAGCGCATCCCCGCTGCTGGCTAGGTACCCTTCATTGAAGATGAGATAAACCGCCAGCAGCACGGCATCGAGCCGCTCCACCAAGTCCGTCGCCAAAGGTTCGCAATATGGAATTCCGGCATCCCGAATCTTCTTCTTTGCCCGAACCAGCCGCTGCGCCATCGTCGCCACCGGCACCAGAAAAGCCTTGGCCAGCTCTTCCGTGGTAATGCCGCAGACGGTCCGCAGAGTCAACGCCACTTGCGCTTCCTCGCTCAGCGCCGGATGGCAGCAAGTAAAAATCAACCGCAACCTGTCATCGGCGAACTCAACCTCCGCAAACTTCCCCTCTGCAGAATCCGAAAATCCCGCCGCGGGCTGCGCCAAAAACTCCGAATACTTCGCTATCTCCGCCTGTTTCTCCTCAAATCGCTTCTCCCGACGCAGCCGGTCGATGGCCTTATGCCGCGCCGTACTCACCAGCCAAGCCGCGGGATTCGCAGGAGGCCCATCCACGGGCCACTTTTGTAGCGCCGTAGCATAAGCCTCCTGCAACATTTCCTCCGCCAGATCAAAATCCCCCAGCAGCCGAATCAAGGTCGACAGAATCCGACCCGACTCTTCCCGATGCAGCTTCTCAAGATCCATGCCGCTAGTTCCCACCCGATGTGTGTTCTGAGAAAAGAATGAAAAAGATTGTCATTCCGACCGGAGCAGGCGCTTCGCGAAGCGAGGCGCCTGCGGAGTCGAGGGACTTTGCTTTAGAGAGGTTGAGGCAGGCGTCGAAGCAAGACTACGCAACCTTCCCCTCTGCCGTCTCCCCCCGCGGCACAATCGGCCGAACCTCAATCGACCCATGCCGCACCGAAGGAATCCGAGCCGCAATCGAGATGGCCTCATCCAGATCCTTCGCCTCCACCAGATAAAACCCGCCCAACTGCTCCTTCGTCTCGGCAAACGGACCATCCGTCACCACCCGTTTGCCGTTCCGCACCCGTACGGTCGTCGCCGTGGCAATCGGCTTCAACTGGTGCCCAGCCCGGTGATTCCCGCTCTCGACAATCTGCTGCGTGAACTGCCCATACTCCTTATACATAGCTTCCTGATCCGCAGCCGACATCTTCGCCCAATCCGCTTCCACGTCGTAAATCAACATCAGATATTGCATGGTGTATTTTCCTCCTACCCGTTAGTCGAACCAACTCCAGGGAATCGACACGACCCCCCAGAAAAATTACCCGTCGATCCTACATAAAACTTGTCATCCCGACCAACAGGAGGGATCTGGAGTTCGCCCAAACCCCCCGGCCGGTCCAGCCAGCCCACCGTCACCGCCATGCACAAAATTGCACACCCACTCCGGCCAACTGCAAACATTTTCCTCGTGGTGCCAACATTCCGGCACCCCAGGATGGTTATTTCCATAAACAGAAATATTACAAAAATATCCCTGGACTTAAGAGCCCTCCACCCACAAGATTGAATCAGGCCCCGAATTCCAATAACGGAGCAAATCCAGCATGCGCACCACAAACTATCGCGGCGAAATCGGCGAAGCCGCCTTCCTCTATCGCGCAGTTCTTCACGGCCACAGTGTCTCCCGGCCCTTCGGCGAAAAGTCCAGTTACGATTGCATCGTCGACAACAACCGCCACCTTCTCCGGGTGCAGATCAAATCCTGTGAGGTGCTCAATTCGAAAACCACCTACCACATCAAAGCCCAGCGCGGCGGGCCCACTTGCCGAGCCTCCTACACCAAGCAGGACATCGACGTCCTCGCCGTATACCTCATTCCCGAGGACACCTTCTACCTCTTCCCCGTCGAAGCCCTGGTCGGACGCGCCTCCCTCAGCCTCCCCTCAGCCCAGCGCCGCAACCGCGGCCGTTACGCCCAATACCACGAGGCCTTCTACCTCCTCGAACCCTCAGCCTGGACCCCAAACCGAAACCGCGGAGCCTCCCCCGCTTTTCGTCTCCTGACCATGCTCGACCCCCCGCTCCGGCACGTGATCTGGCCCGAAAGCACCTCCCCCTAGGGCCTCCCCAGTCGTTGTAGTCGGCGCCCCGCCCACGCGGTGTTGTTCGAGCAAAGTCAACCCGGAACAAAGCCCCCGAGGTAAGGGTTAGGTTTCGCATCAGGGCATGCCTTGAGGCATGCCAAATAGAGCAGTCGATGAGCGCCTTTAGGCGCTGGCAACAACTTCCTCGCAAGAAACACCCCGGCCCGCGTTCTTCATATTGGAACGGTCACCCGGTTCGCCACCCGGAAACGACCGCCAACGGAGCGCCCATGAAACCCGTCCGCCAAACCCCCAACCCGATTACTTTCGTGTTCTTCGCGATTACCATCTTCCTGGCCACCACCGCTTTCCTATTCTTCCAACCCGACCAAGCCGAAGGAGGCACGCCCACCACCACAGCCACGTATTCCCACGGCTCCCTCCACATAACCATCCCCTACAAGGCCTCTCGCGCCGGCTCCGGCGAACTCACCCTGCAAGTCCTCGACCCCGAAGACACCATCCTCGGCAGCGCCCGCCGCCACCTCGACCTCACCGAAGGCTCCGGCCGCTGGCAGGACGAAATCAAACTCGCCAAGCAACTCCCCATCGACGATCTGGTCTGGCATCGCGTCCGCTACCGTTTCGAATACGACGACAGCGACTCCAACGCCATCGAAGGCACCGAGTCCATCTCCCAAGTCCTCCGCACGCCCGTCATTCATATTCTGGGGCAACAGTCCTACCTCACCGGCGGTCCCGCCGCCATCCGCGTCATCGTCACCGACTCCGCCAACGAAATCATTCCCGGGTCCGGTAACGTGCACATCGAATTACTAGCCGCCGAAAATAACAAAGACAGCAAGCCACGCCCACTCTTCAGCGGCCAACTCAATCATCGCGGCACCACCGACGCCCAGTTCCACTTTCCCGCCGGACTGGTCGGCGCCTACCAGTTGCGCTACACCGTCGACACCCCCATCGGCTCCACCGAATTCACGCAAGACGTCCACCTTGAAGACAAGGTCTCCATCCTTCTCACCACAGAAAAGCCCATTTACCAACCCGGCCAAACCATCCACGTCCGCGCCCTGGCCCTCGATCGCTCTGACCACGAGGCCTCCGCCAATCACAAACTAGCTTTCGAAGTCGAAGACTCCCGCGGCAACAAAGTCTTCAAGAAGACCACAGAGACCGACCAGTTCGGCGTAGCCTCCGCCGAATTCGGTCTGGCCGATGAAGTCAACCTCGGTACCTACCACCTGCGCGCTCTTATGGGCGATCCCGACACGCCAACTAACACCGCCGAAATCGCTCTCAACGTCGAGCGCTACGTCCTCCCCAAATTCAAAGTAGCCGTCGAATTCGCTGAAACCGGAGAAAAGACGGTAGGCAAAAAACAAAAGCGCGGCTACCAGCCCGGCGACCACGTCACCGGCACCGTCCGTGCCAACTATTTCTTTGGCAAGCCCGTCGACGCCGCCGAAATCACCATCAAAGCCTCCGCCATGGATGTCGCCGTCAACGAAGTAGCCTCTGCGCAGGGGAAGACCGACGCCGACGGCGCCTACCACTTCGATCTCCACCTTCCTAAATACTTCGCCGGTCTGCCCCTCAGCCACGGTGCAGCCCGCGTCCTAATCGAAGCCACCGTAAAAGATTCAGCCAGCCATTCCGAAACCCGCGGCGAACCCATCACCGTCAGCGAATCCCCCCTTCTCATTACCGCCATTCCGGAAGGTGGCTCGCTAGTTCCTCACCTCGAAAACCAGATCTTCATCCTAACTTCCTATGCCGACGGTACCCCCGCCAAGGCCAGCGTAGTCGTCCGCGCCGCGGGCAACGCTGAGCAACACGTCTCCACCGATGACGGCGGCATTGGCATAACCCGCATCACTCCAGCGGGAAAAAACCAGAACAGCGACACACTGGAAATCGAAGCCACCGACCAGGAGGGAAGCCACGTCTCCACCAAAGTCGACCTCCAGTCTCGCGATGGCGAAGACCAAATCCTCCTCCGTACCGAGCGCGCCGTCTATCGCGCTGGAGAGCGCATTCAACTCAAAGTCTTCTCCACCAAAGCCCGCGGTGCAGCCTATGTCGATATCGTGAAAGAAGGCCAAACCATCCTCACCCGCGATCTCGAACTGGAAAACGGCCAGGCCGAACTCTCCCTAACCGCTACCCCCGAGCTAGCAGGCACCGTCGACTTCAGTGCCTACCTCTTCGGCCGCGACGCGCGCCCCGTCGGCGACCACCGGCTTGTCTTCGTCCAACCCGCTGACGAACTCAAAATCGAAACCGACGCCGACCACCCCGCCTACAAGCCCGGCGACGAAGCTCGCATCCGCTTCCGCGTCACCAACTCCCACGGCGAAGGCGTCCACGCCGCCCTCG
>Ga0137403_10000979_pt1 | contig 36407 bp, 35 predicted proteins | sample CZOMad2_1_16fung_FD_122057 | JGI IMG/M metagenome (GOLD analysis project Ga0137403, IMG submission 122057) | Vadose zone soil fungal communities from Angelo Coast Range Reserve, California, USA - CZOMad2_1_16fungal (Hybrid Assembly) | ecosystem: Environmental > Terrestrial > Soil > Vadose zone... | reverse complement strand
CTCGCGCTGATTCTCCTCTTCAGCCACCTGTACGTCGTCTATACCAGCGGTAAGCAGGTAGACGCCGCGCGCGAGTGGTCGGCCCGTTTCACCGCTTGGATCCTCATTGTGGTGGTGGGGTGGCTGGTCGGCATCGGGCTGGTGGTGGCGGGCCCGCTCGCAGCTGAATGGGTCCGCGGCTACCTGGCGGCCCACCCCGGCGGAACCCTGCCCGCCGTGCTGAATGCTGCCAAGGCGTTGGGCAGCGCGCTCGGGGTGATCTCGGGAGTCGTTACGGTGGTGCTCGGCCACAGCGGCAAGACGCCGGGGAGCGGCGACCCAACCCGAACCCCGGTGAACCTTCCGCTCAAGCTGGCCGCGCCGATCTTCGTCGTTTTCCTGGTAGTGCTGCTGAGCTGGCTCGGCGCGCGGCTGACCGGCGCGGCACAGGGCATCGTAGCCGGCGTGTTGGGCCCAGTGGACCCCGGCTCGGGGGCGTCCGTTGTCGTGACCGTCGTCGTCAGCCTCCTGCTGGTGGGCTTCGGCCTCTTCAGCGCCCGCTGCGTGGACACCAACAAGTTCTCGCTTCACGCGATGTACCGGGCGCGGCTGATCCGGGCCTTTCTCGGCGCCTCGCGGCCGGCGGGCGAGCGGGACCCCAACCCGTTCACCGGCTTCGACGACAACGACAACCTGCCGATGCGTCAGCTCTGGCAGCCCCCGGGCAGCCGCGGTCCCGCGCAGCGCCCCTTTCACATCGTGAACGTCGCGCTGAACCTGGTCGGGGGCGGCAACCTCGCGTGGCAGCAGCGCAAGGCGGAGTCGTTCACCTTCAGTCCCCTGCACTGCGGCGCCGTGAACCACGGCTATCGGCCGACCTGGAGTGCCCAGCTCAAGGCCGACGTGCCGATGGGCTACGCTGGAGATCGTGGAGCCTCGCTGGGCACGGCCATCACGATATCAGGAGCGGCGGTGAGCCCCAACATGGGTTACCACTCGTCGCCGGTCATCGCGTTCCTGCTCACCTTGTTCAACGTTCGCCTGGGCTGGTGGCTGGGCAATCCGGGCCACGCCGGGAACGACGTGTACCTGCGCTCGTCCCCCCGCTCGTCGCTCGGCCTCATTCTCGACGAGGCGCTGGGCCGCACCGACGACAAGCACCCGTACGTGTACCTGTCCGACGGCGGGCACTTTGAGAACCTGGGCCTCTACGAGATGGTGCTTCGCCGCTGTCGGACGATCGTCGTCAGCGACGGAGGCGCCGATCCGGCGGGCGCCTTTGAAGACCTGGGCAACGCGATCCGGAAGATCCGGGTGGACTTCGGGATTCCCATCGAGTTCGATGGGGTACCGATCTACCCCCGGGACGCTGCGGGCCAAGCGAGACCGGGCAAGTACTGTGCGATCGGGAAGATCCGGTACTCGTGGGTGGATAAGGACACACCCGACGGCACCTTGATCTATCTCAAGCCGGCGTTCTACGGGCCGGAGCCGAGGGATGTGTTCAACTATGCCCAGACCAGCAAGACCTTTCCGCACGAGACCACCGGCGATCAGTTCTTCAGCGAGTCGCAGTTCGAGAGCTATCGCGCGCTGGGTTCATACGTGATCGATCAGATCCTGGGGAACTGGTCCCCGCCGGCGGATGCCACGCTGGGGCCCATGGCCCGCTTTGCCGAACAGACCGACCAGTACCTGCGCCGGAGTGAATCTGCTTGACACGCCTCGCTGTTGACGCGCCCTCCGGCGCCCCCCGCGTCCCGCCGACGACCACGCTGAGGGACTTGCTTCGTCTGCTGGCCGGCCTGACGGTCGGATTTGCTCGACGTCCCCGCGACTTCAGCGCCCGAGTGGCATTTCGGGACTGGGCGCGCGGAGCAATGACCCGCTACGGCAGCGACAACCTCGTTCTCAATCTCGGGATCAGCAAGCTGCTCCTGGTCGGCGAAAGGGACCTGTCGCGCCGTATTCTCGAGCCACCGCCCACCACCGCGGGCTACTCGACCGGCAAGCTAAAGCGCAAGGGGATGGCGGTGCTGGCGCCTCACGCGCTCACGATAAGCGACGACGAGCAGTGGGTGCGGCTTCGGCCCTTCAACGAAGCCGTGCTGCAAGCCGGGCGACGCCACGACCTCAGGTCCGCATTCCTCCCTCAGATCCACCGGGCGTTCGCCACCCCACCCGCGACCATCGAGGACATTCGTGGGGCGATGCGCCGCGCGATGCTGGGAATCGTGGTCGGTATCGGAGCGCCGTCGGAGCTCGCCGACGACGTGCAGGCGTTGTTCGGTCTGGCGCAAAATCCCGTGAAGCGACTATTGCTCGCGCCCTGGGCGGCCCGTCGCCGCGCCCGCCTCTATCGCACGTTCGCCCGGCTCTGGCGAGAGAGAGCCGCGGCGGGCGAGCCCAGCCTGCTGGGGTTGGCGACCAAGTTGGCTCCCGACGTCCCCGAGGAGCAGCTGCTGGAGCAGATCCCCCACTGGATGTTCACCTTTACAGGCTCGGGCACCGACCTGCTGGTCCGGACGGTAGCGCTCGTGACGTCCCATCCGGCCGTGCTCGAGTCCGCCCGCCGTGAGATCGCGGCGGCGGGGCCGCTCGACCGGGCGGAGGCGATCGACGGGCTGCGGTTCCTCGAGGCGTGCCTCATGGAAGCCGCGCGGCTCTATCCACCCGTAACCCGAACCTTTCACTGCGCGAAGGCCGGCGCCATCGCGGGCGCCGTGCGCATTCCGGCGGGAACTGAGATTCTGCACTCGTTCCCGCTCCTGGGCGACCCTGCGTTCTCATCGCAGCACCGGCCCAGCTTCGCGCCCGAGCGGTCCACCTCCGCGACCGGCTCGCCCACCGCTGAGTTCGATCCCTTTCTGAGCGGGGCGCGCCACTGCCCCGGCAGAGAGCTCATCCTGTTCGTATGCACCAGCGCGCTCGCCATCCTGCTGGGGCCCCAACGCACGATAGTGGACCCGCCGCTCGCGCCCGCGGAGTTGCCGCTAGAGTTTCCCCGGCGCGGAATCCGCTTCCGGCAAGCACGAGGTGACGCACCATGACGACCCCCATCGATGCAACCCCGGCCCAGGTAAACCCTCAGAATCTCGCGCGGATGCCGCGGGCCGAGCTGGACCGGTTGTTCCGCGCCAGCCCGCCCGGCCCGATACCGGTGGGCAAGTCGCGCGGCACCACGATGCTCCTGCCCGGTTCGGCACTGGACGGGCTCCTGCAAGCGGCGGTCAGGGCGCTGTTCTGGAAAGGCAAGGTGTTCTCGCCTCAAACCGGCGATCTCCTCAATCGGATCGGGCCGCTGGGCACACCGCTCATTCGGGCCCGGGTGTATCAGGACCAGAGCTGGTTCGCTGACGGCCCCGCGATCATCCTGGACTACTCCAAGACTTCGGTCGTGGCCGGCGCGGTGCGGGATGAGATCCGACAGGTGGGGCCCGGCCTCTACCTGGGTCAGGTCTATCTGGGGAAGCGCCGCATTTGCCCCTTCATGCTGGAGTTTGCCCCATGAGCCTGCCGGGCCGCAGATCGCTCGGGGCCAAGCTGTCGAAGGGCTTCTTCTGGCTCGGCGTCCTGGTGGTCGCCGCGGCAATCGGCGGCTCGATCTACCTGATCGTCCGGCTGCGAGATGACAAGCCCGTGACGTATGCCGACGTCAAGGAGCACTTCAAGTACGGCTCGACCGGCGGCGAGCGGGGCTGGGGATACCAGTTCGGGTTCGGGATTCCCTACTGGATCTGGATCGCGCTGCCCGAGCTCTTCCCCGAGTACCTGCCCGACCATCAACCGGGCAAAGGCTACGCGTCGTTCGGGATGATCTACGAGGACGGCAAGGATCCGCGGTTCGACTTGCCGATCGGCATGTCGATGCGGCGGGTCGAAGGCATCGACCGGGTGTACTTCAACTGCGCGGTGTGCCACACCGGCTCGGTGCGCCCGGCGCCGGGCGCGCCGCGCGAGATCGTCCTCGGCATGCCGGCGAACACCTTCGATCTGGGTGCGCTGGTCTATTTCCTCAACCGCTCCGCGGCCAACTGGAAATTCCGCTCGAACCGGATTCTGCCGAGGATCGAGGACCTGGAGGCCAGGCGACAAGAGGTGGCCCCGACCCGCGGCCGCTACCGGCCCGAATCGCTCAGCCTGATCGACCGGCTCGTGTTCCGCTATGTCGGCATCACGCTGATGCGGGAGCAGCTGTTGACCCTCACTTCCCGGCTCTCGTTCGTGGACTTCACCAGCTGGGGGCCCGGCCGGGTCGATACGTTCGACCCGCCCAAGGCGCTCCTCGGCTTTCCCATGGAGCACGCCTCCGACCGGGAGAAGGTCGGCAACGCCGATTTCCCCGCGGTCTGGAACCAGAAGTGGAAGGAGGGGATGCAGCTCCACTGGGACGGGAACAACACCAAGGTCGACGAGCGCAACCTGAGCGCCGGCTTCGGCACCGGCGCCACGCCCACCACGCTGGACAAGGAGAAGGTCCTTCGCACCGCGGCGTTCCTGTGGGACCAGGCTCGCCCGCCGGACTTTCCCCCCCAGCACATCAACCGGACGATCGCGGCGCACGGCGAGGCGATCTATCGCGAGCTGTGCTGGTCCTGTCACGGAAACGCGCACCCGCCTTTCAGGGCTGAGGGCGACGGGAGCCTGGTCGGCACCGTGACGTCCATCGAGTACATCGGCACCGACCGGGCCCGGCTCGACTCTTATACCCGGGAGCTGGCCGCGGCGCAGAACTCTTTGTACGACGGGTTTCCGGCGGATGAAGACTGGTGCCGCGATCGCCCGCATGACACGGAGCATTGCTATCCCGCCCGCTTCAGCCACTTCCGGAAGACCAACGGCTACGCGAACATGCCCCTCGATGGGCTGTGGCTGCGTGCGCCTTACCTGCACAACGGGTCGGTGCCCGACCTGCGCGCGTTGCTGGACCCGCCCAAAGGCCGACCCCAGGTGTTCTACATCGGCTACGACGTCTATGACTATGAGCGCGTGGGCTTCGTCACCCAGGGGCCGGAGGCGGAACGGCTCGGCTGGCGGTTCGATACCCGCCGGCGGGGAAACGGCAACGGCGGCCACGAATACGGCACCAAGCTCTCGGACGTTCAGAAGGCCGCGCTGATCGAGTATCTCAAGACCTTTTAGCTCTCGCCCGCGGAGGACGGAGCCCGTGACCGGACCCAAGACGAAAACCAGGCGCCCGTGGATCCAACGGCTCCTCCGGCTGTTGCTGGTCCTCCTTATCATCGCTGCGGCGCTGGGCGGGTTGGCCTGGTATAAGATCTTCCGTGAGCTCCCCCAGTCACGGTCGATCACGGACGACCCGGCCACCAATTTCCTCTATGGATCGCTGGGCGCCGAGCGCGAGGCGGGCATTCCCTACTGGATCGTGGTGGTGCTGCCGCGGATCTTCGACGACCTGCTGCCGGGCCCTGGCGGCTACGCCTCGCTCGGCCTGCCCTGGAAGGAAGGGGCCGAGCTCCCCGCCGGCTTCTCCAAGAAAACCGTCGGCTTCCCCCGCGTCGGGTTCAACTGCGCGCTCTGCCACGCCACCCAGTACCGTACCGACGCCACCGCGACGCCCGTCATCGTGCCCGCCGGCGGCAGCAACACCGCCGACATTCAGGGTCTGCTCGACTTCTTCAGCCGGGCCGCGAACGATTCCCGCTTCGGGGCCGAGACCATCGTCACCCAGATCGACATGACGTACCCGTTGAGCTTTACCGACCGCCTGCTGTACAAGTTCGTGCTCATCCCGATCACCCGGAAGCGCCTGCGGGAACAGGGTCGCGATTTCGCATGGGCGGCTCACCGGCCCCGGTGGGGTCCCGGCCGGGACGCGCCCATGAACCTGACCAAGTTCAACTTTCTCCGGCTGCCGCTCGACAGCAGCGTGGACAACACCGACTTCCCCTCGCTCTGGAACCTCAAGAGCCGGGTGCAACCGGGCCGCACCTGGCCGGCGGACGACGACGCCCTCCAGGCAGACTGGTCCAAGCTCACCGTGCGGCCCTCGGGACTCATGCTGATGAATCTCGACGGCGCGACGACCTCGTTCCGTTCGGTGATCCTCGACTCCGGCCTGGGCCTCACGTTCAGGTCATCCCCCTTCTTTCTGCGCCGGATGCAGGAGCTGGAAGACTGGCTGATGAACCTGCCCGCGCCCAAATATCCGCTCCCGGTGGACTCGGCCCTCGCCGCGAAGGGAAAGCCGGCGTTCGAGCGGCACTGCGCCCAGTGCCACGCCAGTGGCCGCGACAACCGGCTGGGCACGATCATTCCGCTGGCCGAGATCGGCACCGACCCGGAGCGGGTGAACTCGTGGACCAAGGAGGCGGCCGACAGCGCCAATCGAACCGTGCGCCACCGGTTCGGCATTCATCGCACGCCGATGGCAAAACCGGAGCCCGGCTACGTCGCGCTGCAGCTCGACGGCGTCTGGCTGCGCGGCCCGTATCTGCACAACGGGTCGGTGCCGACGCTGCGGGCTCTGCTCGAGCCGGAGGACCGGCGGCCCAAGGCGTTTTATCGGGGGTACGATGTGCTGGACCGCTGGAACGTGGGGTTCATCTCTCGCCGTTGCGCCGGCGACGAGGCGGAGCTGCCGCCCGGGCGCGAGTCGGTCGAGTTCCAGTGGGGCTGCATGCCCAGCGATCGGGGCTGGCTCTACAACACTGCCCAGCGTGGCAACGGCAACCGGGGCCACCGCTACGGCCTCGAGCTGAGCGACGACCTCAAGCGGGCGCTGGTCGAATACCTCAAGACCTTCTGACGCTCGGTCTCACTTCGGCGTGGCGAACGCCTCGTCGGACTCGGCGCCGGGTCTCGGCTTCCACGCCACCGAGTAGTACTCCCCACGGTCGCGGGCCCATGGGTCGAACGCGTCCACTACCTGGTCCAGCTCCGGCTTGAGCTCCGGAATCGTCCGGAGCAGCACCCGCTTGAGCGGCGAGACCGGCTGGTGGGTGTGCCCATTGACCGGCCGCGCCTCGTACATGGCCACCGGCCCGTTGTTGTTCACCCAGTCCACTCCGAGCGCGGTGTAGAACTCGGGCCGGAAGCTCGAGGTGAAGAACCGGTCGCTGTAGAGCCGCCGCGACGCGTTCAGGATGAACACCACGAACTGGGTCTCCGAGATCGCGAAGCCGTGGGGCCGGGTCGACTCGGCCAGCCAGCCCACCACCGTGTCCAGGTCCTCGATGTTGTCCACCATCGACCCGTTCGGATGACCCAGGCAGTCGTTGATCGGGTTTCCGCTGGTATCGACCTGGGCCAGCGTGATGACCTTGGTGCTGTCGCAGCGATGCTGGCCGTACACCTCGCGTAAGGTCGCGGCGAGCTTGGCCTGCCGCGCCTGCTCCTCGGCCGTGCCGGTCCGGTTGATGAAGTCGTCGAAGCCGGCGAGCTGGCGCAGCCCGTACTCCCGCCGGAACTCGTTGAAGCGCGGCACCCCCCGCTCGCGGTCGCGGATCAGGTCGAGCGCCGCGACGTCGAGCTGCTGAGTGGGGCTCTTGAGCCGGTTGATCTTCAGGTTCTGCAGGAAACGAGGATGGTTCTGGAGCGCGAGCAGCCCGAGTCGCTGCCGCCCCATGCTGAGCGCCCAGTTGGCCAGCCCGCGCTCATGCATGAACCCCGTCGCCCGGCCCCGGAACGTCTCGACCACCGGGATCTTGTTGCGGATCGCGTTGGGATTCCCGAACTCGCGGTACTCGATCAGGTCCGGCACCAGCGGGTGCAGCCGGTAGACCGTGACGAACTCCTCGGGAAAGTTGAAGGGCGAGCCGAAGTGGTTCACCCCGCCGTTCACGTCGTCGGGATTGGAGATGCTCCACCCCCGCTTTTGGCTGCCGAGCCCGATGATGCCCGGGCCGGATGCGAGGATCGAATACCACTGGTTCGCGGTCTTCGCACGGCTGCTCTTGCCGAGCCGGTTGACCACGGCGGCGAGCGCGTCGGCCACTCCGTTGTTGCCCGCGATCAGTCCGCTCCAGTTGCTGTTCATGCCCCGGAACAGTGGCTCGTCGTAGAGCAGCTGAGTGGTCCATTCGATGGTGTGGATCTTCGCGATCTCGGCCGAGACGACGAGGCGGGCGGCCTCGAACAGCTCGTCTGCCGTGACGTCGCGGTAGCGGATGACCCGCTCGGGGTTGGACGGATCGCGGAGCCCGGAATCCTGCTCAGGGGCCTTCGCCGCCACCCGGCGGAACTCATCCACGAACTGGTTGTGCTCCCGGGCGAATACGTTGTGATAGAAGCTCATCCCGATGGTCCAATTGTCGGGAAAGCCGGTCGCCTCCTGGCCGGCCCAATCCGGATTCATCGGGTCTGAGGGTTGTAGCAGCGGCAGGTAGCCTTGTCGGTCCCCCTCGGCGGTGTCGCCGGGCACCGGAACCAGCTGCAAGCGGGCCGGGTCTCTCGGGTCGCGCTTTACCCGGGTGCGTGACCGCTCATCGTAGCCGTACAGCTGCGACCCGTCCCACCATGCCGTGTTGGTGTTGCGGAACGTCTTGGGCGCCCGGGCGAGATACTCCCGGCCATTGTGGGTGAACCGGGCGGGTGCGTCGGCGTCGGCCACGTAGGCCTTCTCCATGGCGTCGGCGGGCCGGCAGCCAAGCCGGGCCGCATCGCCCGCACACCCCACCTTCATGTACTCGGCGGTGTTGTGGCCCTCCTCGAGGTGAGAGAACCAGTCGTGGGTCATGAACTGGATCCAGAAGGCGGCGAGCACGTTGAAGAACGGTGCCTTCTGGTAATCGCAGTTGGCGTCCTTCGCGTAGCCCGGCTTCCCGTAGCCATCGGCGCACGCGGCGCTGTCGGACTGGAGGCGGGTGAAGAGCTTGCGGCTGATGACCTGCGGATCGGGAGTCATGAGGGACAGCCGCCCGCCGTGGCGGTTCCGGGTGATCTCGGTCAGGCCCGCGTCAGGGAATGTGGTCTCGAACTCCACGTTGCGGGCGAACAGCGTGCCGGTCGAGCCCATCAGTGGATTGCGGATGTCGTTGCAGATGCCGGTGAGGGTCCGGCCCCGGATGAGGGCGCCCTGGCAGATCTGCTCGCCGCCCCCGCCCACCGCGCTGTAACTCGGATGGTCGGGCGGCAGCCGCATCGAGGTCCAGGTCTTGAGGGCCGGGCCCTCGACGTCACCCCGGCCCTTCACGTAGTCCTCGAAGCTCCCGCTGTTGTCGAAGAGATTGAATCGGATCAGCTCCACCCGCTCGTACTCCAGGTCGATCAGCGCCCCGTTGACGCCGCGCCAGTTGCGGGTGGGCCAGAACGCCTTGGTGCTCCCGTCGCCGGTGGCGTAGTAGTTGGCCCAGTCCACCCAGGACACGTCGCGGCGGCCGGCCGCCTTGTCGCCACCGCGGCAGCGCGCCGTGCTCGCCTGGACCTTGCCCAGAAACCGGCGGTCTCTGCTTGTGGCGATGGGACGAACCCCGGTGCTGATCTCGTCGGCACACCCGATCAGGCTGGTCGTGAGACCTCTCGTTCGCTCGCACGCGCCGACCGCCAACACCACGGACGCCGCGAATAGGCCGCGATAGACCCGCATTCGAGCCCCCTTGCTGTTTTCGAGTATCGTCGTCGATCGAGCACGCGGATCGTCGCTGCAGGCAATGCGGGGATGATTGGCTCGGCCAACCGGCGAGGTACGATGATTGTTGCACCGGCAGCAACGTCTGTCAACACGGATGGGGGGTGCGGTAGTGGGTCAGTTTGGTTGTAACGTTTCCTGGCGGGGCTGCGCTATCCCTCCACGCGGCACAGGCAGTAGACGAAAGCCTGGGTGGCACCGGACGGTGTGTGGTGGTCCTCGCGCACGCTGTCGAGCAGCCGAAAGTCCTCACCAAACTCCGCGTGCATGGTATCGGGGGAATAGCGCATCACGTCGAGCCCGCTGCACCGCGTCGGCCCGTCTGGAGCGAAGCTCGCCACGAGGGCATATCCGCCTGACCGCACCGCTCGCCCGGTTTGAGCCACATACCGCCTGCGATCCCCCGCGTCGGTCAGAAAGTGAAACACCGCCCGGTCGTGCCAGACGGCATAGCCCGCCGATGGCAGGGGCGCGTCCAAGATGCTGCCGGCGATCCACGTGACCCGGTGGGCACGCGCCCCGATCCGCTCTTGCGCGATGGCAAGGGCTGAGGGTGCCAAGTCGAGCACCGTCACGTTGCGATAGCCCGCCTCTATCAGCCCATCTACCAGCGTCGAGGCTCCCCCGCCGACATCAATGATCGGGGCGCTGAGATCAGCGGCCGCCCGACGAATAAGGTCGAGCGAAAGCCGGGACTCAGGCTGGTACCAACTGACCTGCGTCGGGTCTTTGGTGCGGTAGATGTGCTCCCAGTGGTCCTGGCTCATGCCTTCTAAACTGTCGCGATTCAACACGGGCCGCCACTGGGTCGATCATAGCCCGGTTTCGGCTACATCTGGGCTGAGCTGGTGGGGTGATTCCTTGCGGGGTTTCTTACCCATCGGCGGACCGCTTGGTGAGCACATAGCCTGTAGGAATCAGGAGGAGACCGGTGGCAAGACTGGCGAGATTCAGGTAATGATTCGGACTACCTTCAATTCCCCATCGCATCCAAGGCAGGATATGCAAACCTTCACAGAGGTGCGTGATCCCCAATATCGCCAGTCCTGCGTAGCCAACTAATCCAAGAAGCGACCCAGCCGCCCGCGTCCGTAGAAACGCCCTGACCATGACAATGCACCCGCCCCCCCCCGATAACCAACGCGACTATAGCCTTTGCGAGTGTCGGATTCATTGCGGTCCTCCAACGAACGGTAAGTGCTACCATCGCTATGCGCAGGCTTGTAACAAGTCAAACTGCCCACTACCGGGGGTGCGGTTCCCCTCTGGCCAAGATGATCACTGGGTCTCAACTTGAGGCCGTTCCAGCCAATGACCACTCCATCGAGGAACTTGCTATGGGACCGGAGATGACCAGCACGACCTTCACGCTCGACGGGCACCAGATCGTCCAGGCCCTGGGCGTTGTGAGAGGCGTAACCGTGCGCTCACGCTCGATCATCGGCACCACCCTGGCCAAGCTGCAGACCGTGTTGGGGGGCCACATTACGATGCTCACCACGCTCTGCGAGCGCGCCCGTGAAGACGCCTTCGAGATCATGCTCGCGCACGCCCAGCGGCGGGGCGCGAATGCGGTGGTGGGTGTGCGCTACGATGCCGCGGAGGTCATGGCCGGGGTGACCGAAGTCCTGTGCTACGGCACCGCGGTCGTGGTCGAGCCCTTGGAGTGAAAACCGCCGCCCTCACCGTCGGGCGACCCCGCGAGCCCGCGGCTTCGCCAGAGGAAGTAGAGCACTGGGATCACGACCAGCGTTAGCACGGTGGAGGTCACCATCCCGCCAACCATCGGTGCCGCGATCCGCTGCATCACCTCGGCGCCGGTCCCGTGACTCCAGAGCGCGGGCAAGAGGCCGAACATGATCGCCGCGACCGTCATGAGCTTGGGGCGGAGCCGGTTCACCACGCCGTGCTCGATCGCACCGACCAGCTCGGTCCGGGTCGGGCGGTGGCCGTCGCGGACCAGATCCTCCCAGGCGTGATCCAGGTAGAGCAGCATCACCGCCCCCGTCTCCGCCGCCACGCCCGCCAGGGCGATGAAGCCCACGGCCACCGCGATCGAGAGGTTGTAGTTCAAGAGCGACATGGCCCAAACCCCGCCGATGAGCGCGAACGGGAGCGACAGCATGACCATCAGGGTCTGCGTGAGCGTGCCGAAGTTGAGGTAGAGGAGTAGCGCGATCACCGCGAGCGTGATCGGCACCACGACCTCGAGCCTCGCCTTGACCCGCTCGAGCGCCTCGTACTGCCCGCTCCGCTCGAGCTTGGCATTCTCGCTGTACAGCGTGCCCGTTTCCCAGCACACACCGGCGCGCTTGGGATCCACGCCGCTTCCGAGGGAACGCACATGGGTGACCGTCGTGTGCACCACGCCTGCCTGCCGCAGTGCATGCACCAACCCGTCGACCGGTTCTCTCCGGCAGTACACTTTGAACTCCTTCATGTCAGTCCTCCGCAAGACCCCGCGGCGCGAGGCTGGTCCGCGACACGGAGTGGCTGCGAAGATTCCGGTTCTCGCCTGCCGCTACTTCCCCATCATCTTCTCATGCATCGCGATGAGCCGTTCGACTCGGTCGGCGTGGGCCCGCATTCGGGCCGACAGGGCTTGCCCCTTGAGATTCGGTAAGTCGGCCAGGTCCTGCTTCACCGAATCCGTGAGCGCGCTCCATTCCGGGCTGCCGGACATCTTCATGTTGCGCATGTCCGCGCCCATCGCATCCATCATCTGCGACATCATCCCTTGATGCATCGCCATCATCGCCTGCATCTGCTGCGGCGACATGTGCATCATCGAATCCATGTGGGCCCGCATGTTGGACATCATCTGCATCCCCTGCATGCCGCCCATCCCCATGCCGCCGCTATCCATGTGGCCCATCTTCATGCCGCCGGAATCCATGTGCCCCATCCTCATGGCACCGGAATCCGCCTGGCCCATCGTGCCGCCCGCAGCCTTCGACTCGTCCCGGTTGCCGCGTCCGCCGCAGCCGGCGAGAGCCAGCGCGGAAACCATCAGTGCCCAATGTGACATTCCCATCTCAATGCTCCTTTACGGCGTGAGGTTGCGCAGCCCAAAGTACGGCATCTTCGGATCCTTCGAGCCCGCGCCGCCGCCAGATGAAGTAGACCGCCGGGATCACCACGAGGGTGAGCAGGGTCGAGGTGATCATCCCGCCCACCATCGGTGCCGCGATCCGCTGCATCACCTCCGCGCCGGTGCCGTGGCTCCAGAGGGCAGGCAAGAGGCCCAGCATGATCGCCGCCACCGTCATGAGCTTGGGTCGCAGCCGGTTCACGGCGCCGTACTCGATGGCTCGCACGAGCTCGGCGCGGTTGGGGCGACGCCCACCGCTGGTGATGTCGGCCCACGCGTGGTCGAGGTAGAGCAGCATGACGACCCCGGTCTCAGCAGCGACGCCGGCGAGCGCAATGAAGCCCACCGCGACCGCGATGGACAGGTTGTAGCCAAGCAGCGACATCGCCCACACGCCACCCACGAGCGCAAACGGGAGCGACAACATGACGATCAGCATCTCCGCCACGCTCCCGAAGGTGAGGTAGAGCAGGAACGCGATCACGCCGATCGTGAGCGGCACAACCACTTGCAGCCGCGCCTTCACCCGCTGGATGGCTTCGTACTGGCCGCTCCACTCGAGCCGATACCCGGCGGGGATCTGTACCCGCCGGGCCACGATCTGCTTCGCCTCGGCCACGTAGCTGCCGACATCCCGGCCGCGCACATCGATCGAGACCAGGTCGTTGAGGTAGCCGTTCTCGCTCCGGATCATCGGCGGGCCGGGGGTAAACTCGATGTCGGCGACCTGGGCCAGCGGAACCTGGATCCCCCGCTCCCCGCTGACGAGCAGTTGCCCGATCGCCTCGGGCGAGTCGCGGAAGTCCCGGGCGTAGCGGACCTCAACTGGGAAGCGCTCACGGCCCTCGACCGTGGTCGTGATCTGGTCTCCACCGAGCGCGGTGCCGATGACTTCCTGTACGTCGCCCGTGGTGAGCCCATAGCGGGCCAACGCCGCGGCGTTCGGCCGGATCTCGAGGTACCGCCCGCCGAACGAGCGCTCCGCATAGATGCTCGCCGTGCCGCGGAGTCCGGACAGCGTTCCCTCGATGTCGTGACCAATACGCTGGATGACCTGAAGATCGGGCCCGTAGATCTTGATCCCGAGCGTGGTGCGGATTCCGGTCGACAGCATGTCGGTCCGGTTCTTGATCGGCATGGTCCAGGTGTTCACCGCGCCTATCATCCGCAGCCGCTGGTCCATCTGGGCGGTCAGCCCGTCCTGGGTCATTCCCGTCCGCCACTCGGATTGGGGCTTGAGGTTCACGATGGTCTCGACCATGGAGATGGGAGCCCAGTCGGTCGCCGTATTCGCCCGCCCGGCTTTCCCCCACACGGAGGCCACCTCCGGAAACGTCATCAGGATGCTGTCCTCGACTTGGAGCAGTCGCCGTTGCTGAGTGAGCGACACGCTCGGCAGCGTGTTGGGCATGTACATGAGGCTCCCCTCCCGAAGCGGGGGCATGAACTCGCTGCCCAGGCTCGCGAACGGCAGCAGCGTGACGCCCACCACGGCGGCTGCCGCGAGCACGACAACCCCCCGAGCGCGGAGCGCCCAGCGCAGCACCGGTCGGTAGAGACGATCCGCCCAGCGGTTGATCGGGTTAGCGGCTTCGGGGCGGATTTTTCCTTTGATGAAAAGGCCCATCAGGACCGGCACGAGGGTCACGGACAGAAGCGCGGCACTGCCCATGGCAAACGTCTTCGTGAGGGCCAGCGGCCGGAACAGGCGCCCCTCCTGGTCCTCCAGCGTGAAGACCGGCAGGAACGAGAGGGTGATGATCAAGAGCGACATGAAGAGCGCCGGCCCGACCTCCTTCGAGGCCGCGAGCACCCGCTCCCAGTGAGGGCGGTCGGGCTCGCGCTCGATGTGCTTGTGGAGGTTCTCGATCATCACGATCGCAGCATCGATCATCGCGCCGATCGCGATGGCGATCCCACCCAGCGACATGATGTTCGCATTGATCCCGATCCAGCGGGTCACGGATAGCGCAGCCAGGATGCCGAGCGGGAGTGTCGCGATCGCGACGAGGGCGCTCCGGGCATGAAGCAGGAAGACGATGCAGACGAGCGCGACGATGATCGACTCCTCGATAAGCGTCCGCTCGAGCGTGTCAATCGAGCGGTGGATGAGATCCGACCGGTCGTACGTGGTGACCACCCGCACGCCCCGTGGGAGCGATGGCGCGATCTCGGCCAGCTTCGCTTTGACCCGATTGGTCACGTCGAGCGCGTTCGCACCGAAGCGCATGACCACCACCCCACCCACGGCCTCACCTTGCCCGTTCCGCTCCGCGATCCCGATCCGGAGATCGGGGCCGATCGTGACCTGGGCCACGTCGGCCACCCGGACCGGGCGGCCCTGCGCGCCGACGCCCACGGCCACGTTCGAGATGTCCTCCACCCCGCGGAAATAGCCGCGCCCACGGATCGCGTAATCACTGCCGGCTACCTCGATGGTGCGGGCGCCCACGTCCTGGTTGGCACCCCGCACCGCATCGGCGATCTGCCGCGCCGTCACGCCGAACGCGCGGAGCCGGACCGGGTCGAGCAACACCTGGTACTGCCGCACGAACCCGCCGATGCTCGCCACCTCTGCTACACCTGGCAGGCCCTGGAGCGCGTAGCGCACCTGGAAATCCTGAATGGTCCGCAGCTGCGCCGGGGAGTATCCTGGCCCCTCGAGCGCGTACTGGTAGACCCAGCCCACGCCCGTGGCGTCGGGCCCGAGCTCGGTCTTGGCGCCGGCTGGAAGCCGAGCCTGGATCGCGTTCAGCCGCTCGAGCACCCGCGAGCGCGCCCAATAGAGGTCGGTCCCCTCCTGGAAGATGACGTAGACGAAGGAGGTGCTGAACATGGACTGCCCGCGCACCACCTTGGCGCGGGGCACGCCCAGCATCGCGGTGACGAGTGGGTAGGTGACCTGGTCCTCGATCACCTGCGGCGCCTGCCCCGGGTACTCGCTGTAGACGATCACCTGGACGTCGGAGAGATCCGGGATGGCGTCCACCGGTGCGGTGCGCAGATAGAACGCGCCGCCAACGAGCAGCGCGAGCGCCGCCAGCGCGACGAGGCCACGCCGCGCGACCGACCGTTCGATGAGCTTGGCGATCATCGGGGCTTCCCTCCGCGCGCCGTCGTGTCCCTCATGCCCGGCATCCCCTTCATGTCTTTCATGTCCCTTCCCTTCATCTCGCTGCCGCCGGACGGCGTCTGCATCCCACCCATGTTGAGCCCCATGCCCATCTGCAGCATGAGCCCCTGCATGGCAGCGGCGAGGTTGGACTCCGAGTCGAGGAGGTAGGTGGCCGAGCCGACGACCTCGTCACCCGGTTTGAGGCCGCTCACAATCTCGAGGAGGGAGTCACTCCGAACCCCGGTCTTGACCTCACGCGGCACGAACTGGCCGTCGCCCCGGTTCACGAAGACCAGCTGCCGGGTCCCGGTCGGGAGCACGGCGGTGAGCGGAACGGTGAGCCGTTGGGCCGAGGCCGGGGCGAGGCGGGCCGTCACATACATCCCGGGCCGCAACCGGCCGTCCCGGTTTCCGACCTCCACTCGGGCCGTGAGGGTGCGGGTCGTAGTGTCGAGGCTGGGATGGATGAAAGTCACCCGCCCCTGGTACGTGCGGCCTGGGAGCGCATCTACCGTGAGCTCGACCGGCACGCCGAGGTGGAGCATCCGGGCGTCGGTCTCGAAGACGGCCAGGTCTACCCAGAGCACGCTGCGGTCGGCGATGAGGAACAGGTTATCGCCGGCCTGCACCGCCTGGCCCTCGACCACCTTCTTCTCCGCAATCTCCCCGCTCATCGGCGCCCGCAGCAGCAGCGTGCGCTGCGCCTTGCCGGTGTGGTCCAGGAGCTCGATCTGATCCTCCGGGATGTCCCAGAGGGCGAGTCGGCGCCGCGCCGCCGCGACCAGCGAGCTGTCTCCCAGCTGCTTGGCGGAGAGGTACTCCTCCTGCGCGCTCACGAGCTCGGGCGCGTAGAGCGCGAGGAGGGCTTCGCCCTTGCGCACCGCCTTGCCCTCGTAGTCCGCATACAGCTTCTCCACCCAGCCCATCACCCGGGCGTTGACGTATTGCCGCCGTGGCTCCGCGTAGGTGAGGGTGCCCACGGCGCGGGTCGCCGCCGCAATCGGGCGTGTCGCGGCGCGCGCGAAGGTGATGCCGAGCCGCGCCGCGGCTGGGCGGTCCACGGAAATGCCCGCTGTATCGCCCCCGGCCGAGGCCGCCGGACCGTGACCCATCCCCTCCGTCTCGGACATGCCGGGCATGCCCTTCATGTCCTGCATGGCGGCCTCTGAGCCCTTTGGCTCATCCTTCTTGCCGCATCCGACCGTGGCGATCGACAGCGCGAGCGCTGCCAGAGTCCAGAGCCGCCTCATCGAGCGTCCTCCCGGGTCAAAAGCTGTTCGAGCATCACGAGGTGAGTGAGGTGTTCCGCGGCCACCCGCGCTGCGTCGAGCTCGGCACGATAGAGTGCATCCTCGGTTGCGAGCACGGTCAGGAACTCGACCTTGCCGACGCGATAGACCCGCAGGCTCGCGTCGACGGTAGCCTGCGCGGATGGCACCACTTGACCGGTCAGCAGTTGGAGCCGGGTCGCCTCGGCCCCGATCTGGGCCCGCACGGTCCGGATCTCCTCAACAAGGCCGGCCTGCTCCTCGGCGAGCGCCGCCCGGGCTGCGTCCGCATCGGCCCGGGCCGCATCGGCCAGCCGGAGCTGCTTTCGCCCAGCGTAGAGCGGGAGGCGGACGCCGACGAACGCCGAGAAGAAATCAGACCCCAGCGGACGCGCGCCGTAGCGGGTGGTAAACGTGAAATCGGGACGGGCGCCGAGCCGCTCGACCCGCGCCGTCTGCTCGGCAGCCTCGATCTCGGCTCGGCGCGCCGCCAGACGGGGATGTTCGGGCAGGGAATCCGGCCCCGAGTCCACCGCGGCGCCGACGGCGGACGCGGAGGCGGGTTGGGCTTGCACCGGCACCAGCTCGGGCCGGATCGGCTGGACGGAGAGGGCATCGGGCCCGGGCACGTTGCGGAGCGCCTTGAGCTGCGCCCGGAGCTCCGCCTCTTGCGCCGCGAGGTCGGCGCCCTCGGTGTCGAGGCGGGCCAGCGCCACGCGCGCCTGCAGCGGATCGCTCTGGGGCGCCGTGGTGGTTGCGTACCGCGTGGTCGAGATCTGCACCCCGGTGCTGAGCAGATCGCGCTGTCGCTCGAGCGTGACGCGGGCGGTGACGACGTAGCGGAGCCGATAGTAGAGCTCCGCCGTCCGTACGATCACGTCCCGCTGCCGCGCCGCGACGTCGGCCCCCCGGGCCTCGGCTGTAGCACGGGCTGCGGCCGTGCGGGCCCCCAGCGTTCCGGGCCAGGGAAACTCCTGCGAGAGCTCGAGGTCCACCTCGGTGAAGTCGCTCTCGCGGAACGCGAATCGCGGCAACGTGAGGTCCATGACGCCGACATTGAGCATCGGATCCGGCAGCGCGCCAGCCGGACGGACCCGCGTCGTCGCCGCCACCGCCATCGCCCGCTGCGAGGTGAGCGCGGGGTTCGCCGCCACGGCCTCGGCGGTGAGGCGGGCCAGCACCGTGTCGCTCCGGGTGGGGTCCTGCCCCTCCACCCGGAGGGGCAGGACTAAAGCCAGGAACGCGAGCGCCGTTTGGGCCCAGGCGCCCGTCATCGGGCGGACTCTTCAGTCGCGGCGAGCGCTCGGACCGCCGGTGCGCGCTGCGACGGTGTGAGGGTCTTGAGGGCCCGGTCGAAGGCTTGGCGCGGCGAGGCTTGTCGTGCTGCAGTGGCCCACGGCTTCGAGCTCATGGCCTGAAGCCGCGCCTGAGTATGGAGATCGGCCGAGAGCCGGGCGAGTTCCGCTGCCTGCGGCTCCGTCAGTGCCAGGTCGGCGCGGTGTGCGAGCAGACGATCCGGCACTTCATACGCTGGCGCCGATGTCAGGGGCTGCGGCAGGGTGAACGCCTGCGCAAAGACTGCCGCCGCAGGAATGGCGAGTGGGACGGCTGCCGAGATGGCAAGCCGGAAAATGCGGTTTCGCATATACGTCCCCTCCCAGGGACCCAAGTCGGATTGATCCGCGCATGGCGCGGACCCCGCTATGCAGATGCCTAGCGGATGGTCATGGTCCGAACCGGCGCAACGGGCGCCGCGGTTCGGGCTATGGCAGACCGGGTCTTAGGCTCTGGGAGGGGGAGGTAGGGGTGCTGCCCGAATGCCAGCGAGGAGCGAGGCCGCCGCCGGAAGAATGAAATGATGCTGATACGATGCGGGCTCAATTCGTACGACGGCGGGAAGCACGGCGGCGGCTGCGGGGCTGCACAGCTGGACCGTGCTACAGTCGCGATGGTCCATGCCCGGGTCCCCGCCGCCAGGCGCGGTTATCGCGCTTGGGTGCGGCGGCATGCCACAGGTCATATGGGCATGGCACAGCGCCGGCCCGGCCAGCGGCCCGAGCTGAAGCAGAAGGAGCAGTCTCGCGAGAACCTTCATTGTGCTTGATCGTACCACCGAATCAGCGCGTCTACAAGCTCGCCCGTACAAGGCCCGAACTCTGGGGTGCCCGAATTCGACGAGAGGGTGAGGAGACAGACATATCAGTAGGAAATGATATATGAAGAACCCGAGGGAGACAATGCGCAGCGGTATGCGAGGGCAATCGAGCGGGAGCGGCGAGGGGGGAGACGGCACGTATGCGCCGAATTCCCGGCTCCACCTGCAACGTGGCGGGATCGATGCCCTCGGGCACCCGTCGGGAATCAGGCTACCGGTCAACGCCCCCCAACGATGCTATCGGCCCGGCGTGCAAAGAGGCGCCCGTCCAGCCGCGGCGCATGCGTGACCCCTCCCAGTTGGTGCATCCAAAACACGGGCTTCGGCGGCAGGCCCGCATCCCACTTCTGGTGCGGGGTGAACAAGAGATACACGTCCCACGCCGGCTCGCGGAGCCCGAGCACCGAGGCATATTCCTCGCCGAGAGTGTTAGCGCCATCCCAGTACTGCGACACGCGGGGATCCCCGGCGAGGCGCGAAGCCTCGGCCACGTGTTTCTCCTCGGCGCCGCGGAGCGGAACCCATACCAGATACAGTCGAACATCGGCGCCGGCTCGCTGCTCCAGCCACTTTGTCTCGAGTTCGGAGACCCCGAACAGACACTCCCCTCACGTCGGTGACGCCAGGACGATCGCGCGGACTCGCCCGGAATCAGCGGTGAACGCCGACCGGAGCGGTTGCTCGCCTTCGCGAAGATTCGTGTGCGGCCGGACTGGCCCGCGAGGCCCGCAGCTCGCGAGCAAGGCGCACACGGAACCCCAGTGAAACAGGTCCGCCCATGTCATCGAGCCGCCTCCGGTGTGCCTATGATGCCACGAATGTTGGGAGCATGAGCGCGAGGGCCCACGCCCCGGCCGCGATCCAAAGGACGACGCGAGTAGTGCGCCCCGACCGCGCCGGGCAGGCCGCGCCGGAGACCGAGCGCGCGGCGGGGCCGTATACCAACCAGAAGCTGAGCGCCAGCAGCACCAAGGACCCCAGCATCAGGTAGGGGCGGTAGGGCTTCAGGCCGGCCGCGAGCAAGGCCCCACTCACTCCCACGATCGAGACGACCACCGGACCAACGCAGCAAAGGCTGGCGACCGTCGCCGTAAGCGCCGCACCGATTGCGCCGGCCGTACTCCCAACGATCCGATTGTCTCTCACTGCGTCATCTCTGCCGCCAGGAACCGCCGGATCTCTTCAATCGACGGGGGCCCGTCGGCCCTGCACGCCCGGCCTCCGACTCCCGTACCCCCTCTCCGAACGTCTTGTCCGCCGATCAGTACCGTTGGTGAGCCATATCCTTGCACCCGCGCGGGTGCCTCGGGGCTCTCCTGGTCCCACTCATCCCACTCCGGTGTGAACCCCATCGCCGCGAGCGCGGCGCGCAGCGCCTGGCGAGCCTCCTCCACCCGCGGGCATCCTTTGAAATAGATGAGTTCCACCGCTGCCTTCATCGCTGCTCCTCCGCATCTTCCAACACGTCCAGGATCGGGCACTCTTCCGTTGCCCGACGCTCCTCACATGCCATCACCAGCTCAACGAGCACAGTGCGCATGCGCTCGAGCTCCGCAATGCGGGTCTCAACTCGCGCGATCACACCCCGGGCCTCTCGCTCGACCGCGCCGCATCCGCGGGCGTGCTGGACCCGGAGCGCCAGGAGGTCCTCGATCTCTTCCAAGGTGAACCCCAGCCCCTGCGCCCGCTTGATGAATCGCACCCGGCGCACGGTGTCCGGCGGGTACTGCCGATAGCCAGACCGACTCCGGGGTGGCCGCGCGAGCAGGCCTCGACGCTCGTAGTACCGCACTGTTTCGAGGTGTACGCCGGCCTGCCCCGCCAGTTGCCCGATCGTCAGGCTATTCATGGTTCCCAAGCTACACCCCGTACCCGGGTACGGGGTCAAGAGGCCGTCAGTGCCGGCCATGCCTCTCGGTCCGCGACTCCAGGAGGAAGGTTCATCGGCGCCGCCCGGGGCTGCTATGTTGGAAATGGCACCAACTGAGAGGTCAACCGATGCGTAAACAGATAATCGATCGCGCCCCCCAGAAGCCCTCGCCCACCGATCAAAGCTGGCTCGATCTGGCGCGATTGGCGCGCGTGGAGATCACCTCCGAACAGGCCGACCATCCGATTGAATCGGCCCTGGGTCACGGATCCGGGTGGCGGGCCGACCAGCCCGGCGAGCAGACCATTCGCCTGTTGTTCGACTCTCCGATCGGGCTCAGGCACATTCGCCTGCGATACGAGGAAACCCAGCAGGAGCGTACCCAGGAGTTCGTGCTGCGCTGGTCGCGAGACGGCGGCAAGTCATACCAGGAGATCCTGCGCCAGCAATACCATTTCAGCCCGCCAGGGACCGCCGTCGAGGCGGAGGATTACGAGGTGGACCTCCAGTCGGTCACGGCGCTCGAGCTGAAAATTATCCCAAACATCAGCGGGGGTGCTGCCCGTGCATCGCTGGCGCAACTGCGGGTCGCCTGAGCAGACCGATAACCGATAGCCCGATGACTCGGCTCGAGCGCGCCAGCCTGGCGATCCGCCAGCCCGTCGCCGAGGACGCGCCGCAACTTGCGGCCTTGAGCTCGGAGCTGGGCTATCCGGCCACCGCCGCCGAGATCGCCGGCCGCCTCGCCGGCCTGCTCGAGCGCGCGGACCACTGCCTCCGGGTGGTGCAGTCGCCCTCCGGCGACGCGATCGGCTGGATCCACGCGCACGAGCAGTGCATCCTCGAATCCGATCCCTGGTGCGAGATCGCCGGCCTGGTGATCGACGCAAGTCATCGGGGCCGGGGCGCCGGCCGGGCCCTCGTGGCCGAGGTCGAGGCCTGGGCCAAATCCCGCCGGCTCGAGGTCATCAAGGTTCGCAGTAACGTGGTCCGCGAGGAATCGCACCCCTTCTACCAACGCCTGGGTTTCGCCCGCATCAAGACCCAGCACGTCTACCGGAAGCCGCTGCTGTAGGAGGTCGCGCTGCCGCCCACCGCCGCCCTCGGGTTTCGCGTGAAGTCCGGCTGGGCGGCGGCCGTTCTGGTCGACGGGCCTGCCGCCAATCCCAGAGTGGTCGCGCGCCACGTTGTGGCGCTGAGCGATCCGGCCATCCCGGCAGCGCGGCAGCCGTATCACGCGGCGATGGGAGTGGCGCGGCCGAACTCCCCCGAGCTCGACCGGCTGGTAGCCTCGGTCAAATCCTACGCCGCGCAGTCCATCGCAGAGCTCCTGGCTGGGATCGTGGAGGATGGCCGCGGCGTGGGGGGCGCCGGTCTCGTCGTGGGCAGCGACATCGATCCCGCGCGGATCGCCAACCCGCACGTTCGGGCCCATGCGTGTGAAGGCCGGCTGTTCCGCGCAGCCGTGGAGGCTGCGGTGCGCAGCCACGATCTCCCCTGCACCATCTTTCTCGAGCGCGACCTCCTGGCCCGCGCAGGCGAGGTGCTCGGCCGCCCGGCCGCTCGGCTCAAGCAAACCCTGACGGAGCTGGGAAGATCGGTGGATGGAGGCTGGCGCCGAGACGACAAGGCGGCGACCCTCGCCGCCTGGCTGGTGCTCTCCGCCGAGCGCTCCTGATCCCCCGGGGCTCCGGGCGGGAACCCCTGGCTTCCACCTCGTGTTGTGGGCATGTTCGTCGGGCGACCGGCGTGAACTGATAACCGCCAGCCTCAGGAGGGTCAGTGGATCTTCAGCTTGCCGGCAAGCGCGCTCTCGTGACCGGCTCGACCGCAGGCATCGGCGAGGCGATCGCCAAGCTCCTCGCCGCCGAGGGGGCGACCGTCACGGTGAACGGCCGGACCGGAGCCCGCGTAGCCGAAGCCGTTCGAACCATTCAGCAGGTCGCGCCACGGGCCACGGTGACCGGTGTCGCGGCCGATGTCGGAACCGCGGAGGGGTGCGAAGAGCTCGCGCGCGGTGCGCCGCGCATCGACATCCTGGTGAACAACGTCGCCATCTTCGAGCCCAAGCCGTTCGAGGAAATTCCCGATGCCGACTGGCTGCGATTCTTCGAGACCAATGTCCTGAGCGGTGTGCGCCTCGCACGTCATTACCTGCCCCACATGCGGCAAGCCAACTGGGGTCGGATCCTGTTCATATCCAGCGAATCCGCCGTGCAGATCCCGGTCGAGATGATCCACTACGGGATGACCAAGACTGCCCAGATCGCCGTCGCACGGGGGCTGGCCGAAGCCACCGCGGGGACCGGCATCACCGTCAACAGCCTGCTCCCCGGCCCCACCCGCTCCGAGGGCGTCGGAGCGTTCCTGGCGCAGATGGCTCAGGCCAAGGGGGTCGATCTGGCGACGATGGAGCGGGAGTTCTTCGAGACCGTGCGGCCGACCTCGCTGCTCAAGCGGTTCGCCACGGTCGACGAGGTCGCCGCCATGGCGGTCTATCTGTGCAGCCCCCTCGCCTCGGCCACCAGCGGCGCGGCGGTCCGGGTGGACGGCGGCGTGGTCCGGGCCGCTCTTTAACTCTTCACAGTCTGTCCGCCTAGCCCTTCACCGCTCCGGCCGTGAGCCCCTGCACGATCCGCCGCTGAAACAGCAGCACCAGCGCGGCAACCGGGGCCGTGGCCACGATCGCCGCCGCGAGAATCTGCCCCCAGGGTACCTGGTAGCGGCCGCGGAACAGCGCGATCGCCACCGGCACCGTCTGTCGCTCGGGCCCGAGGGTAAACGAGAGCGCGAAGAGGAACTCGTTCCAGCAATAGAGGAACGTGAGGATCGCGGTCGCCGCGAGGCCGGGAAGCGCCACCGGAATGACGATCTCCCAGAAGGTCCGCAAGCGGCCCGCGCCATCCACCATCGCCGCCTCCTCCAGTTCTACCGGGAGCTGGCGGAAGAACCCGACCAACAGCCACACCGTGAGCGGGGTCGCGAAGGTGAGATAGGGAAGGATCAACCCCGGATAGGTGTTGATCAGCCGGAGGCTCCGGAGCACCAGGTAGAGCGGCGAGACGATGGCGATCTGGGGGAACATGCTCACCGTAAGGATCAGCGCGAGCAGCGGCCCCTTGCCCCGGAACCGGAGCCGCGCGAGCGCGTAGGCGCAGAATGACCCCACCACGACGCAGAACACGGTGGTAGTGCCGGCCACGATCAGCGAGTTCCGAATAGGCACCCAGAATCCGCGTTCGGCAAACAGGGTGCGATAGTGATCCAGTACCAGGCTGGTCGGGAGGAGCGACGGCTTCTGGAAGAGGCGCGCCTCTGGCGTGAGCGACGACACGATCGCCCAATAGAACGGGAACGCGCTGCCCAGCAGCAGGACCGCGATCACGACGTCGGCGCCGGTCCATTTGCGCCCCCTCACGATTTCGCCTCCGTCAGGTCCCGGCCGAGCAGCCTCAGATACGCCGCAGCGAGGACAAAAGACACGGCGAACGTGATCACGGAGAGTGCCGAGCCGTAGCCGAATCGGAGGTTCTGCAGCAGCGAGTTGAAGGTGTAGAGCGCGATCGGCTCGGTCGAGGTCCCGGGCCCGCCGCCGGTCAGCACGTAGATCAGATCGAACACTCGAAAGCTGTCCAGCGTCCGGAAAACGAGCGCGACCAGCAGGGCCGGTTTGAGGAGCGGCAGGGTGACGTGCCGGAACTGCTGCCAGGCCGACGCCCCGTCGATGCGGGCCGCCTCATAGAGTCCCGCATCGATGTTCTGCAGGCCGGCCAGCAGCAGCAGCGCCACGAACGGCGTCGTCTTCCATACGTCCGAAACGATGACCGGCACCCAGGCAAGGTCGGGCCGGATGAACCAGACGATCGGCTCGCGCGTGAGCCCGATCCTGCCAAGCACCGCGTTGACGATCCCGGCCTGGTCGTCAAACATGAAGCGCCAGAGGAGCGCCGATACGACGGTGGGAATCGCCCAGGGCACGAGCACGGCCGCTCGAACCAGAGTGCGGCCCCTGGTGGCGCGGTTCATGGCCAGCGCCAGGACCAGTCCCAGCCCTAGCTCGATCGTCACGCTGATGGCAGTAAAAAACCCGGTGTGCCCGAGCGCCGACCAGAATCGCGGATCGCCGAGTGCTTCCGCGTAGTTGCCCGCCCCGATGAACGGCCGGCCCAGCCAGGGCATCCGCAGATCATGGAGGTGCACCGACTCCCACAGCGTCCAGGCCAGGGGGAACAGCGCCACCAGCAGAATCGTCCCGACGGCGGGCGTGACCAGCCACCAGGCGAGCCGCGCTTCCCGCCGCTCGAGCCCGCGCCGAAGATCAGTGCTGTGCAAGAGGGGTTCCCGGGCCCAACCCGGCCCGATTCAGCAGCGCCTGCATCTCGGCCGCGGCGCGCGCGAGGCCGCGAGCCGGATCGATCTGCCGGGTGAGCACGCGGTGCAGCTGCACTTGCAGTATCTCCGACAGCTCGGTGTAGACCGGCGTCACCGGGCGCGGAACCGCATGCTCGATGATCTCCCGGGCCGTCGCCACCGGAACTGAGAGGGACTTGGCCAGCGCGGGATCGTCGTAGAGGACACGACGCGTGGGGAACTGGCCGGTGACTCGAGCCCGCTCCAGCATCTGCTCGGGACGGGTGAGATAATCGACCACCGCCCAGGCCGCCGCGGGGTTCTCGCTGCGGGCGTTGATGGCGAGCTGCGCCCCACCCAGCGCGGCCGTGGGTGCGCCGTTCGAGGCGGCGGGCATCGGCGCGACCGCGAAACGTCCGGCCACCCGGGACACCGCGCTATCGCCCATGATCGGATACGGGTAGGGCCAGTTCCGCATGAATGCGGCGTCCCCGTTCTGGAACGCGAAGCGGGTCTCCTCTTCGTGCCAGGTCAGCACGCTCGACGGAACTATGCCGGAACGATAGATCTCGTCCCGCATCGTGTTGAGCGCCTGGAGCCCGGCGGGCGAGCTCACCACCACCTTGCCGCCCTGCAGAATCTGCCCGCCGTAAGCCCCCAGATACTCGAGGAACACCGTCACCAGTCCCTCGTAGCGGGCCCCCGACCAGACCAGCCCGAACCGTAGTCCCCGAGCTCTGGCGCGCGCGGCCTCCTGCTCCAACTCGGCGAGCGAGGTTGGCGCGCGCGGCATGAGATCGGTTCGCCAATAGAGCATCCCGACATCGGCGAACCACGGAATCGCGAACAGTCGCCGCTGCCAACGATTGGCTTCGATGGTGACCGGAAAGAAGGCGTTGGTATCGGGATTGAAACGTTCGAGCGGAAGGATCCAGCCGGCGGCGGCGAACTCCGGAGTCCAGATGGCGTCCAGTTGGAGAATGTCGGGCTCGCTGGCCTCCGCATTCAGCCACTGGACATAGAGCTGGTGTCGTTGGTCGGCGGCATCCGGCGTGTCCCGTTGAACCACCCGGATGGTCGGGTGCTCCCGCATGAACCGCTGGAGCTGCGACCGCAGCACCGCTCCTTCCCCGCCCAGCATGCTGCCGGGAAAGGTGACCACGGTCGCTCCGCTCGACGGGGCCCGGCCGCAGCTCGCGGCGAGCATCAGCCCGAGCAACGACCCCGCGACCCTGAGCGAGCGGATTGGCCTGATACGATGGGACACCACGCCTCAGGCTAATAGGACGTTGTAGGCGGCGCCAGCAACCGCCTGCGTGGCACCTGCGGCCGGAGCGTCGTCTTGCAACGGGTTTGACCGGACACCCACGACGACCAAGATTTCGTCGCGACCATGGGCCGACTCCGTATTCTCTTCGTCACCGCTTTCGTCGACATGGTGGGGCTCGCGATGATCGGGCCCCTCCTGCCCTTCTATGCCACCCAGTTCGGCAGCAAGGCCGCAGTCGTGGGCGTGCTCGTCGCCGCGTTCTCGATTGCCCAGCTCGCCTGTGCACCCCTCTGGGGCCGTTTCTCCGACCGCTACGGCCGCCGCCCCGCGATTCTCGCGGGGCTTCTCATTACCGCCGCAGCGTACGTCCTCTTTGCCATGGCCGGATCCCTGGTCGCGCTCTTCCTCTCCCGCATCGTGCAGGGCGCGGGCGGCGGCACCATCGGCGTGGTCCAGGCCTACGTGGCCGATGCCTCGGCGCCGGAGCAACGCACCAAGAGCCTCGGCTGGCTGTCGGCGGTCACCAGCTTTGGCGCCGTAGTCGGTCCCGCCTTCGGCTCTCTTCTGGTTGCGCTCGGCGGCCGCCGAGCGCCTGGTCTGGCCGCGGCGGTGCTCGCGCTGCTCGTCGCCGGCTTCGCCTCCCGCTATCTCAGCGAGTCACGTGAGCTCCGGCCGTCGGGCGCCTACCGGGCGGTGCCGAGTCGGACCGGCCGTGGGGCGGTTGCCTACGTGCTGGCACGCTGGCACGAGCCCGCCCCGCGCCTGATCTGGATCTACGCGGTGGCGATCGGGGCTTTTTACGGAACGATGCAGACCGTTCCCCTCCTGCTCGAGCAACGACTCGGCATCACCGAGCGAAACATCGGCTACTTCGTGATGTATCTGGGCGGGATGGGAGTGGTGGTCCGGGCCCTAGTCCTCGGGCGCATCGTGGATCGTCTCGGTGAGGCCCGGCTGTCACGGGTGGGCATCGTGCTGCTCTCGGCCGGGCTCGCGGCGACCGGGTTGGCGCATGGGGGCCTGCTCTTCTTCATCGGGTTTACCCTCATGCCGCTGGGCACCGCGTTCCTGTTTCCCTGCGTCACCGGCCTGCTCTCCCGCGTCATCCCGTCAGGCGAACGCGGCCTGTACATGGGCGTGCAGCACACCTTCGGCGGGGTCTCCCGGGTCGCCTTTCCCATCGCCGCCGGGTTGGCGATGGACCATCTCGGCATGGGCGTGCCGTTCTGGGTCGCCGGGCTGCTGGTGCTTGCAACCCTGCCCCTCACTGGCGCCCTGGCGGGCTATCTCGGACCTGAACCCGCTCAGGCCGAGGCCGCACAAGCGCGGCAGCTCTCGGCCGCCGAGCTGACGGGCGAATTTCCGGTGGAGCCGGCGCCGTCGGCTATCGACGTCCAAGCGGCCGACGCCCGCGCGGCGGAGCCCTAGATTGCCGATCAGGCCACCGCAGACTGTCATTTGCTTTCTGCAGGATCCGTCTAGCAATACGTTCACCTAGGCACGCCACCGGCCTCTCGAAGCACGACCGCCAAGCAGGACGCGCACATCCTGCACGGATTCTCGTGCTGGTTGCTTGCGCAGCCCTGGGGCGTCTCGTTACACTTTCGTCGCCCCGCGGCCCTCGCGCCGGCGCTCGCTCGGCCTCGAGCCCGTTCCACCCCCAACCGTCAGGATCTGTCCCGTGACCCAACTCCCCACGCTGCTTGCACTCCAGAGCGCGCCGCCGGCCGTCGTGCCGGCGGACACCGCCTGGATGCTGGTGGCCACCGCGCTGGTGCTGCTGATGACTCCCGCGCTCGCGTTCTTCTACGGCGGTCTGGTCCGGTCGAAGAACTCGCTCAACACGATGATGATGAGCTACGCCGCCTTGGGGGTCGTCGGCATCGTGTGGGCCCTGCTGGCCTACAGCCTGGCCTTCAGCGACGGCAACGCGATCATCGGCAGCACAACCAACGCGCTGCTCGCGGGAGTCGGCACCGAAGCCAAGGGAACGATTCCGCACCTGCTGTTCATGGCGTTCCAGGGAACCTTTGCCATCATCACGGCGGCGCTCATCTCCGGCGCGGTGGTCGAGCGGATGCGCTTCGGTCCCTATCTCGTCTTCCTCGTGGCCTGGTCGCTGCTGGTGTATGCCCCGGTGGCCCACTGGGTCTGGGGTGGTGGCTGGCTCATGAGCCGCGGAGTGCTCGACTTTGCCGGTGGCACGGTGGTGCACATCAACGCGGGCGTGTCCGCGCTGGTCGCCGCGCTGGTGCTTGGCGCCCGGAAGGACTACAGCCGCCAGGCTATCCTGCCCCACAGCGTACCGTTCACGTTGCTCGGGGCCGGACTGCTCTGGTTCGGCTGGTTCGGGTTCAACGGGGGGAGCGCCCTGGCCTCGAACGAGCTCGCCGCGCTTGCCTTCACCAACACCTTCCTCGCCCCGATGGCGACGCTCGTCGTGTGGGTGCTGCTCGACTACTTCCGGACCGGCCGAGCCACGGCGGTCGGCGGGGCTACCGCGATCGTGGTTGGCCTCGTCGCGATCACGCCCGCCGCCGGGTTCGTGAGTCCTGCCGGCGCACTGGTCCTCGGCGCGATCGCCGCCCTGCCGAGCTATTTCGCCATCGTGTTCCGGTCGCGCACCCGGCTGGATGACTCGCTGGACGTGTTCGCGGGACACGGCATTGGCGGGGCCACCGGCGCGCTCCTGACCGGCGTGTTCGCGCAGAAGGCCTGGAACTCGGCCGGCGCCGACGGGCTCCTGGCGGGCAACCCGGCACAGCTCGGCATCCAGGCGCTCGGAGTGGCAACGTCGATGGTCTATGCCGGCTTCATGACGTTCTTCATTCTCAAGGCACTCGGGCTGGTGATGGCGCTGCGGGCCGAACCCCGGACCGAGGGGATCGGCATGGACGTGAGCGAGCACGGCGAAGAGGCCTACAGCAACGGCGAGGGGTCGATTCTGGTGATTCAGGAGTCCAAGGCCAGCGCACCCGCCCCCGTCCTCACCCCGCAGGCCGCGGCGCGTTGACGCCGGGAGCATCCATGAAACTCATCGTCGCCATCATCCGGCCCGACCGTCTGAACGAGGTGCTCGAGGCGCTCTACCGCACCGAGGTGCGAGGACTCACGGTGTCCCGCGTGCTCGGGCACGGCGGAGAAACCGATCGGGTGGAGACCTACCGTGGTACTACGGTCAAGATGGAGCTGCACGAGAAGGTGCGGCTCGAGATCGGGGTCTCCGAGCCGTTCGTCAACGTCACGGTAAAAGCGATTCTCGGCGCGGCCCGCACCGGCGAGGTCGGCGACGGCAAGGTGTTCGTGCTGGACGTGAAGCAGGTGCACCGGATCCGCACCGGCGAGCGGGATGAAGCGGCGGTGACACCGCCGCTGCCGGTGGAAGCGTAGGTCACGCCTCCGGAGCGCCGACAAGGCCGGCCGTTCCGGCTTCCACCTCGCCTCGAGCGGCTGGCGGTCCGGGACGGTGGGGTTGCCCGGCGCGCAGATCTCCGAAGCGCAGCAGCAGACCCAGCGCCATGACGAAGACCGCTATCGCGAAAATTGCACTTGGGGTGAACGGCGCCTTGGGCGGAGCTGGCTCCATGAGGGCAGACCCTCCTCGTGACGGTATAGAACGGTGCTAGTCGTTTCGGCTACGATCCGTGCCTTGCTCAATCACCGCCTGCGTCCTCCGACGGCGCCCCTGCCTCCAGCCACCCGCGGAAGTCGTCCGATTCGACGGCGAGCTCCCATTCCGCCAGCAGGGCGAGCGCCATCGCGCGCACCGGGCCGCTCGCCGGGACGTCGAGCGAGCGCGCGAGCAACCACGCCTCGAAGCGATCCGGCGCGGGATCGTCACGCACTGCCGCCTCCAGCAGCTCGCGCTTGATCGAGAGCCCGATCCCATCCGGGGTGGTATCCCGCTTGCGGCGCCGACGCCGGCCCTCCGAGGCGTCGAGCGCCGCCAGGAGGCCGCGGCAGACGGTCGAGGGTCGAAGCTCGGGCGGCGCCTGGCTCATGATGGTGGGCTTACCCGGCGCGCCGGCCGGGGCTCGATTCGGAGCTGGAGGGCATGACCCGGCCCGGGCGGTCGGGACCACCCTCGCTCTCGCGCGATCAGGTCCAGCTCGACCGTCTCGAGATCGGAAAGCAGCACGCCCAGCGGCGTCATCGCTTCCAGCGTGGTGAGCGTCTTCAGATACCCCCGGCACTCCTCGCAGGTCTCGATCTTTCTGCCGTCGTGCGGACCCAGCGGGACGAGCGATCCCACGTGCTCGTGACGCCGCTCGCCGCAGAACGCACACCAGAGCCAGGGAAGCTCCCAGTCGGCGGCGCACCACCCACAGCGGAGCCGCCGGCTGCGCTCGAGTCCCCGCAGCTCGGCGACGGTGGGCCAGGCGCCGCAGATCGGACAGAATCCCTGCCGCCAGTCCGGAGGAACGTGCTCCGCCAGCCGCCGGCCGCACGCCTGGAGTACAGGCCAGGCCACGAGGTGCGCCACCGTCCCCAGCACGCCTCCCTCCACTCCCGCCGCCCGGCTCAGGGCCTCGAGCGCCGCCGCGTCCTGGCGCAGGGTCGCGCCCAGAAGCTCGAGCGACTCCTCGTCACCCGGACGGTACTGATCGAGCCCGCCCCGTTCGCCTGCCGCACCGGCAAGGCGCATGGCGAGGTCCCGAACCTGACGGGCCTCGACCTGGAGAACCGCGCCCTCCAGCAGGGGCGTGACCCGACCCGGCTCCGCTGCGAAACCCGGAGCACCGAGCGCATCGTCCCAGATTGGGTCCGCGCCCGCCTGCACCGTCTCCCGAAGCAGATCGAGCCAGGAGCGCCATTCGGGCGCGCGCTGCTCGAGCTGGGCTAATCTGGCTTCCAGGTCTTCCCGAAGACCGCGGGGGGTCCTTTGCATTCGACCTTGGTGGCACATGGCGTGTGGTAGTACATCACCGCGCCCTGATGAAAGACGACGGTGGCCCGGCGATTCCCGATGTCGGCGCCCGGCCCGCCGCCGCGCGTTCGCACCGACTCCGGGCTCACGCATCCGGTAGTGGATGCGCCGAGCGCCGCCAGCGACGCAACCACGAAGGCGACGTCGGCCGGTCTCATCGGGAGGACACGCCCGAACCAATCACGTGGGTGCCGTTCGACGATAGGATCACTACCACCCGAAGCAGCAGCCCCCCCAACAGCACCAGCGCCGACGCCTGGGCCAGCCGTCGATGGCCCGGCTCCGCCTCCGCCTTACGGCCCCTTCGCTCCATCGCCAGGGGAACCAGAATGCCGGCGCCCACCACTCCCACCACCAGCAGGAGCCCCCACCAGCCAAACAGCAGCCGCGCCGCGGGCCCGAGTGACCCCAGGAACAGCACCAGCGCCACCAGCTCGAGCCCCATGGCGCCGCGGTCGAACCGGGCCAGCTGATCCAGCGCCGTGGGACTGGCGACCTTGCGCCAGATCCCGAGCAGGATCAGGCACGCTGCCGCGGTCGAGGCCGCCGAGACAAGGAACAGGAGACCGAGAAAGGACGAGTCGGCCCAGATCGGCCGGTTCGACACCGCCAGCAGCACGCCGGTGTAGCCCGCGAGAAGGAAGCCGAACAGGCTTCCCACGCCCGCGATCGCGAGCGCCGGACCCCGCGCGGCCAGCGCCCGGATCGGCGCCCACCCGAGCACCCGCCAGCGGAACACCCCGGCCTCAACGACCGCGCCCAGCGATGCCAGAAACGCGAACAGCCCGAATCCGCTCACTCCCCATACTCCGACCGACATGGGCGACCAGGCCTTGAACATGGGCCGGCCGGTATTGGACTCGATCAACATGTGCCAGAAGCGCTCGGGTCTGGGGAGGTCGGCGGTGAGCAGAATCCCGCTCACGGCCACGCCGCCGAGCGCGACGTAGTAGCCCAGTCGCACGAGCGCCCGGTCGGCGGGGCGCCCGAAGAAATCCAGCAGGGCCGCCAGAATGAAGCTGCCGCCCGCGATCCCGCCCACGAAGAAGTACAGGATGATGAACCACTCCCAGTGGGGCGACGCGGTAAAGAACGTGTCAGGCATCCGGCCGCCTCTCCCCGGTCGCCGCCACCTCTTCCATCCGGCGGTGGCGGAACCCCGCCAGCCCCAGCAGGGTCAGGGCGACCGCCCCGAGAGTCGAGAGCAGCGAGCTGCGGACCAGGTTGCGACTCGGCAGCTTGGGATCCCGCGGCAGACCGTAGACCTCGGGCTCGTCCACGATCAGGTAAAAGGAGTTGAGCCCGCCGAGCATGTTCTCGTCCGCGCCGTAGAGCCGGGCGCGCTGCTCACCGAGGCCGTGCAGCTGCGCGACCCGGGCGGTCGCCCGCTGCTTGAGCTCGCGAATCGTGCCGAACTGGATCGACTGGGTGGGACACGCCTGGGCGCAGGCCGGCACCATGCCGACCTGCAGCCGGTCGTAACACAGGGTGCACTTCTCGGCGGTCCCCGAGACCGGGTTGATGTCGATCACCCCAAACGGACAGGCGGAGATGCAGTCGCGACAGCCGTTGCAGGCGTCGGACTGGATGACGACCGTGTCGAACTCGGTCCGGATGATTGCGCCGGTGGGGCAGACCTCGAGGCAGCCCGCGTGCGCGCAGTGTTTGCACACGTCGCTCATCATGAGCCAGCGTCCGCCTTCGCGGTTTTCGGCGAACTGCTCGATGAACTTCACGTGGCGCCAGTGAATCCCGTCGAGCCGCTGGGTGTTGTCGTAGCTGTCGCCGCTCATCTGATGACAGCCGCCATTGGTCGCCGGCAGCTGGTTCCACTCCTTGCACGCGACCTCGCAGGCCTTGCAGCCGATGCACACGGTGGTGTCGGTGTAGAAACCCATCGGCTCCGGCATCAGGCCTTCTCCACGTTGCAGACGAAGGCTTTGCCTTCGTGGATGGTGACGTTGGGGTCACCCACCATCGAGGTCAGCTCGTTCACGACGTCACCGGTGACCACGCCTTCCCAGCCCCAGTGCCAGGGCATGCCGACCTGGTGGATCACCCGTCCGCCGATGCGGAACGGCCGGAGCCGCCGAGTGACCAGCGCCTTGGCCCGGATCGAGGCCCGGGGCGTCGTGATCCGCACCCAGTCGGTGTTGCCGATCCCCTTTTCCCCCGCCAGCTCCGGACTCAGCTCGATGAACAGCTCCGGCATCAGCTCCGTGAGCCACGGGTTCCACCGGCTCATGGCCCCGGCGAGGTAGTGCTCGGTGAGCCGGTAGGTCGTGATCACGTAGGGGTAACGCGGGTCGCCCACCACGGCGAGCGCGTTGTCGCCTCGCTTCCAGTACTTGAGCACTGGACTGGTCTGGCGGCCGTACAGCGGATTCCTGACCGGCGACTCGGCCGGCTCGTAGTGGGTCGGGATCGGTCCGTCCAGCAGCCCGGTCGGCACGAACAGCCAACCCACGCCGTCCGGCTTCAGGATGAACGGCTGCCAGCCCGAGATCGCGTCGAGCCCGATCCCCTGCGGGTCGCCTGGATCGTCGGGTGGCTTGGTGAGCGGGAAATCGGGGCTGTCGAGGCCGACCCACCGCTTCCGCGCCGGATCCCACCAGACCCACTTCTTTCGCGCGCTCCAGGGGCGTCCCTTGCGATCGGCCGACGCTCGGCTGTACAGCACGCGACGGTTAGCGGGCCAGGCCCAGCCCCAGCCAAGCTCCGCGCCGGCCCGGCCGGCGGGGTCGGCCTCCCTGCTCTGGGCGAGGTTCTTGTTGGGCGTAGGATAGACGCCGCAGTAGATCCATGACGCGCAGCTGGTCGATCCGTCGTCCTTGATCTCGTCGGCACTCGCTAGGTGCCGGTTTGGATCGCCGGAGTGGTAGCCGTTGATCTCGCGCAGGACTTTCTGCGCGTCCGGCTCCCCGGCGGTGCGGCCCGGCACATCCGGCTCGTAGTCCCAGATCAGGTGCTGGAACCCCTGATCGCGCGGGAGGGCGCTGCCGGCGTAGAGCTTCTTCAGCCGCTTGCCGAGCTGGTAGGTGAACCACAAATCCGAGCGGCAACCCGCGGGCGCTTCCGCTGCCTTGAAATGCCATTGAAGCATGCGTTGCGTGTTGGTAAAGCTTCCATCCGTCTCCGCCACCATCGCCGACGGAAAGAAGAACACCTCGGTCTGGATATCTTCCGGCTTGATCTCGCCTCGCGCCACCTCGGGGGCGTGGTCCCAGAAGGTGGCCGTCTCGGTGAGAAAATTGTCCTTGACCACCAGCCACTCCAGGCGCCGCAGCCCTTTGCGCTCCAGGCTCGCGTTGAGCGAGGTGGCAGGGTTCTGGCCCACGCAGATGAGCCCCTTGACCGTGCCCTCGGCCATTGCGAGAAACATCGGCATGTGGGAGTGGTCACCGGTGATCTGCGGGTGCCACTCGTAGCCGAAGTCGTTCTCCGGCGCCGCGGCCTCACCGTACATCGATTTGAGATACGACACCACGAAGGCCGGCGTCTTCGCCCAGGCACCGGTGGGCTGGGTCTCGTCGGCCAGGTACTCCCGCAGCGTTCGATGGGGCCGGAGCGCGGACGGCGCAGCCATATAGCCGTGAATGCTGTGGTAGAGCGTCGGGATGTCGGTCGAGCCCTGGATCGACGCGTGGCCCCGGAGCGCCATGATCCCCCCGCCAGGGCGGCCCACATTGCCCAGCAGAAGCTGGAGCAGGGCGCAGCAGCCGATCATTTGCGGGCCATAGGTGTGCTGGGTCCAGCCCACTGCGTAGGCCCAAGAAGTGGTGCGGTCGCGCCCCGAATTGGCCAGGATCGTCTCCGCGACCGCCAGCAGCGTCTTCGCCGGGCACCCGGTCACCTCCTCGACCTTTTCAGGGGTGTACCGATCGAAGTGGCGCTTGATGATCTGGAAGACACAGCGAGGGTCGCGCAGCGTCTCGTCCCGGTCGGCCGGTGGCTTCCGGAGCGACCGGACCAACTCGTCGAACGGCGTCCCCGGGGCGGTGGCCCCCTGGCCGGCCCCACCACGCCGGGCATAGGCCCAGCTGGCGGTGTCGTACTCCCCCACGAATCCGTCGAACGCCCAATCAGCCTTGTTGCCTTTGTAGTCGAGCAGACCGGAGAAGGCGCCGTCCAGGTCCTCGGTGTCCTTGAACTCCGGGCCGACGATGGTGGCGGCGTTGGTGAAGTACACCAGGTATTCGCGGAAGAACGGGTCCGTGTTCCAACGCTGGTCGTGCAGCACGTACCGGATGAGACCGCCGAGAAATGCGATGTCGCTGCCGGCGCGGATCGGCGCGTAGATGTCGGCCATTGCGCTGGTTCGGGTGAACCGGGGGTCGACGTGGATGATCTTCGCCCCATGCTCCACCTTGGCTCGCATCGGCCACCGGAAGGCCACCGGGTGGCACTCCGCCATGTTCGAGCCTTCGATGACGATGCAGTCCGAGAACGTCATGTTGCGCGGGTAGATGGTCCCCGCGCCGCGACCGAGCCTGGTCCCCAGACCGGGGACGCTGGAGCTGTGTCATATCCGGGCCTGGTTTTCGATCGCGACCACCCCCAAGCCGCGCATCAGCTTCTGCTCCAGGTGGTTCCACTCGTTGTCCAAGGTGGCTCCGCCCAGCGCGAAGATGCCGAGCGTATGGTTGACCGCGCGTCCGTCGGCGAGCCGCTCCACGAAGGTCTCGTCCCGGGTCTTCTTCACCAGGCCGGCGACCCGGTCCATGGCCCACTCGAGATCGACCTCGTCCCAGCGCCGTGCCCCCGGCTTGCGATGGAGCACCCTGGTCGCACGG
>Ga0137403_10000978_pt1 | contig 36411 bp, 27 predicted proteins | sample CZOMad2_1_16fung_FD_122057 | JGI IMG/M metagenome (GOLD analysis project Ga0137403, IMG submission 122057) | Vadose zone soil fungal communities from Angelo Coast Range Reserve, California, USA - CZOMad2_1_16fungal (Hybrid Assembly) | ecosystem: Environmental > Terrestrial > Soil > Vadose zone... | reverse complement strand
TCGACGGTGGCGGCGCGGCGCGATGGCAAGTAGCTGGCCAGGAACGCGGTGGCGATCAGGCCGGCGGATACGGCGACGTAGGTAAGTGGGTCGGTGGGATTGACGTTGAAAAGCAAGGTGGACATGAGCCGCATGATGATGATGGCGACGACGAGCCCGCAGACGACGCCGATGCCGGTCAGGAACAGGCCGTGGCGGACAAACATTCCGGTGAGCGTGGGCTGCTGGGCACCGAGGGCCATGCGAATGCCGATTTCGCGGCGGCGCTGCGAGACGGAATAGGCGATCACGCCGTAGATGCCGACGACGCCGAGGAGCAGGGCCATCGCTCCCGCTACGCCGAGCATGACCAAAGTGAAAGAGGTACGCGCCATGGAGCGCTTGTAAAAATATTCGACAGTGTGGACATTGGCGAGGGGAAGATTCGGATTCACCGACCACACCGACTTGCGGGCTTCGGCCATAAGGCTTTCCGAGCCGGCGCGCGAAGTGCGGAATACGACGGCGACATCGCGGCTGGCACGAGTGGTATCGCTTTCAAAATTATCCAACAGAAGGGGCCAGTAAGCCGCGCCGGTGGCCGGTTTGCTGACGCCATCATAGTAGACGTTGCCGACGACACCGACGATTTCACGCCAGTCATCCTTGGTGCTGACCCTGATGCGCTTCCCGAGGGCGGCGGCGGGATCGTGCCAATATTCGCGGGCGATGTTTTCGGAAACCATGGCGACGGGAAGTTTCTTGTAGGTATCCGTCCAGGTGAAGTCGCGGCCGGCCACGAGAGAAGTGCCCATGGTGGTCAAGAAACCGGGAGAGACGAACTTGAAGGCGCGAAGCGGGGGAAGCTCGCCTTCGGTGTAGGTACGGCCTTCCACAAAAATGGGGTCATGCCAGCCACTGTTGTCCATAGGGATGGCCGTGGCGAGGGCCACGGAAGAGACGCCGGGAACCGCTTCCACTTTGTGCAAGATTTCTTCTTCCATGCGGGTAACAGGCTCAGCGTCTTTGATCTGGGCTTCTGGAATGGAGATGCGGAAGGTTTGCAGTTCGGCGGCGCGCGAAAAGCCCGGGTTCACTTTGGTCATGGCGCGGAAGGTGCGAATCATCAAGCCGGAGCAAATCAAGAGAACGAGGGCGAGTGAAACTTGCACGACCACGAGGACGCTGCGAGCGCGATGCTGTTCGCGGCTCTGGCTGAGCGAGCGTCCACCTTCACGGATGCCGGTGCTCAACTGCGCGCCGGCGTATTTGAAGACAGGGATGGCACCGAAAAGCAGACTTGTGAAGACGGCGATCGCCGCGGTGAAGAGCAGGACCGGTCCATCGATGCCGATATCATGAACGCGCGGGAGCCCATCGGGGGCGAGAACGACAAGCGCGCGCAATGCGCCCCAGGCGAGGCCCAATCCAAGCAAACTGCTGAGCAAACCGAGAGTGAGGCTTTCGAGCCATAATTCCCCGGCGATGCGTCCCCAACTGGCACCCAGAGCCGCGCGCAAGGCCAATTCCTGGCGGCGGCCTTCGACGCGAACGAGAAGAAGATTTGCGACGTTGGCGCAAGCGATGAGTAGCACCATGCCGATGGAGCCCATGAGAACCCACAAAACGCTTCCGGCATCGCCGACGACATCGCGTTTCAGCGGACGTACATTAGGGCCGATGTGGGCATCCTGGAAGAGCTTGAGGCTGAATCCCGGCGGAGCGGGGAAAGTACTCATAACAATAGGAAGCATGCGGGCGACATCGGCGTTGAGCTGCTCGAGGGTGGCACCGGGCCTGAGCCGGCCGAGGGCTTCGAAGCTGAAGTTGCCGAGGAAGACTTTGTGGCGGTCAAACTGAAACGGGGTTAAGACGGCTAGGTCATCGTCGTCGAGGAAGCGAAATCTTTGAGGCATGACCCCGATGATTTGACGGGATTTGCCGTCCACGATGAGGGTCTTGCCGACGGCGGAAGGATCGCCGCCGAATTTATGGCGCCAGTATCCGTAAGTGAGAACGACAGTTTCCGGTGTGCCCGGCGTGTCATCTTCCTTGGTAAAGATGCGGCCAAGCATGGGTGGGACTCCCAGGAGAGGAAGTGTGCCGTCAGTGACGACCATCGCCGGGACTTGTTCAGGCTCGGCGACTCCCGTGACGCTGACGGAGTCGCGCTGGTACATGCCGATATCCTGGAGCGTCTTGCCCTGCTCCCGATAAATAAAATAGTTGGAAGGGGCCATGTTCAGGTCGGTGATCTGGAGGCCGGGGGCGTTATGCCAGACGCCCACAAGTTCTTCGGTGCGGGGATAGGGGAGTGGTTTCAGTAAGACGCCTTCGAGAACGCTGAAGACGACGGTGTTGCCGCCGATGCCGGCGGCCAGGGTAATCACCGTGACTGCGGTAAACATCGGTGCTCGGCGGAGCCGGCGAAAGACTTGCTTGAGTTGTTGGCCAATCGCCCCCATCGTGGAACCCCCTGGTGATTCGCGGTGCCGGTCAGAACTTATACCTTGGACGAACTGTTATGGAGATACGTTAGGGAACGGGAGAAGTTCCGGACAAAATGGGGCGCCTGCGGAAAGTATTGAGAGCGCCTGAGACAATTAGGATGGAGAGAGCAACCGTTCAGAAGGCCATGGCGGAATCAGGTCGTGGCTGGGCCGCCAGGGGCCGCTATTTGTCCTTGATGGGTGCGCCTTTGCGTGAGATGGAGATGGTGCCGGGAGGCTCGACGCCGAACTTTTTGGAGTAGTTGCCTTGGTTGATGGCGATGCTGACGCGGTCGCGGGAATCGATGAAAAGGAGCACGTCGCCCACGCGGACGTCCATGAAGGTCTTCACGTAGGGGACGGTTACCGGTTTTTTGTTGATCTCGATCCGGAATTTGTCACCGAGGCTGTATCCGAGCTTCTTGAATTCGCCGCCGGGGATATCGGTAACCAAGGAGCCGAAGGGATCGTCGAGGGCAATGATATTGCCATCGATGCCTTTGTCGGTGGTGGTGGAGGTTTTAAGAGTAAGGCGAACGAGTTGGGAAACCACGGGCCCGACGAGATTGAAATCCCATCCCGATGCGAGGTGTGCGGCGGCAGGAGAAAAAATGTCGCGGCCGTGGAAGGTGGAAGAAATGGCGGCTTGAATCATCCAGCTTTGATTGGTGATTTCGCGGGCGGAATCAAGGCCGTCACGGTCAATCACGGGAGTGATGAGGCCGTTGTCGGGGAGGACGAAGTACTGCCTTCTTTTTGTTTTGACGATGATGGCTTTGCGCGAGGTGCCGACGCCGGGGTCGACGACCGCAACGAAAACGGTTCCGGCGGGATAGTAAGGAGACACGGCTTCGAGAAAGCGCGCGCCTTCTTCGATTCGAAAAGGCGTGACACCGTGAGTGATGTCCATGATTCGGGCGTCGGGGGCGATGCTGATCATGACGGCCTTGCAGATGGCCACGGCATCGTTGGCGGTGCCGAAGTCGGTCATAAAGACGATGGTTGGGCGCGAGCCGGATTTGGCAGCGGAAGAATCGCCCGACCCTGGCGTTTTCGAGCATGCGGCGCTCATCACCACGAGAATGAGCAGCGGTAGAAGGGACAAACGAATGCGAGAAATCATCAACGCTCCATTACAGCCAATTATTTTTCTTGCGAGCCAGTGTAAGCCGCGAGGTTGACATTCGGCAAGGCGCGTTCTACAAGGTAGCCAAGCAGGGTCTCAGTCCAAAGCCGCAAAGAGAAATAAGGAGAAAATGATGGGATTGATTTATTCACTTATCGTTGGATTGATTGCGGGATGGCTGGCAGGCCAGGTAATGAAGGGCGGGGGATACGGCGTGCTGGTGGATATTCTCCTCGGACTTGTCGGCGGAGTTATCGGCGGTTTTGTACTTGGGCTGATAGGTCTGCACGCGGGAGGATTGATCGGGGAAATTGTCGTGTCGTTTATTGGTGCGGTGATTCTGGTGTGGATTGCGCGGCAACTGAAGAAAGCGTAGCTAAGCCCTTCACGAAGAAAAAAACGCGTTGCTGCGAGAGAAAATCGGCCGCAGCAACGCGTTTTAGTTTGCAGACTCGACTAGCGGGTTGCGCCGGCGTTTGGGTGGGTCACCAAAAACCATTCGACGGTCGGGGCGCGCTGATACTTCAGGCGCGTGCGCGTTTCTTGTGCGGCAGTGGTGTTGCCGAGTTTTTCCTGGACGGAGGCAAGTTGCTCCAGGACGAGTGGTGAGTGGGGGTCTGCCGACAGTTCATCGGCGGCGGCGGGCAAGTCGCCTTTCCGGGCGAGCAGATAACCGAGGGCAGATTCGTGCGCGTTCATGACCACAGAATCGCGCGAGGAAGTGGCGAGACCGTCGAGTTTAGAGACGGCTTCGGAAGCGTCGTCAAGAAGGCCATTGAGCGAGGCGACGCGTGCACGTTCGCGGAGAACGATGGCGCGATTGATATCGCGGTCTGCTTCATTCATGCCAGCCAGAGGCTTTTCCAGAAAGTCAGAAAGAGCTCTGAGCTGTTTGAGTTCGTCGCGCGAATCTGCGGCGAGCATGGCCTCGGCCAGAGCGATTTCGAATTGCCCATTGAATTCTTTTATCCTTGCGGCTTCTTCTGCGAAAGTGGCCAGGGCTTTGCGGCCCTCGACAGGGTTGCCTTCCCAGAAGGATACAAGGGCTTTCTGGCATTTGGCATCGAGCACCTCGAAGGGAGTGTCGGAGCGCTCTATGACGCGGTCATACTCTTTTCGGGCGATGCTGTAATCGCCCATGAGCGTGCGTGTGCCGCCAAGACCCGTTTGCGAATTCAGAAATTTGGGATCAATTTTGAGGGCGGCAGCATAGTGCTCCAAGGCCGCCGAATCGTCGCCGACAAAACGAGAGATTTCGCCAAGTGAGTCCTGCGGATTGGGAGAGTCGGGCTTGACTTGCGCATAGCGCTGCAAGGAGGCGATGGCCCTGGCGGGGTCGGGAGTGCCGGTGCTGATGTAAACGTAGCCGAGGCGATTGAGGACGGCGGGAAAAGCGGGGTCGATCTGGAGCGCCGATTCCATCAAGGAACGGGCGCGGTCATCATCTTCCTGGAGGAGGAGCCACTCAGCGGTCATATAGAGGATGTGTTTTTCGCGTGGAAAGCGCTGCAAGAGGTCATTCATGCTGGAGATAGCGGGGAGAAGATCGCGGTCTTGAATGCCAATCATCCAGCGAGCGAGGAGCTGTTCGTCGGGAGTAGCACGCGGGAGAAGCGCTTTCGCTTTGGCAAAGGCGGCGCTATCGGGCACCCACCGGCGGGCAGCGAAGGAGGTCATGGCGTAGGCGAACGCGGATTGCGGATCTGCTCCGGCGGCGCGGCGCGCCAGAGCCGCGGACTCGAGGTAGTCGGCGTTTTCGTATTTGTCTACGGCGAGCTCAAGCAATTGACGGGTTTGCTCCGAATGAGTGGAGAGCGCGATGGCGCCAAAGAGCTGCTGGGAGACGCCCGCTACGCGCGGCGTGCTGGTCGCGACGTGGTCGGCAGCCGTTGTGATGCGAGGCGAGGGAGCTTGCGCCCAGGCCACAGAGCCAAGTAGCGAAGGAAAAATAAACAGAAAAAAGCGCGCCGCGAGTCGATTCATAGAGAAATACTCTCCGTTTCCGAGAAGAAGAGAATGGGCCCAGGTAGAAAACGTAGCGCGGCGCGAGGGTCCGGCGATACTGGTCGGGAGAACAGGTGTGTACGAAGAGAAAGAGCAGGAGGAGAGTTGAGCACAGCCGGGAAAACCACACTTGCTCCTTACCGTGGCGAGTGAACATACTGCAAGTACCCTCACGGAAAGAGAGTCTGAAAGTTATGAAGCAGGATGTGCGCGGGAAGTGGCTGAGAATCACGGCGCTGTTGTGCGCTGCCTCGATGACTGTCGGCAGCAGCGCTGCGGCGATCAAGAACATGGCGGTGGTGATATCCGCGGGGAGCAAGCTTTCAGACGTTCCGCTGGCCGACCTGGTGAAATTGTGCAAGGGCACGCAGAAGAGCTGGGCGGATGGGAAGAGCTTTCTACTCGTTGTGAAGAATCCCGAAGCTCCAGAGATGCACGTTGTCGCCCAGAAGATTTTTGTTGATGGGGGCGGCGACATTAAAGGGACAATCGCGAAAATGAATGAGTCGCGCGTGATCATCAAGATCGCGGGGAGCGACGAGGAGCTGTTGCGTATCGTGGAGGCCACGCCCGGCGCGGTGGGGATTATTGACGTTTATTCGATCAACAGTTCGGTGAAAGTCTTACGGGTGGACGGCAAGCTGCCATTTGATGCGGGTTATACGTTCAAGGGTAATTGAAGTTGCCTTGTTCGAAAGAAACTCAGGCGTCCTGCAAAAACCCCGAAAAAAAACTACCAGTTGGCAAGTTTTCCTGCGTAGTGGCGCAGCCCGTCGCGGCGGGCGCCCCTATACTGAGCAACGATCCATCAGATCATGGTGCGGCGGAATCGGGTGTGCGCATGGCGCGGAGTGCTGCATAACCCAGAAGAATGACGGCGATGGCCAACGCGATCCACAAAAGATTGGGATGGCGTTCGGTGAAGGGGCGCGGATCGACATAATTGGATGTAGCTTCTTCAGTGCCTAGTCCCTGGTGGGCCAGCACCTCCTTTGCCTGGATGTGCAAGGTTCGGGCAAGGTCGTATTGCGGCGCGGCTGCTCGGAAGTTGCCGTAGATCAAGCGGTAGGAACGACCTTGCGCTGGATGGAAGAGAAGGAAGCGCAATGGCATCGTCAACGAGAGGCGAACTTCTGAGAGCGGGGCGTCGCTGGCGTTGAGCACTTCCACGCGCCAATAACGGGGTCCCCACAATTCGTAACACTGCACGCCGAGTGACTCCTCAGTTCTCCCGTTCACCAGAAAGCGGTGAATCTCGCCGCCACCAACGGACTGCCACTCTTTCTGATCGGTGCTGTTGAGCAGGCGCACGGCGCGGTAAAACTCGGGCTGCGCCGTCTCAAAATTAAATCTGGCAATCGGAATCGCGGCGGCGCCTAAGTCCACCGTCCATTGCGTTTGCGAAGGCGCGCCGTTCGAATCGGGAAGCAGCGCCGCGCTGAGAAGGGCGCCACTTTCCGTGGGGATCTCACTTTTAAAGGCCGGAGAAGAAAAAACCTGCATGCCGGATACTTCAAAGGTGTGCGCGGCTTCCTGTATGCGCACGCGCAGATACCGCGCATTGTTTTCCGAATAGCGAACGAGCTGATTGCCTTCGAGATTTTCCTTACGGAATCGGGAGATGGGCGCGCGGGCATTGACGATGCGCCACTGGTGGGCATCATCGCTCGCCGCAACTTCCACCCAATTGATGAAATCGGACTCGGTAGTTTGCACGCGAAGACTATTGTGAAAACTGGCGCGCTCGCCGAGGTCTAAGACGACTTGCGTGAATTGGCCGGGGACGAAACTGTTTTCCCGGAGAGTGGAGGTGAGCTGAACGGGCTGGGATGGCGGGGCGATTTGCGACCGGACTTCGAAGGGAAGCTCGTGGCCGAGGTCATCGACGATGCGTACGTCGGCGAGCTGATCTTCCGAGTGCGAGAAAACTTCCCGATCGAGGATGACGTAATTCAGCGCGTCCGGCTGCACCGACTCAATGGGCTGGGAGTAGCGCCAAGAGCGCCACGCGGAAGGAAGATCAGTGGAGAGCGCGGAAGCGCCGAGCGCGGCGGCTGCCAGCAGGAGAGAAAAAATCCGGCGGATCATGACGAAGAACGCTCGCGAGCGACTTTGCGTTGATAGAGAAACGAAACGGTTAGCAGAACGAGTCCGAGGATGAAGAACGAGACGATGCGGTAGAAACGTTCCAGAAACGAGCTGTCGTAGATGAAGACTTTGAGGACCACTAAACCGAAGAGCACCAGCGCTTGCCAGCGCAGCAATGCTGATTCGCGTTTGACGCCAAGAGCAATCAGCCCGGAAGCGTAAGCGGTCCAGAGCAGAGAAAGCGCGAGGTGCTGGGCGAGGCCGGAATCTATGCCGAGGCCGGCATGAGAGCCGAAGTGATCCCAGAGTTCGAGCGAGAGGGCGATCAAAGCGAAGACATTGATGGCAACGGCGAAGACGCCGAGGGCGCTGAGCTCCTCGCCGCTTACGGAAGAAGAATGCTCGCGCGCAGCATAGAGGACGACGCCGAAACAGATAATCAGGACGGCATAAGCGGCGAAGCGCTGATTGAACAGAAATTGCACCGCGGGCAGAGGAAAAATCAGCAGCCGAATCGCGGCGAGGGCGAGAAGGAAATAGCCGCCGGTTCGCAAGTGGCCGGTCAGGGAGCGGAAACCCGTCCAGACAAGGATAGCGCCTTCGATGGCGAAGGCTAGGGTGATCCATTTGCCGTCGAGGCGGATAGGAATCGCCAGTGTGGCAAATGTCAGAGCCAGGCCGGCGAAGAGCAAACGCGTCAGCGGCGATTCGCCCGGTTTCGGCGGAGGAACGAGGCGCGCGACAAGAATTTGCCCTGCGGACAAAGCCAGTACCAGGAGCGTGAGTGGCCAGCGGTCGTTCGGCCACAGCATGATGTAGAGCGCGCCGAGATATGCGAAGGAATTCGCGACGACCACCAACACATCCAATTCGCGCAAGCCGGAAAACCGGACAGACCGAATGACTGGGAGAGCGGCATAGAGCAGAAAGAAGAGCGTCGCAAAGATCACCGTGCGTTCGAGTTTGTCCGGGCGATAAAACTCGGAGTACCAGCCCCAGAAATAGAATTGGCTCAGAAGAAAGGAGATGGGAGTGAGCGAGCGCCAGTCGCGGCGGAGTTCGATGACGAGAAGCCCGGCGCCGAGAATCAAGAGGTAGGTGAAGAGAACTACTTGCGCGTCCTTGCCTTCGCTGACGAGTATCGGCGTGAGGAAGCCGCCGAAGAGCGAGAGGAGTGCGATGCGCTGCGAATTGCGGCCCAGAGCCACTGCACCCATGCCCGCGGTGACGATAATCATGGCGAAGAAGCCCACATCCAGGCTAAACAGCTTGTAATACTGGCAGCCGGCCCAAATCGATAGGTACATCACGGCAGCGCCGAGGCCGGCGATGCCTTCCGAAAAATAGGAATAACCGCGTTTCAGAAGCCACTGGCTCCAAGGGAGCATGGCGGCGCCAAGCAGAACTCCGATCCCAACGCGGCCGCTGGGGCCGATCCAATTATTGTCAAAGGCATATTTCAAAAAGAAAGTGACGGCGCTGATGATCGCGACAATGCCGATACGATTCAGCCAGCGTCCGCCGATTAAGGTTTCCAGGTCGAGGCTGGACGAGGACTTTGGCTTCGAGCTATGAAGCGGCGGGGCGGCGAAAATATTGACCTGTGGCGGGGCAGGGATTTCGCGGAGGTGGGATAGCGGTGGAATTGGAAGAAGAGGAGGCGGTGGAGGAGAAGATGTCTCGATCATGGCTGGAGACAGGGGCGAAGGCGTGTGGATAGAGGGTGCGGCCGCCGGCTTCGATCCTTCGGTCCTGCCGGACTCCCAGGACGAGAGCGACTTTTCGATTGCCTGAAGGCGCCGTTCCAGGGCGGAGAGACGATCCCCGAGCAGGGAGCTCCCGCGCAACTGCTCCGCAATTCTTTGAACTCGCACAAAGGCGGAGATAGCGAGAATCGGAGTAATGATGACCAGGATGACGGCAAGTACGGCAAGTAGTTCCATATTCGAGGTGGGGACCCCGTGACGGGCGAATTAGAGCATACTTAGGTATTCCGAACAATTGGGGAATACGGGACCGTCGGGCAGCTACAGCTCGGCAGATTTTTTCACTTGACAATAGCGAATAAAAAGCGAAATATATCGACACTTTGTGGGCGGTGGTAGAGGCCGTTTGATACGCTTTCGGCGGCGGAAGCACTACTCAAGTGAGGCCGGAAACCCCTGTACGGAAGGACAGGTTTTCCACAGGCAGTACAGGGAAAACGAGGCGAAAACCAAGGCGAAAGTCGAACATGTTGTAACTATTTTGTTTTCATATATTTACGAGATGTTGATGGGAAGTGGAGCGGTACTAGGCGAGAAGTTTAGGGTCCAAAATGTGACTTGAGTACCATCGCCTTTGGGTCTTAGAAGGTGTCAAATGGGACAGGTAGGGAGAGTGGTTAGACCTTCTGGACAGGTCGGTGCATCTAAGTAACTGAAGAGAAAAAGTGCAGCAAGGGAAACATAAATTGACTGCCAGGGTTTTGAGGGGTGGGGGATGAACGACAGAGGAAAGATGAAGACCACGGACAAGAGCCGGAAGTGGATGTGGATGTTCCTGGCGGCGCTGGTTTCACTGCAAATGTATTTCGTGTGGGAACTGTTGGCGGTGTTTGCCCTGTTTGCGGTTGGATTTGCGGCCATCGCTTCCGTAATTGGAAGTCTGTACATGCTGCACCGCGTTTGGGCAGTCACAGTGGAGCGGATTGCCGATAGCCAGCACCCGGTCATGGTGGCCACGCGGCAGGGCATCTACACGATTGAAGACGCGGCGCGCCGGCAGTTTCGGCGTCCTGGCTCGGCAGCAGCTCGCTAACCGGGCAAACGACTTTCTGGCTTTGGCCAGAGCACACGCGAAACTAGTCAGCCTGCCTCCTTCAGGATTGACGCAGTCTTCGCGGCAATAGAAACGAACGAAAAGAGCCAACCGTCCAGAGAGCGGTTGGCTCTTTTCTTTGGTGGAGAGGGAATTTTCGCAGTGTTCCGGCGCGCTAATGGGTAAGTGGATCGATGTCGGTATTCGGGATGATTTCCTGATCATCTTTGGTGCGCGAATCGTTTTCGGCTTCGAAAAGAGTTTTTCCATTGTCCTTGACGAGACCGTCGAGCGTGGATTTTGAATGTTCATCCACGGCGCTGACGGCGGCCACCAAACAGGAATAAAGAAAGGCCTTCATCCCTTTGCGGAATTGGTCCGTGGAACGCTCGGCGGCGCGTGCAACTTCGGTTTCCAATGCTGCACGGCGCGCTTCGCAAGCCGCACGGCTTTCCGCATCGAGTGAGGAGAGAGCGGAAACCGCCCGTTCCTTGGTTTCGTCGAGGATGGCGTTGACGTGCGTGTCCGTCTGCCGCTGGAAGGCCCCTAGCGCGGAATTCACCGCGCCATGGATCAGCGCTTGGACTTCCGCGGAGCGCGCATCGAGCTTCATGATGGCTTCCTGGGTCACCGCGTGGGTATTCTCCAGCATGAGTTCATAGCGGCGGTGGGCCGTGCGGGCGGTGGCGCCTTCGAATTCCGCGGTGGCCCGCACCAGCGCTTCGTTCATGCGCGCCTGGATCTGAGGCTCCCCTTCGCGCTGCAACCGTTCCAAGAATTCCTGAGATTTCGCCAAATCGCGGCGTAACTCCGCCGCTTGTTTCTCCAGCCGCTGGGCCATCTCTTCCGCCTGGCCGCGGTACTTCTCCATTTGATCCTTCCATTGTGAGGCGATCTCGCCAGAGGATTCTTGTTTCGAGGAAAGTTTCAGCGCTTCCACGCGGGTAGGGAAGAGTTCCTCAATCTCGCGGACGCTGGAGTTGCGCACGTCATCAATGGAAGTCAGCGCATCACGGACGGCTTCGTCCACTTTTTTGGCTACCGCCGCTTGTACGGCTTTCTCCGCTGCTAGCTGTAGTTTGCCTTGCAGCGCCGCAATCAGGCCGTCTGGAGTGATAACCACGCGTTGCGGTTTGGGGGCCTCCGCCAGTTTTGGCGCGGGCAGCTTCGAGACAGCGGACGAGGGAGATGGGAATGTGGCGACCTCCGCCATTTTGTGCTCGGCGATCACTGGTGGCTCTTCGAGCTTTGGGGACATCATGGGGGAGTCCAGAGCGGGCGCGACGGCGGTGGCAAATTGCGCCATGGGGGCACTGGCGCCTCCGGCGGACATCCAATCTTGCGGAGGCGTCACCACGCCCCAGACATTCCCCGGGTTTTCCAATTCCACGCCGACTTGCTGCAGTTCCCGCGTACTTTGCGAAGTGTGCACCGAGCGCACTCTGGCGCGCACCGCCGGGGGCTTGGGCTCCACGTTTAATCCTACGACCTGCAACGTGACCCAGGAGCCGACGCCGTAATCGTGCCGCGACGGATACCGGCAGCCGTGCAGGTTCAGGCTAGTCGAGACGGTTCTTTCCACAAACGGCTCGCCCAGGCGGTTTTGTCCGAAGACAATCAGCGGGACGGAGCGCTCGATGCGCGTGCTGCGGCGCGCTTCTTCTCCCACGGAATTGCTGGGAGTATTCATCAGAGAGGACTGGCTCACGTCTGCTCCAATAAGATGCAGTTCCTGATTTTCGGCAGCTCCCACAGACGATTGTCCGGCGGAGACAATCTTCCCGCGCGAATCCGATTTCGCTTCAGTGGGAAGCATTTTCAAGCACGTCTGTGCCAGCAGTGCGCCTTGCCGGACCCCACGCGGCAAATGTTAGCCGAAGCTTGCTCCGTTGTCGACATCTCCATGGAGATGCAAGGGTGCTGATTACATTCTGAACTCCACAACTTCGTGACACCGGACGCCAAGCCTATAATTGTCAAGTGAAGTTTTCGCATCAATTCACGATAGGGCCGCCGCCTTTTCCGAGAGAGGCCGCCTCACCCTTCGAGCGAAAGACGCCGAAGTGAAATACATCGCCTTTCTTGATCATCACGGTGGCGCGACCTTTTGCGGGAAGCAAGATGTCGATGCCGCTGAGAGGCTGGGTGTCCGGCTTCCAAAAACGAAGCCGATATTCCTTCTTGTCCTTGTTCACGAAGTGGACCCTGCCAGTCCACGGGGCCACCTCCACTTTGCCGGACGGGCTGGGTTCCTGGTTGCGAACGGAAATCGTTCGGGATCGGGCCAAGGTAGTTTCTTTTGCTGTTGCAGCTCCTGTGGTGGACACGGTGATTCTCCTTTCGAATCTTACTGCTTTCCGCGGGGCCGGAAACTTGGGTCAGCAAGAAGCCCGAGCAGGTAGGGCCGTTGCTGAAGATCCGTCAAAGTGTAGCCGTTCTTGAGGCTATCCTGCGCGTATTGGATGGCGCGCTTGCGGTCGCCAAGGTCGTTAAAGGTTTCTGCAACATCAGCGAGAACTCCAGGATCCTTGGGAGCAAGAGCCAGGGCGGCGTTGGCATGGGCGACGGCTTTCTCGCGAAGCTTGTCTTCCGCATAGTAGGTGCTGAGCATGGACTGGACGGAAGCTTCCTGCGAATTCAGCAAGGCGTATTGTTCGAGCAAGCTCAATGTTCTGGAGCGTGCGGCGCGGGCCTTTTCGTCATCCTTTAGCCAGGTGTAGGCGAGTTGCAGGTTTGCCCAAACACGCCAGTCCTTGTCGTTGAGGTCCAGGGCTTTGCGGGTGGCGGCGGCGGCATCGGCATAACGCTTCTGGTCTATATATAGCCAACCAAGGTTCGCAAAGGCTTGATAGTTGGGCGCGAGCTGAATGGATTTCTGAAACGCGGCTTCCGCGGCGGCACTGGATTGCGAATCGCTGAGCCCCATATAGGCGACGCCAAGATCGCTGTAGCCCTCGGGGCTATCGGGAGTTAGTTCAATGACGCGACGGTATTGCTTCAGAGAGTCCCGCGGGCGTTTTTGCCGGGAGTAGAACGCTCCAAGCGCGCTGTAGCCCTCCCAGTAGTCTGGCCGAAGCGCGATGCCGCGCTGGAGGTTGGCTTCCGCCTCCGCGATTCGGCCGCTCTGTTCGTAGGCAGCAGCTTGGCCGATCAAGGCGCCGGCGTCGCGCGGATTAATATCGAGAGCTTTTTGAAATTCCTGGAGGGCGAGATCGTTTTTACCGAGGGCCGACTGGAGTTGACCAAGCGTTACATGCACGGATGGGAGCCGATCATCAATCTGCAAGGCCCGCTGGCAATTTGCGAAAGCTTGATCGACCCACGCCGGATGATGCTCCATCAGGAATTTCAAGCGATAGGCCTCCCCGAGGGTCGCGTAGCCCAGGGCGAAGCGAGGGTCCTTCTCAATTGCCGAGTTCAGCGCGGAGATGGCTAAGTCGGGATTGCCGGGCTTGTCGTAACGCTGCAGATACGCCAACGCTTTGAGGTAAGCCTCGTAAGTGCCCGAAGTGATGTTGCCGGCAGACGCGTGAGCGGCCTCCGGCACTCTGACTTTCATCATCCGAGCCAATTGAGAAACAGCTTGGGTCTGCAAGGCAGCCAGGTTTCCCGGGCGATCTTCCAGTTCTACCGAGCCGATCTGACGTAGGCGTTTCGAATCAATCAGAACCACGGTCAGGTGCAACGCCGGGCCTTTGCGCTGGAGGCTTCCTTGCACCACCATCGTCGCACCGAGCTCGCGAAAAGCGGAGGTCGGGTCATTGACTTTGCGATCGCGGACGACACTGGCAGGGACCACCCAGATGGATTTCTGAGCGGCCTCCAGGTTTGAAAGTTCGTTGGTCAGCGAGTCCATCAGGCCTTCCGCAACGGTCCCATATTCGGGATCGTCGGCGGAGTTAGCGAACGGCAGCACCGCGAGATGTTTTTCGCTGCCGGCATAGGCAAGTCCCGCGAAACGTTCACGCACCGGAGGAAGAAAAGATATGGCAAGGGCTATAAGGATCACGCCAATAGTCGCGAGCAGGAGACGCCACCCTTTGCCGGTATCACCCATAACCCAGCTCGGTGTCGAGGCATTCTCCATGTAGTGCTTGAGCTCGCGGGCATTGACGGCGCGAGTGACCGTAGGTTCCTCGGCTGGTGCAGGGCTTGACGTGATTTCGGCGAGTGCGATTTCCAAATCGCGGAGCATTTCATCAGCGCGCGGATAGCGGCCCTCGGACTTCTTGGAGAGCGCGCGAAAAGCGATGGGTTGTATGGCCTTTGGAAGCACCTCGATCGCCGCGGGCGGCTGGTTGAGAATCGCATAGGTCATCGCGCCCTTGTTCGGGCGGAGGAACGGATGACTGCCGGCAATCATCTGAACGAGAATCACACCCAGTGCCCAGATATCGCAGCGCTGGTCGATGGCTTCGCCAAGGATCTGCTCGGGGGCCATGTATGGAAGGGTCCCTGTGGAAGAGATGCTTTGGGTAGCGCTGGCGGTGGCCACAAACCGGGCCAGGCCAAAGTCCACGATTTTGGCCATCTTGTTATTGGTAATGATGATGTTGGAAGGCTTGACGTCGCGATGCACGATGTTGCGCGCATGAGCAGCGCGCAACCCGCTGGCGATCTGGATAGCTAAGTCGAGCGATTCGCGGACGGGGATTGCGCCATGCGAAAGCTTTTGCGCAAGAGTTTCTCCCTCGTAATAACCCATGACAATGAAAATTTGGCGGTCTTCGGACTCTTCGATCCCGTGAATGACGCCGATGTTGGGATGATCCAGGGCGGAAGCGGCGCGCGCCTCTCGGAGCAGGCTTTGTTTGTCGCGGTCGCTGACGGCGGCATCCGCGGGCAGGAATTTCAAAGCTACTGTGCGCTCCAGCTTCAAATCGAGCGCCTTATACACTACGCCCATGCCACCGGCGCCGAGTTTGTCGGTGATTTGGTAATGCGAGATGGTTTGCCCGATCATACGGCTGGGAGGGAGTCGCGCTGATTTTAGGGTCCCAAGCCAGCCAAGTCAACGAATCGCGCCAAGAATCCTCTCCACGTCCCGCTTCCGGGGCCGCCGCGCGGCTGTTATCAGGACGCGACGAATTAGACCGGCTCTGATAGGCTTTGCGTCTTTGAGGGAGGAAACTTTCATGCGCCGCATCCTGAGTACGTTTGTTTTGTGTCTGGTGATCCCCATTCTCGCTCCTTCGCAAACTCCGCACCGGATTGCCATCCGGGCCGGACAACTAATCGACGGGAAGAGCGATAAACCGCTCGTGAATGCCTTGATTGTCATCGAGGGCGACAAGATCATGTCCGTTGTGGCAGGAGGGAGCGCTCCTACTGGCGTCGAGGTGATCGACCTCTCCAAGGCCACAGTGCTGCCCGGTTTCATCGACACTCACACGCACGTCTTGCTGCAAGGCGACATCACCGCCGAGGACTACGACGCGCAATTGTTGAAGGAATCGATTCCCTATCGAGCGATCCTTGCCGCGCGCAACGCGCAGATTGCGCTTTCGCACGGCTTCACGTGCATTCGCGACTTGGAAACGGAAGGCGCGATGTACGCGGATGTGGACGTGAAAAAAGCGATTGCCAACGGGGAAGTGCCCGGCCCACGCATGCAGGTTGCCACTCGTGCAATGACGCCCACGGGCATGTATCCGCTGCTCGGCTATTCCTGGGAGTTAAAGGTTCCCACTGGCGTGCAGTATGTGGATGGAGTCGACGGCGCCCGCAAGGCCGTGCGCGAGCAAGCGATGTACGGTGCCGACTGGATCAAGTATTACTCCGACCGCCGGTATCACTTCGAGGCTGATGGCGTACTGCACTCGATGGTGAATTTCACCGATGAAGAAGCGAAGGCCATCGTGGACGAAGCGCATCGTATTGGCAAAAAAGTTGCCGCGCACGCGATCGGGAGCGATGGTATCGCGGCGGCTCTGCGTGCCGGAGTGGACACCATCGAACATGGCGACGGCCTGACCGATGCCTTGATGGACGATATGGCGAAGAGAGGCATCTATTGGGTGCCGACGATCACAGTGGGCATGTACGTGGCGCCAGGACGCGGCGGAAATTGGCAAAAAATGGCGGACCTGCAGCGCGAGAATTTTGCCAAGGCGGTGAAGAAAGGCGTGAAGATTGCGCTCGGCACGGACGCGGGCGGCTTCGATTGGAAAGCGCTGAACGAGGCAAAAGAGTTTGAATACTACGCTCAATACGGCATGACGCCCATGCAAGCCATTCGAGCGGGCACTTCCACCGCTGCGGAACTGCTCGGCTGGGGCGACAAGCTGGGAGCCATCGAAGCCGGCAAGTGGGCCGACCTTGTGGCAGTCAGCGGCGATCCGCTGAAAGACATCAAAGAACTGCAAAACGTGAAGTTCGTGATGAAAGGTGGAACCGTTTTCAGGAACGAAATGCATTGAGTTCGCACGTTGCCGAGCGCAGCTCAAGGGACTAGCGCGACGAAAAACCGGAGCCATATTGGACGCTTACCTCGAGGCGAGGGCGTGGTCTAACGCTCTAGCCGTTTGCATTGCCATGCCTCGAGGTGGAAAATGCGCTCCACGATTCAAGACCTCAAATTTGCCTTGCGTATGCTGGGCAAGAACTCCGGGTTCACGCTCGTTGCTATATTGACGCTCGCGCTGGGGATTGGGGCCAACTCCGCGATTTTCAGCGTCATCGACGCTGTACTCCTACGGCCCCTGCCCTATCGAAATCCTCAACACCTGCTCTTCCTGAGCCAAGTCAACCTACAGACGCAAACGAACGGCATCCTGGTGTCTTACACGAAGTACACCCACATAGCGGAGCAGAGCCGGACCATGGAGGCCGTGGGAGCGTTCTCGACTTCGACGTTGAGTTACGTCACGCGGCGGGAGCCGGAGGCGCTCAGCGGAGCGCGCGCCACCGCCAATTTCTTTCAGACGCTTGGGATCGTGCCCGCACTAGGTCGCACCTTTCTGCCTGAAGAGGAGCAAGTGGGAGCCCCTGACGTCGCGATCCTCACCGATGGATTCTGGCACAGCCACTTCGCCGGAGATCAACATGTGCTCGGCCGATCGATGGTGTTGGATGGCAAGCCAGCGACGATCATCGGGGTTCTTCCGGCAAGCTTTCGCTTCCCTCTGCAATTTCCAGAGCCCGACGTATGGATGACACGGGTTGTGGACACGCCGCTTTTACGTCCTGAGCAAGTTCGCACCGGCGCCGGTTACCTGGGCGTCATCGGCCGCCTGCGAGATGGAGAGACCGTTCTCCGAGCGCAGGCGGAAGTTGACACCATCAATGCGCGTTACCGCCAAATGTTTGGCAGCAACGCCGATGCCAACAAGTTCGGGGTCTCCGTAGTGCCCTTGGCGACCAGCATCGTGGGAGGATTGCGGAGCGGATTGATGGCCCTGCTAGCCGCGGTCGGTTTCGTGCTTCTCATCGCTTGCGTGAATGTCGCCAACCTGCTTCTTGCACGAGCAACGGCGCGCGACCGTGAAATCGCCATTCGCAAGGCCCTGGGCGCCTCCGGATCGCGCCTGATTCGCCAGCTTCTCAGCGAAAGCATTTTGCTTTCGCTCGGTGGTGGTGTGCTCGGAGTCTGTCTGGCTGCCGGAATCATGCCGGTCTTGCGCGCCTTCAGTCCAGGAGCGGTTCCGCGTCTCGCCGATATTCGCCTCGATGGTGCCGTGCTTGTTTTTTCGCTGCTTCTTTGCGTCATTACCGGATTTATCTTCGGCCTGATACCTGCTCTGCAAGCCGCCCGCGGCGAGCTACATAACACGTTAAAGGAGGGAACGCGCGGCTCTACCGAAGGCGGCCGCGGAAAATTCCGGTCTGCCCTCATTGTCGCGGAAATGTCCATCGCGATCGTCCTGATGACCGGAGCCGGATTGCTGATCGAAAGCTTTACGCACTTGATGCAAGTCAATCCGGGATTCTCGCCGCAGAATCTCATGACCTTCCCGCTCAATCTTCCTCCCGACCGCTACGCGCAGGCGCCACAACAGGCGGAGTTCTATCGGCAGCTCATCGAGCGCGTGAAAGCGATGCCGGAAACGGAATCCGTTGGCCTGACCAGCTACTTGCCGCTTGCCGGACCAATCCGATTTATTTATTTTTGTCCTGAAGGTCGTGCCTGCGAAGGGATTGGCAAGGATCCCCTGATTGCGATCCGCCAGGTTAGCTCCGAGTATTTCGACACCGTTCGCACACCGCTCCTGCACGGCCGCGTTTTCTCGGATAGCGACAACGCCACGGGCCGGCCTGTCGCGATTGTCAACCAGACCGTCGCGACCCGCTACTGGCCGGGACAGAATCCCATCGGCAAACACATAGCGAATTCGCGTGACATGCTGCAGCGGGAAGTGGTGGGCGTGGTCGCCGACGTGAAATTCAACGCGCTCAACCTTACCAATTCCGAGGAAATGTACCTGCCACTCGCGCAAAATCCCTTCCCGGCCACGGCGCTCATCGTTCGCTCGCATGAGAATGAGCAGCCGCTCGTCGCCTCTGTGCGCTCAAAGATTGCAGAACTCGATCCCCATCTTCCTGTCACCGGGATTTCCAGCATGGAGGACGTCCTCAGCGCATCCGTAGCGCAGCCGCGCATCATCATGCAGCTTGCGGGAGTGTTCGCCGGATTCGCGTTGCTACTCTCAGCGATCGGGATTTACGGCGTGATGGCGTATTCCGTCTCCACGCGCAAACGGGAAATGGGGATCCGCATGTCGATGGGAGCGGAGCCTCTGGATATCTTGAAGCTCGTCGTAGGCCAGGGGATGCGCCTTACGCTTCTCGGCGTTGCGATCGGCGCCGCCCTTTCCTTTGGGTTGACGCGCTTGATTGCCAGTCTGTTGTTTGGGATTCGCGCCGCCGATCCGTTTGTGTTCGGTGCCGCGACTCTGGTCCTTTTATTTGCCGCGCTCGCGGCGTGCTATCTCCCCGCTCGGCGCGCCACGCGCGTGGATCCCATCATCGTCCTGCGCTACGAATAGCTCGTGGCTTTCTCAGTAAAATGCAACGCCGCCATCGACGTTGATGGACTGGCCGGTCATCGCGCTGGATTGATCGGAGCAGAGAAACAAGGCAGCGCGTGCAATTTCCGCAGCTGTCTGGGCGCGGCCCTGCAACAGGCCGCTCAAAAATCCGGCTAACTGTTCCTCTTCGTTCACACCCATTTTTTTTGCAAGCACCGCGCCCAAGTCCTTGGACATCTGCGTCTCCGTCACTGGTCCCGGGCAGATGGCGTTCACACGCACGCCCTTCCGTGCGCCTTCCGCAGCTGTGACGCGCGTTAGCCCAAGCATTCCTGCTTTTGCCGCGGCATAGGCCGAGCCCCAGGCGTACGCGGCCTTGGCTGAGAGACTCGAGATATTCAAGATCACGCCGGACTGCCGCGCGTACATTTCCGGCAGCACGAGCTTCGTTAATAGAAACGCCGCACGGAGGTGAACCGCAATCACGTTATCGAATTCCGCGAGCGGATAGTCTTCCACTGGAACCACTGGGCCGTAGTGTCCTGCATTGTTCACCAGTATGTCGATTCGGCCGAATTTTGCTCGCGCCGCCGCAGCAATCTGCGCGCAATCTGCTTCGCGCGACAAATCTGCCGTCGCGAAGCCGGCGCGTCCTCCACTGCTCGAAATCTCGGCGCACGTCGAGGCTAGTTCCTTTTCCGTGCGCGCCGTAAGAAACACGGCCGCGCCTTCATTCGCGAAAAGATGGGCGATAGCCCGTCCAATGCCACGCCCTGAGCCGGTAATGAGGGCAACACGATTTTTGAGCTCCATAGGGAAATCGAGGATAATGGGAACCGCGAGAAGTGGCAAGCCGCGCAGCTCGAAATCATGGGTGGGCTGGCATTGCCTGCTGGCCAACAACTGTCCTTTGGGTCAGGTGCAATCTTACTTCGCAGTGATAACCTTTATTGCATAACTGGGTACCCAAGGCATTGGCCTGACCGGCGCTTGGCGTTGCCGTGTCCTGCTGCCGCGGTCTCCCCGAGTCCAGCCGCTCGAATCAAACTGGGGGTGTAGCTCGTGCGCCGAACAATTCTGACCTACCAACTGACAGTTCTGCTGCTCACCATTTCCTTGGCAGGTTGTTCGGGCGTCACGAATCTTGGCGGCAACACTCAATCTGTCCCGCTCTCGCTGATGGTTCAGCCCGCAAGCGTCACGGTCACGGCGGGCCAGCCGGCTACGTTCAGTGTGTTGGCCAGCGGCACCGCGCCTATTTCTTATCAGTGGCGCAAGAACACCGCCAACATCAGCGGCGCAACGGCCGCCAGCTACACGACACCGGCAACCACCACCGCCGACAGCGGTTCCAAGTTTGATGTTGTGGTCATGAACAATTCGGGGAGCATCACTAGTTCTCAAGCGACGCTCACCGTGAATGCCGCGCCCGCCGCGCCCGCGATTACCACTCAGCCTGCGAATCAAACCGTCATCGCGGGTCAGACCGCAACCTTTAGCGTGGTCGCCAGTGGCACTGCGCCGCTTTCTTATCAATGGCGCAAGAACACCGCCAACATCGGCGGCGCGACTGCTTCCAGTTACACCACGCCGGCGACCACCTCCGCCGACAACGGGGCGAAGTTCGACGTGGTGGTCAGCAACACTGCGGGCAACATCACGAGCGCGCAAGCGACGCTCACGGTGAATGCCGCGCCCGTCGCTCCAACGATCTCCACGCAGCCCGCCAATCAAACCGTCAATGCTGGACAGACCGCTACATTTAGCGTCGTCGCCAGCGGCACCGCGCCGCTCACCTACCAATGGCAGAAAAACGGCGTGGCCATTACTGGTGCGACGGCGGCGAGTTACACCACGCCAGTCACCACCACCGCCGACAGCGGCGAACTTTTCCGCGTGGTCGTCAGCAACTCCGCCGGCAATGTCACCAGCAACTCCGCCACGCTCACCGTCAATCCCGGCACCAGCAATTCCACCGTCGACGTCATCACCTACCATTACGACAACGGCCGCGACGGGCAGAACCTCAATGAAACGGCGCTGACTCCCGCGAATGTGAATTCCACGCAGTTCGGGAAAAAGGGTGAATTCAGCGTTGATGGCCACGTGGATGCGCAGCCGCTGTATCTTTCGCAGGTCACTATTGGCGGGCAAAAGAAGAATGTTCTTTATGTTGCGACCGAGCACGGTTCGGTCTACGCCTTTGACGCGGATTCCATTAACGGCACGACTTCCACTTTTCTCTGGAAGACTTCCACGCTCGGCAGCGGCGAAACCACCAGCGACAATCGCGGCTGCGGCCAAGTCTCCCCGGAAATTGGCATCACTGCGACGCCCGTCATCGATCGTTCCCGCAATGCTATTTACGTTGTGGCTATGTCGAAAAATTCCGGCGGCACTTATTTCCAGCGCATTCACGCGCTCGATTTGACCACCGGCCAGGAATTATTCGGCGGCCCCATGAACATTACGGCGACGTATCCCGGCACGGGCGACAACAGCTCCGGCGGAAACGTCATCTTCGATCCCAAACAATATAAGGAGCGCCCCGGCCTGCTGCAGATCAACGGCACGATTTACACCACCTGGTCATCGCATTGCGACGCGCGACCTTACACCTCGTGGGTCATGGCTTTCAGCGCGGACACCCTCGCGCAAACCAGCGTCTTGAACCTCACACCTAACGGCAACGACGGCGGCATCTGGATGGCGGGCACCGCCCCGGCGGCCGATTCCTCCGGCAATTTGTTCTTCATCATCGGCAACGGAACGTTTGACACCACGCTTAACGCCAGTGGTTTCCCGGTGAACGGCGACTGCGGCAACTGCTTCGTCAAACTTTCCACTTCCGCTGGACTAAAGCTTGCTGATTACTTCACGCCGTTCAACACCGTCGCCGAATCGAATGCGGACACCGACTTCGGCTCCGGCGGCGGCATCCTGATGCTGGACGTCACCGATTCCGGCGGCAACACACGCCATCTCGCCGTGGGAGCCGGAAAAGACTCCCTTATTTACGTTGTGGATCGCGATGCCATGGGCAAATTCAACGCCACCACGGACCAGATCTATCAGGAGATTTCCGGCCAGTTGGGCGGCGGCGTCTTCTCCATGCCCGCGTTTTTCAATAACACGGTGTATTACGGAGCGGTCGGTGATGCGTTGAAAGCATTTCCGGTAACCGCCGCAAGACTCGCGGCGGCTCCTTCTTCGCAGAGCACGCATCACTTCGGATATCCCGGAACGACGCCAAGCGTTTCAGCCAACGGCACCACTAACGGGATCGTCTGGGCCATCGAGAACAGCGGCGCCGTTCTTTATGCTTTCGATGCCACCGACCTCACCAAGGAACTCTACGATTCCAATCAGGCCGCCAACAACCGCGACCACTTCAGCGGCAACAAGTTCATCACACCCATGGTCGTCAACGGAAAAGTCTACGTGGGCACCGCTACCAGCGTTGCCGTTTTCGGACTTTTGCCCTAACGATTCGATGTTCTCCGCAATTACCTGCGTCTAATCTAGCCGGTCCCTGTGGCTCGCGTTCTGAACTTCGCCAGTTCAGTGACGCCGAACGCTTCGAGAAGCTGGACTTGCACTTCGTCCGTGAGCGCGTTGATTTTCTGCACTCCCGGCCCGCCGGGACCCACGCGATACCTTAGCTGGCGTTCACCCGCCGGTGTCTCGATAATTCGCAGCACGGCATCCGCGATCTCCTGGGGGTTCGCTCGCGAGCTTGCAATCTTCGCCTGTATTTTCTCGGGAATGTCCGCCATTTCTCCGTAACCGCTCTTGCGCAAGGGGTCTTCCCCGCGTTCCAGCTTTTCCATGATGGGCGTGGCGTACGCCCCAGGCTCGATCACCACCGAATCAATCCCTTGTGAAGCCAGCTCATAGCGATACGTTTCCGCGAGCGCTTCCAATGCAAACTTGCTCGCGCAGTACAAGCCCATTCCCGGTATCACCAGGCGTCCCGCTCCGCTGCTCACGTGCAGCAGCAACCCGCTACCCTGACGTTTCATTACTGGCAGAACCGCGCGATTCATCCGCAACACACCGAAAAAATTGGTGTCAAATTGCCGCTGCGCTTGCGCCATCGTCACGGTCTCCGCCAGGTCCACGATTCCAAAGCCAGCGTTGTTCACCAGCACGTCGATGCGTCCGCATTGCAGCACGGCCTTGCTCACGGCGGTTTCCACTGAGACATCATCCGTAACATCGAGTTCCAGTGCTTGCAACGAGAGGGATTCGCGCCTGGCAAGTTCCGTCATTTCCCGCGCCGCCGCCGCGTTGCGGCCCTTCACGTTGCGCATCGTCGCGAAAACTTGGTAACCCTTCCGCGCCAGCGTTTCCGCGATCAGCCGGCCAAAGCCGCTGCTCGTGCCAGTCACCAGAACGACTTCTCCACTTTTCATCGCTACTCCCATTTTTTTACCTTATCCCACTGCGTCTGATAGTTTTCCTTGCGCCCGCGGCACAACAGGATCGGCCGAGTCTCATTGGAAAAAGCATAGGGGTTCTCGATGGTAGCCCCAACCGTCACGCTTTCGTAGCTTGATCTCACCCCTTCGAGCGGCGCTCCTACCCGGATGACGATCTCGCCGGTGTAACCCCGTGGTCCCCAGAGAAAATAGCTTTGATGCCCACTGATGGCCTTCGGCAATCCGTATTTTGGTCCGAAGAAATCGATGGCCGCAGCCTCGCCGTAGTTGTCCGTAAAAATCGCCGTCTTGGCCTGCTCTTCCGCCGTCAGCGTGTGATAGACGCGCGCCACTGCCTGCGTCATCTCCTCCCAGTTGAATTCGTCAGTGTAATACTGCGGCAACGTCCCTCCGATCTGGCTCTTCTCGGTACTCGAATGCGTGATCCCCAAGCGTTCTTGAAATTTCAAGAACTCATCGATCGGCAAAATGGGAAGAACAACCGGCAAAATCAGCAGAACACTCAGGATCAACCAGGCAAACGCCAGCGGCTTTAGAATCGCGCGCACTCGTGGCCATCCGTCGAAAAACGACTTCTTAAGAAACCGCTCCGCCGCAACTGCGCCGGCGGCGAAGACAATGGCATACGCCGGAGCGGAATAATAGTCCTTCCCGTGAGCCACCATGAAAAATGCGATGGTAATGACGAAGGCCCAGCCAAAAGCGCGGAAAGGCTTTGCGCTTCGTGAAAAGAAGTAGAAAAGCAGCCCTGCAAACCAGAAAGGAAAGGTAATGGGGCCAGTCATCATAATCTGTTGTTTAAGAAACGCGAGCGGTGGAAGCGCCACGTCTTTTCCTGAAACGCGGATGTTATGCATCAGCTCGAGGAACGGCCAATGATGATGGATGTTCCAGAGAAGATTCGGCAGAAAGAGAATCAGCGCCACGCCGCCACCGGCGAAGAGCCACGGCGTGAACAGCAATTTTCGTTGCGATGATAGAAGCAGTCCCGCAAGCAGCCCGAACGCGAAAACTGCGATCGAGTACTTGTTTTCGAGCCCCAGCCCCGCGATCGCGCCAAAAGCTAGCCACAGCCGCGAATTACCAATGTTGATCATCCGCAAGATGACGTACGCGCAGCCCGTCCAGAAAAGCGGCTCCAACGCGTTCATCGCGAATTGATGATCGAGTACGTACCACACGGGCGGCGTCGCGGATAGCATCGCGGCCAGCACCGCGCCCAATCGCTTGGCTCCCAGTTCCCGCGCAAACGCAGCCGTCAAGACGATGCGCGCCGCTCCCGCCAGCGCCGGCCAGAAAAGAAGCGCCCGCAGCGAAGTCCCCAAGGTGTGCCGCGCCATCCAGGCCAGCGCCACAATCAAAGGCGGCTGGTCCACGAAGCCCCAATCTGGATGCTCCGAGCACGCCAGGTAATACAGCGCGTCTCGAAAATAACCGTAGCGCGTTGCCGTCAGCATGTGCAGCAGAAAATAGACCGCCGCCACCACGAACACCCATGGTGACAGCCGGCTTTCCCGCGAATTTTCGTTTGTTGGGGCGCGATCCATGGCCCGAGAGGATAGCAGTTCTGCGTTTGTCATGCCGACAGTGATAGCAAGCGCCAGTCGTGTCCGCAAAACTCCAAAAACCCGCCACGACTCACAGCGGGTTCTTGCCTCTCTTTAGTTTTTCCCGCCGAATCACTAGCCCTTAGGTTTGAGGTCCTTCAGCAGGGCGTGCACCATGCTGTCCACCTGGTCGTGCGAAATCGTAGTGCGATAGGGCGGCTCCATCCCAATGGCACGGTACGCCACGCGCTTCGCGTCGCGCTTGAAGAGGTCAAACACGAACGTCCCTTCGCGGAACCTTACATTTTCGTAGCTGACTTCCGGTGGTCCGTAGCCCCAGCCTTGCCAGCATCCATACGGCCCGCAAACCAACCCGGGATACGCGCCGGGATACACGCGCTCTACCGTCACATTGTGGCGCCGCATCGCAAAGTGGTAATCCACCAGGAAATCCGCCGCTACCGCGTCGCTCACTTGCGTCAAACCCTTTTCCGTCAAGCGCCGCTCAATCGCCGTGCGCAGCTCATTCCGGACAATTTCATTCGCGGGATCGAACTCCGTCGCCGCGGGTGGGCGTCGTCCGATCACGTCCCGCGAAATCACCGGCCGTTCATTTTTCGCTTCTTGTCTTACCGGCGCCGGCCGCCATGCCCAGGTCTGATGCTTCAAAATTGGAATATCCCGGTCGCGAATAATCTCCACGTGCTCGTCGCAGCCCGCAAGCCCCAGCCCGCAAAGCAAAATCGACGCCGCCAGCAGCGGCAATCTTCCAATCCTGTTCATCCAATTCCTCATCAATGCGTCCTCCAGGCGGACACCTTTCCCGCTCTAGTTGAACCCTGAATTCTTGGAAGAGTTGCGCCCGCCGAAAGGTTGTGCGGTCCCGACAAAATGGAAAACGGCTATTTGATGCCAGTGGCATTATCTTTCCACGCCATCAAGCACGCGGCGCAGCCCAGTCCGCGGGCGGAAAAACCACCGGCCAGAACTTGGGGTTCGGCTGGTCGAACTCAAAGGCCACGGAAAAAAATTCCGTCGCCGTATCGTCTATGCGCACCACACGGCAGTTCTGCTGCACCTTGTTGCGCGGGTTCAGGAGACGGATTGACTGGCCGACGTGCAGTTCCATTTTCATCTTCATCATGCCGCCGTGAGCATTCACGATCAGCGTCAGCGCTTCTTCCTGTTGTGGCTGGTGTTCGATGTCCTGCGCCATCACCGTGATGCGCATCTGCAGCATCACGCGTTCGCTGCGGCGGCGGTTGATTGGATTGTCGGGCGTGGCCAAGCTCTTCTCCCAAGACTAAAGTCCGCGTGCCCGCCGGACTCGCTAGAAACAAGAAATGGAATCACCTGGATTCTGAGATGAATTTTACCTTAGATGCTGGGGAGGAGGCGCTGGCCGAACGGCCAGTCGTTGCCCAAAAGGTAGGGCCTCCCGCCCATGCAACTCTAACTCTGGCGCGAACTCAGCTTCGCTTCCAGGCGCGCTTTCACCGCCGGCCATTCCGAATCGATGATGCTGTAATAGGCCGAATGCCGGATGCGCCCGCTTGCCGTAATCATGTGGTTCCGGAAGATGCCTTCTTCTTTTGCGCCAATTCTCAAGATCGCCGCGCGCGATTTTTCGTTCAGCGAGTCCGTCTTCAACTCCACGCGCACGCATCCCAGCGATTCGAACGCGTGCTTCAGCAGCAAGTACTTCGCTTCCGTATTCATGGCCGTGCGCTGCCACTCGCGCGCCACCCACGTCCATCCAATCTCTACGCGATGATGCGTGCGGTCAATGTTGCCGTAGCGCGAGCTCCCAATCGCGCGCCCAGTGGCCTTCTCAAGAATCGCAAACGGCAACGAAACGCCCCGCTCTTGCTCCTGCAGCGCAGTCTCGATATAGGCCGCCATTTCTTCCCGTGTTCGAACGGCCGTGGGAATCCATCTCCACAATTCCTCGTCCAGCCCCACCTCCGCCAGCCCCGCCAGATGCGCCTTAGCCAAAGGCTCCAGCCGCACGTGCCGCCCTTCCAGCGTCACCGGCGTCACTCTCATTTCTGCCGCCATCATGGCCGCATTCTAAGTGCCGCCACGCCTTTCCGCGAGCGCCAATTTGGATAGAAATAAAAAGAATTGCAAGCGTGTGGAACATCCTCTGGAACGATGCTTTTAGGCGTAGTACGACGCCAGCATGCTTCTTCCCCTCACGGAGACGCATTCGCCCTCTCTACAGATTCTCTCAAATTTCCACACCAGCGAAGCATCCAGCCGGCCCTGGCTGGCTTCTTTATGCAGAGTATCCAAAGCGTCCTCTGAACAAAGCGCTCGGCGGTAAGGCCGAGCCGTCACCAGCGCATCATAGATGTCCGCAATTTGCAGAATCCGCGCCATCAGCGGAATTTCATTCCCGTGCAGGCCGTCCGGATAGCCGCTTCCGTCCATGTGCTCATGGTGATGCCGGATCGCTGGCAGGATTCGCCGCAACGATTTCAGCGGAGCGCAAATATTCTCTCCGATCACCGGGTGCTGCCTGATGACCGCGGTTTCCTTCTCGTTTAGGGCCCCGGGCTTCAGCAGAATTTCATCTGGTATCGAAACTTTTCCAATATCGTGGAGCAAGCAGGCGATCCGCAGCTCCTGCAAACTTTCTTCCGGCCAGTCCAGGCAAATTCCCAGTTGCACAGCATACTTTACGATCCGCTCCGAATGCCCGTCCGTGAGCGGGCTCTTCGCTTCGATGCTGCGCGCCAGAGAAAGCACCACGGACCTGGCCTGCTCATCGATGTATCCCCTAAGCCGTAGCAGAGCTTCCACGCGGCTTAAAGCTTCCCGAAGCGACGTCGAAGTTCCCCAGAATTCGGCCGCCCCTGCCTTGCGCGCGCGGGCGAGATCTGCCGCATCCGAGGAAGGTTTTATCAACACCACCGGAATCTGCAGATTGAGTGGGTTCGCCTTCAGGCGGCGGCACAGCTCGAACCCATCGACATCCGGCACAGTGTCGTGAAGCAGCACGATATCGGGCCGCAGCTCCCCGCACTCCCGCAGGGCAGACTGTTCGTCTTCCGCTGTAAATACATCGTAGTGATAAGTCTGCAGGAAGGTTTTCCAGTAATCGCGGCTAGCCGAAGCCACATCCACAAGCAAGATCGCCGAATTCATAAGTCCCTCGTCATTTCTCAAGCGCTGAGAGAGGAGGGTGGGCACACCACTCCTCACGCTAGATAAAGCACGATTTTTTAGGATTGGACTTGCTTGCTTTCTCCAATCCCTGTGCGCGGAGGGTGCCGCCTCCGCTCTCGGGGACGAGAAGGAATGAGGTGGCTAGGCAAAACTACCCCTTGCTCCCGGCATGCCAAAACGGGAATCTACCTAAGTGACTCAGAATTCAGCTTTTTGCGTGTCTGCTCGCTCAGAAGCGCGCCCAATGCTAGGAATTATTTTCATAGTGCCTCCCGTGTTTACCCGATGCGGCCCCTGTTCTCCTAGTCCCTTCGGCCCCTCTTCGCCATATTTCCTCCCGCGATCGTCCAAGAGTTCAGCCGGACCGCTTTCAAACTGTGCGAATCCATCGACGAAGACAAAGCACCCTTAGAGGAAACCGGATGCAGACCAGGCACGCCGTAGGGTATGATAGAGTCTTCGGAAACTATATATTTAGGACAACAATGCTGACTGCTACGAATGGAAAAGTATTGCTGAGGGTAAGGCCGCGGGGTTTCTGTGCCGGTGTCGTGCGCGCCGTGGATATCGTCGAGCTGGCGCTGGAAGCTTACGGCGCGCCGGTTTACGTGCATCACGAAATCGTACATAACACCTATGTAGTCGAGCAGTTACGCCGCCGTGGCGCCATCTTTGTCGAAGCCATCGAGGAAGTACCGCATGGCGCGGTACTCGTGTTTAGCGCCCATGGCGTTCCGCCAACGGTTCGCGACGAAGCCAAATCCCGCGAACTCAAAGTCATCGACGCCACCTGCCCGCTGGTGACCAAAGTTCACCTCGAAGCTCTGAAGTTCGCTCGCGAAAAGCGCACCATTATTCTGATCGGTCACCGCGACCATCAGGAAATCGTCGGCACTTCCGGCGAAGCGCCAGACCGCACCATTGTGGTGGACTCCGTCGCTGCTGTCGATCGCCTCGAAGTCGAAGATCCCGGCAAGCTCTCGTTTCTCACGCAAACCACCCTGAGCCTCTATGACACGCAGGAAATCGTGGCGCGCCTGCGGCAGAAATTCCCGCTCATCCAGGGACCGGCCAGCGACGACATCTGTTACGCCACACAAAACCGTCAGGAAGCGGTTGAGCAGGTCGCCAAGGACGTCGATCTGATTCTCGTCGTTGGCTCGCCGAACAGCTCCAATTCGAATCGTCTCGTGGAAGTCGCGCAACGCAGCGGCGTCAAAGCGCAGCTCATTGACTCCGCAAAAGACATCGACGTGAACTGGCTCGAAGGCGTTTCTCGCGTAGGCTTGACCGCCGGCGCGTCCGCTCCCGAAGTTCTCGTCGAGCAAGTGAGCGAACGGCTTGCCGAGTTCGGCTTCACCGATCAGCGCGATCTGGATTTGATTCGCGAGGACGTGCGCTTTACGCTGCCGCCGGAATTGGCGACCATCGCTCCGGCGCCGCGCCGTTAAAAGGTTTGCAGTTTGCTGTACCTGGCAGGGAAGCGCGCAGTGTGTGACCGGAAGGATTTGCCGGCCTGACTTCCAAATGTTCCGGTCATTGGACCGTAGCGCGGTAGACGGGAAATACAAAATAAGGAGCCAGACCTTGGCGGTCAAAATCGTCCGTCAGCCGAAGAAGGTTGCCTTGATTGGCGCGCCCTCGAGCGCCGCAGCTTTTTCCGCCGGGAGCGAGAAGGCCCCCGCGGCGTTGCGCGCGGCCGGGCTCGCCGAAAAGTTGCAGGCAGCCGGCTATGAAGTCGTGGATTATGGCGACTGCGCCCCGCGCCTCTTCGCGGACGACGACGAGCACCGCCGCGCCCGCAATCTAACCGAAATTGTTGCGGGCCTGAATGATCTAAAGGCGCGAGCCGAGCTCGCCGTGAAAAGCGGCGCACTGGTACTTGTTCTGGGCGGCGACTGCGCACAAGTTATCGGATTGCTGAGTGGCGTGCGGCGCTATTACAAACATCTCAATCTTTTGTGGTTCGATCGCGACGCTGATCTGAACACCCCTGCAAGCACGCCGTCAGGCCGCATCGACGGAATGGTGGTGGCGCACATCATCGGAAAGGGAGCGCCGGAACTGGTACGCTTCTGGAGCGAAGCTCCACTAGTGCGCGAGCCGGACGTCACGCTCTATGGAATCGAGCGGCTCGATCCGCCGGAGCAGGAGTTCCTCGGCAAATCGCCGATGCGGCACATTCTCGCTGCGGACATTCAATCGAAGGGCAGTGGCAGAGCGTCACACGATGCGCTTACGCAAGTGCACGCGGAGGCGCGCGAATTCGTTCTCCATCTCGATATCGATGTCATCGCTGTGGAAGAATTTCCCGCGGTGAACGTGCCGGGCAGCGGCGGCATGCGTTTCGACGATGTGCGCGCATCGTTCATCGAGTTCGTGAAACACAAGAACCTGCTGGGGCTTGATGTAGCGCAGTACAATCCGGACAAAGATTCCGATGGCAGCGGCGCGAAGAAGCTCGTCGATCTTTTGGTCGAAGCGCTTTCCGCGCGCCTCGAAATTCTTGCAGCGCCTGCAGCGGAACCTGCGGGTGGCCCCCAAGAAGTTTCCTCTTCGGAAACCAGCGCGTAACACGTTTGCGTTTCGCCGTTTAGCACCAAAAAACTCCACGCTCTAACTTGCGACTTCCGTCGATCCTTCACTGAAAACTGATTACTGAACACTCGAAGCGGCAGCGGGGCGTTTTCGCAGATAGCGCGCGAGGCCGAGGAAAGAAAGATTCAGGCCGGCACTGAAGGCGTAGTGGTCCGCTTCATTGGCGGGGAGGTGCTTGGAAATTTCAGCATACGTCGCGGACATGAAAGCATCCATCGCGGCGGAATCGTTGCCCGCGGTGCGCAGGATTTCTGCGGTGAGCGCGGCCCAGCGATGCAGCCGTTCGCGGAACAATAAGATGTGTTCCGCGGGATTGTCGGAATAACCGTAGTGGGTGAGAAACAGCCGAGCCGGTTTGCGCTCCAGGATGGCGGCGAAAGATTTGTCCCAGATTTCCAGATCGATGTCCGGGGGAGGTGTGGCGGGCATCGCGAAAGAATTTCCCTCGATGCGCACACCGGTCGTATCGCCGACGAAGGCGAGGCCTTCCGCCTGATCGAAATAGCTGACATGGTGCGAAGCGTGCCCCGGCGTGTAAACGACTTCGAGCTTGCGCGAGCCGAGGGCGAGCGTTTCGCCGCCATCGAGGATGCGCAGGTTTTCCGCAGGAACCGGAAGAGCTTCGCCGAACAGGCGCTGCAAATCGTGAGGCCACAGACGCTGCGCGCTGGCCAGCAGCTTGGACGGGTCAATCATGTGAGGCGCGCCGAATTTGTGAACATACACGGCGAGGCGGGGATTTTCGCGGACCAGTGCGCCGGTCGCGCCGGCGTGGTCCAGGTGAATGTGCGTGAGAAGGATGGCATCGAGATCGGCCACACTGAGACCATGGGACTGCAGCTGTTGGTGAAAGGTTTCGAGGGTGGAGCCTGGGCCAGGATCGACGATGGAGCGGTGGCCGTCTGATTCGAGAAGCGCGGCAGCAATGGTGTGCGGACGTCCCGTCCAAAGATTGTCGAGCGTGGTGATGGATGGCATGGCGGCGGATAGTTTAGCGCAGCTGGTTAACAATTGCCCCCCTCCCCCCTGTTTTTGTAACGATGTGATTCGATGGGGGTTGATAGGTGGGGGGCTGCAAACGATATGATTCCATGGAAGTTAGAGGGCCAGGCAGCAGATGAAACATCCGAATGGCACCCGTTCCAAAATGGGAAGAATACCCCCACACCCCGGCAGTTTTCGTAAGAGTGGCAAATAAAGGACTTGCGAGCTACGGAACTTGGAAGAGTGTACGGAGAATGGGAGGTAGACGAGTTAGGGAGTAAGAGACAGGAAATTGGGGATAGGCCAAGAAAAGAGGCGAAAGGTCGGCGTGAAGAAGACTCGATATACACGCGACAGAGTAGCGCACCTTACCCAAATAGTCAAGTACTGTACAGTGAAAAGACGAAATTGAGGGTCGAACGGCTATTAGGGGGAGTGAATGGTTTCTGGGGATTCGATGGAGACCATAGAAAAAGAGCATCAACCCCGTCTGTGTCTGGTTTCCCCGCCTGAATCGGAGTACGAGGATTCATTTCCCGAAGAACTGGATGAGATTGCCATCCACATCCCGGATGCCAAATGCACGCAATCCCAAGTCGTTCAATTGTGTAGTGTTGAAGTCAATCTTGACACCTGCCTGCTTCAACTTGGCGAAAACGTCGTCAAGGTTATGGACCGTGAAGCCGGCCTTGAATATCCCATGAATCTCGAATGGATCCTTGATCCCCGGTACCGCTTCCGCCAATGGCCTCGCTGCGGGATTTTGGATGAGTTCGAGTATATTGTCGTCACATCGAAGCAATGCGAATCGCAGATCTTTTCCCATTTGGCCCTCTTTCACCAAATGGAATCCCAGTTTCTCCTGGTACCAGCGGGCAGCGGCAGAGGCATTGGGCGTGGACAAAGCGATGAGCGAGCCGGAGACGTGCTGCATGACTGCCGATTGCGGCCCAAGCCGCCGCTCGCAGCCGAAACATGCGGCTGTAAGAAATCCAAACAGCAAGGCGGATCCACGATTAGGCATCTTGCCCTCCTCAGGCCCGTTTTTAGCTCGTTCCCAAAGTAGAACATCCTAATCGACGGCGCTGAGGAGAATCCGTTTCGGACCAGCGCTCGGAAGATTACAGGTTTTAATTCCCTTTGCTCTCGGTGGTGGAGGGGTCGAAGCCGAAGCGTTCGCGCATGCGTTGCCGGAAGTGTTCGCGCTCTTCCGGGGACATGTTCTCGCAGCGCTCTTTCATGCGATTGCGGAAATTGGGGCGGCCGGAACGTCCGTGTCCGCCCAGTCCGCCGAAGAGGATGCGGCACAGCGCCAGGAGTCCGAGCGCCTGCCAGAAGGTAATCAGGCGCCAGCCGAAGAGCGTTGGCAGCAGCCAGTTCCACAACTGCATCACCAGTTGGCCGCCGATGAATATGAATACGGGGATTGCCAGAATCGCCAAGGGAGCCATCCAGATCCATCTCTTATTTCTCATGTTGTGTTCCTCATTTCTACGCATCATTTCTTCGCGAATTCGTCGTGAATGGTTTGCAACCGTTCGCGGAGATGCAGCACCGCGTAGCGTTTGCGCGAAAGCAGCGTGTTCACGCTCACGCCGGTTGCTGCCGATAATTCCTTGAAACTGCGCCCTTCCAGTTCGTGAGCGACGAAGACTTCGCGCTGCTCGTCGGGCAGTTCATCGAGCGCTAGTTCCAGTTCGTCCAGAAGGACGTTGCGGAAGTACAGCGCTTCCGGCCCGGCATCGGGCGATGGCAGCAGATCTTCGATCCGCAGCAGGTCGCCGTCTTCGTCTGCGACCGCCGCGTCGCTAAAGGGCTCCGGCTTCTTCTTGCGGAAGAGGTCGGTGATGCGATTGCGCGCGACGCGAAAAAGCCAGCCGGTGACGTGCTCGATGGGCATCAGCAGGCGATTGGCTTCCACCAGTTCGTAGAAGACTTCCTGCACGATGTCCTCGGCGTCGGAGGGATCGGGCACACGCCGGCGGATGAAATTGCGCAGCCGGGAGCGCTCTTCCGCGACGATTTCGGAGATTTGACGGTCTTGCTCGATCATCGAGGTGACGCTCACCGGCCCATCCATCCACTTCTGTAGACGAACGACGGCCGCAAATATTGTAGGGATTTAAGCGAGCGGGTGGGCGAGAGAATCTAGTCGAAGATTGTTCTATCATGCGGCGCGGAGGGAGCGTATCGTCCGGCACTATCCTAGGTAGGTAGGAGATGTGGGTGCCGCATTCACACTCTTCAAAGTGTGTTAAGGCTGCTCCACCCGCCAAACCCCGCAAAGATGCGTCACCCAGCCAACCCGAAGACCCAGGTTCAAACAACGAACCTGGGGCACCCTCCGTGTTCTTTTGATTTGAGAGTGTGGGAAAGTTTCCTCGCCCGATTGAATAGAGTTTTAAAGATTCGGGATTCGTGATCCGGGCCACCCGCCGGCACCCGGTCGAATGTAATCTCCTTAAATCATTCCTTTTCCGCGGGTTCTAATTCACTAGGCCGCCCTTGGGAAGTTTTGCCAGGAGAGCTGGCAGATTATTTTCGTCGATTAATGTTTCTACGCTCTTCTGCCTACGGTCAATCTCTTGGCGCAGTGCTTGAAACCCAGCTGAAGAGTTTGCGAGTTCCACCTCTCCTTTCCAATCTTCTACGCGCTTCTTCAGAACAGCCTCATAGACACCCACCAAGTAAGCTAGCTCCGAGATCATTTTCCCTAGTTGCTTCAAGTCCTTCTTTTCATCGTCAGTCATTTACTATTTCTCCTGACGGCTGCATTTTCTTGTGACTCCCATCACGTGGTTCCAGCTTTCTTCGCTTTCGCGTCATCTTTGACTTCTGCCACTTGTCCGGACTCGTTGCCATCATGAGTCTTGAGCAGAGCGCGATAGGTGGACCATTCAGGTTCCGGTTTCGCGCATATCGCCTGCCCGGCAAACATCTCATAAAAGCGTTCCTCATCCTCTTCCTTAAGCAAGTGGCGCCGCATAAAGTAGTTACATAGATCGGCGATTTGAATACCGACAGAATCCCTGGAATTACCAAAGTACATGCCGTCATGGGCGTGCCACAGCCGATTATCATGTGGCGGAATGTACGGACGTGCCGCGCGCAGAGACCGATAACTGCTGAGTAGCTGGTTTTTTAGTGTTTTGTCATCCGTATCATCAATGATAAATAGACACAGGTCCTTGAAATTGAGTTGGATCGTTCCGGGACGCGGAACCGTGCTGGTCCTGCGTGAACGAGGACGCTGGTGCCTGCATTGAACCGCTACGGCCGGGTCAGCAGAGTTTGATAAGGGTCGAGTACGACCTTTCGTGTGCCCGGCGGGGCGGACAAGCGAAAGATCGTTTCGGCACCGTCGGCGAATACCTGGCCCAGAAGTACATTCTTTCCGGCGAGCACGGCGTACACCGGAATCAGGGTCACGAGTTCCTGGGGCGCGTCTTTTTGCAAAATCGTTCCGGTTACGGCCGAGTCGCCGGGCTTTTGCGTGTATTTCACGGACTGCAATGCCAAGTGTGGAAGAGCTGTGCCATTCACCCATCCCTCATAGAACCAGTCCAATGATTTGCGTCCCTCGTAGCGCAGTGACGGGGGCAATTCTTCTTCGAAAACCTGGAGAAACTCGCGGGTATTGATGGCTCTTTCCTGAAAGCGCTCCCGGATTTTGCCGAGGGCGCGCACAAAAGTGGCATCCGCCTGAGCATCCGAGAGGTTCGCGGAGCGGGCTGTGGTCTTTCGTTCAGAGTCGCGCAGCATGTTTCGCAGCATGTGAAAGAGCCAGGTGCCACGACCGTAGCTGATGGCCTCATATCCAGCGGGAAAATGAGAGCAGTTGAGCCTGGTACCGAAAGTCACGGGACCGGCATCCGCCAGGGGCGCGCCCTCCTTACTCTTTCCGAGAAGGTCCTGGCGGTAATTCTCCATGACGGCACGAAACTGGGACGGAGAGTCGGACTCGAGCAACAGCAAGGCGCTGTAGTTCGCCAGGGCTTCGAAGAGCCATTGATCGCGGTAGCTTTTCCAGGACACCAAATCTCCCCACCATTGGTGAGCCGTCTCATGGGCGATGACGTTATCGCTCAGGATTTTCGCCACGGGACTCATATGCAGCTGCGACTTTTCCTCGAGCGTAAGGAAGGAAAAGCTGGAGAGGAAGATGAGCGAGGGCCAACCCTGGCTGACATCACCGGGCATTTGGGTAAGGGCCAGGCT
>Ga0137403_10000976_pt1 | contig 36440 bp, 26 predicted proteins | sample CZOMad2_1_16fung_FD_122057 | JGI IMG/M metagenome (GOLD analysis project Ga0137403, IMG submission 122057) | Vadose zone soil fungal communities from Angelo Coast Range Reserve, California, USA - CZOMad2_1_16fungal (Hybrid Assembly) | ecosystem: Environmental > Terrestrial > Soil > Vadose zone... | reverse complement strand
CACAATCCCCACCACCAGGGCAAAGGAGAAAGCACGAAGCACCTGGCCGCCCATCAGAAATAGGACGAGCACAGTAAGGAAAGTCAGGCCGCTAGTCAAGATCGTTCGCGACAAGGTCTGATTGATGGACTTGTTCACTACGTCAGCAAACGATTCCTTCCGCAGCAAACGATTGTTCTCACGGATTCGATCGAAGATGACGATAGTGTCGTTCATCGAATATCCAACCAGGGTCAACAGTGCCGCGATGACCGTCAACGAAATCTCGAAATGCAGAAGAGAGAAAAATCCCAGGGTGATTAAAACATCGTGAAATACCGCCAGGACGGCGGCAGCCCCGTAAACCCACTCGAATCGGAAGGCAATATATACCAGCATGCCTGCCAAAGCATAGAGCGTAACTAAAATCGCCTGGCGGCGCAGCTCAGCCCCTACTTTGGGCCCGACGATTTCAACGTTACGGATGGCAAAGCTGCCAATGGCATAGCTGCTCTTCAACATGGAAACCACCACCGGAGTGACGCCCTCGACAGCAGTGAGATCGTCGAGATTCGTCAGCACGCCATTTTTGGCTGTGTCGCGATAGGCGAGAATTCTCCGCGCGAGCTGCTGATAGCGGTCGCCAGCATTCACAGACAAATTGAGAGGATCGCGAGCGGTGAGCAACTCGGCGAGGGACGACGGCGTCGCGGCGTTGAAATCTGGCTTGCCCGGATCCTTGACGCCATACATGGCATTCAGCGCCGTGAGGACTTGCGCCTTGCTGGTATCGAGCGCCTGATCGCCTTGCCCTTTTTGTTCGACGAAAATCAGCACTTCGTTCGAATTTGTCGCGTTCAGGCCGCCACTGCTAATGGCTTGTATCTCGCTATTGCCAAGCCCCTGAGTCTTCAGGGCGTCGCGAACTTGATCCACGTTAGGCGGTTGGGCGAAACGTACGTCTACGTTGGTGCCGCCCTTGAAGTCGATGCCGTACCGCAGGCCGCCTTCGTGCATCCAGGAAATCACGCCTGCAAGCAGAAGAATACCGCTTAGCCCATAGAAATACTTGGCTTTGCCCATCCAGTCGATATTGGGCTCTTTGAAGAACTCAATCATGCCGAGATGCTTCCCTTCTTTAGACTCCGACACCCAACGGTTTGTTCCCGCCGCCCTGCGGAGTCTGACCAGTGAGATGGCCCAAAAACCGAAAAGTGCTGCCGAGGCTAATGGAGTGCCGGGCTTTAGCCCGGCACTCCGTTCCCCTCATCGCAAGTCCACCGAAGCTTCGATACTAGTACGCCTAAATGCTGAGCTCTGCCTGACGGTCCATCTTGGTAAGGTGATATTGAAAAATCGTCTTCGATACATAGATCGCCGTAAAAACGTTGGCGATCAATCCAATGGTCAGGGTGATGGCAAAGCCGCGGATCGGCCCCGTTCCAAAAAGAAATAGAAAGAATGCCGAGACTACCGTAGTGACGTGCGTATCGATGATCGTGAGGAACGCTTTGTCGAATCCAGCCTGGACGGCCGAGCCGGGCGACTTGCCGTTTCGCAACTCTTCGCGGATGCGCTCAAACACCAGAACGTTCGAATCCACGCCCATGCCGATCGTCAGAATCACGCCGGCAATGCCCGGCAGTGTGAGTACAGCGCCAAACGCGGCCAGCACCGCCAACAAAATGACCAAGTTCAGGACCAGCGCCAGGACCGCGTTCGCGCCGGACAACCGGTAATACACCAGCATGAATACCATCACCACCAGCAAGCTGAAGATCGATGCTTGCACGCCATGCCGGATGGAGTCCGCACCCAACGATGGGCCCACCGTGCGCTCCTCCAGATACTTGATCGACGCCGGAAGCGCGCCTGCTCGCAGCACTAGGGCCAGATCGTGCGCCGAGTCCTGACTGAAGTTTCCTTCAATCACCCCGGAGTCATCGATACGGCTGTGAATCACCGGAGCGGAATAAACGCGATGCTGCAGCACGATGGCCATCTGGCGGTTCACATTTTGCTCGGTGAAAGGTCCGAAACGCCGCGCCGCCTCCGCCGAAAGCGAAAAATTAATTTGCCACTGCCCAGGATTCTGCGTGCTGCGATTTTCCGTGGCGTTGCGCAAATCGCGACCCGTGACTACCGGAGCGCGGCTGAGGACGTACCAGACTTCGCCGGTATCAGGTGTGCCAGCTCGGTTTTCTGACCGCCCGGGCACGAGTTCGCTGCCTTGGGGCAAAACGCCGCCGTGCGCCGCCAGCGCGGCAACCTGCGTCGGATACGAACTCGGATCCTCAACCAATTTCAATTCCAGCTGACCGCCCGCTTGAATGACGGCTTTGGCTCGCGAGGGATCGCCTTCACCGGGAAGCTGGACTAGAATTTCGTTGTCGTTGCGTCCACGCGGCTGAATCGTGGGTTCGGTCAAGCCCAAGGCGTTAATGCGGCGCTCGATGGTCTCGATCGACTGCGTCATCGTCTGCTCTTGAATGGCAGCGCGGGCGCTGGGCCGCAGCATCAGCGTATAACCCGACGGATCGCCTGCCGCCGGCGTCATGTCCCATACATTCTTCAGTTGCGTATCAACGATGTCTCGGAAGTCAGACAATTGGTCCGACGCCACATTGCGCACCAGAATATGCGTGTCGTCCACACGCCGCACTTCATCGTAGCGAATATTTTTCGTGCGCATCTGGGCCGTTAGCCGGTCTATCGTCTGATCGGTCTCTTGCGCGATCGCTTCCTGCACCTGCACCTGCAGAATCAGGTGCGTGCCGCCCTGAAGATCGAGACCCAACTTAATTTGACGGTTGAAATTGTCCTTCAAATCCGCAAGCGAGGTAGGAAATGTCGGGAGACCTACCAAGCCATAAATGCAGCCAAGGATGACCAGCAATATAAACAGCGCTTTCCACTTCAGGTTAGGATTCATGTCAGAAGGTATGGACTCCGGATGTCCCTCCGGCCGCGCCGGGGTCTCCGCAAACTAGTTTCGAAAATGGCGCCGTCTGCAATCCTATTTCGCATCTTCCGGTGTCTCCACTTGCGTAATCGCCGACCGCGCGATGCGAATTTTCACTTGATCGGCGATCTTCAAAATCACCGTGTCGCCATCCAGCCCGTTGATGGTCCCGTAGATACCGCCGTTGGTAATCACTTTGTCGCCGGCCTTCAGCGCCCCAAGCATTTCTTGCAACTTCTTGCGCTGTCGCTGCTGCGGCAGGATGAGCATCACGTAAAAGATGCCCATCACCACGACCATCATGATCAGTGGACTGCCAAGCGCGCTACCCAAACCGCCCGACTGAAATATCGTCGCCGCAAACATAATCGTTGCTGAACCCAACCCTTTCCAACTCGCAGCCACTCGACTGGTAGCGCCGGTTTACCCTGAACTTCGAAAGGACATTCTTGTCGGCTCTTAGCCCTCGCCACACTCGCAGCGAAGATAGCAGCAGCCAACCGCGGGACATCCCCGCTCTTTACAAGCCCTTACGATTCTTCTCTTCTGGTGGTGTCCCGCGGACGACCCGCGCGCTTTTCAAGCTCCAACCTGCTTGCCCTCAGGCCGGACCTGCAGCATAACGCACGTGCATCGCAGATGAGAATTTCGCTAGGTTCCCAAACCCGATAGCCTCGCGGATTTGCCGCATGATGTCAAGGTAAAAGTGGACGTTGTGGTAGGTCGCCAGGATCGCCGCGGTAATCTCTCCTGCTGTAAAAAGATGCCGAAGATACGCGCGCGTATAGCGATTGCAAACCGAGCACGAACAAGCCGGATCGAGCGGTCGCTGATCCTGCGCATAGCGCGCATTCTTGATCAGCACGCGTCCTTCGCTGGTGTAAATGCAAGCATGCCGAGCTGCCCGCGTCGGCAAAACGCAATCCATCATGTCGATCCCCAGCGAAACGTAATCGGCTATCTGCTCGGGACGTCCCACACCCATCAAATAACGCGGACGATCCTTCGGGAGCAGCGCCGCAACTTCTCCCGTCATCTCGCAAGTTACCGCGTGCGGCTCGCCCACTGCCAACCCGCCCACCGCGTAACCCGGAAAATCCATTTCCAGAAGTTGCCGCGCGCTCTCCCGCCGTAAGTCCGCAAACGTCGCACCCTGCACAATTCCGAATTGCCACTGCGCTGCGCCAAAATCTCCGTTGCGCGCAGTCTTCTCCGTAAAATAATCTCGCGCCCTCCGAGCCCACAAAGTCGTCCGCCTCACCGCCGCTTCCGCAACATCCCGCGGCGCAGGCGTCTCGATACATTCATCCAGCACCATCGCGATGTCCGAGCCGAGCGCCAACTGAATCTCGACAGCCTTCTCCGGTGTCAGCAAATGCTCGGAACCATCCAGGTGCGATCGAAACGTTACGCCCTCGTCCGCAATTTTGCGCAATGGAGACAGACTGAAAACCTGAAACCCGCCGGAATCGGTAATAATTGCCCGCCGCCACGACATAAACCGGTGCAACCCGCCAAGCTTTCGAATCAGCTCGTGCCCCGGCCGCAAATATAAATGGTAAGTGTTAGCGAGGATGATTCCCGCGCCCAATTCTTCCAGCGCGCCCTGTGTAAGTCCCTTAACGGTAGCCGCAGTGCCCACTGGCATGAACGCCGGCGTCTCAAACGCCCCATGCGGCGTACTCAATAGCCCGCGCCGCGCCCCAGTCGGTTCAGTCTCCAAAACCTCGAATGAAAACACGATCTCCCGAGCGTATCACGAGAAAATCCAAGCCAGCATCGTGAAGAACAGAACGAGAGAGAGCCACACGCCACCGACAATGCCGAATGCCTTCCCGATCGGAACCTTCTTTGGATCCGCCGCTGAAAACCCAATAGCCAGAAGCGCGCAAGTCCACAGCCCGAACACGTCAAGCGACGCCAATGGAACCATTTGCCAGGTTGCCAGATCGCTGCCAAAAATAGCCGCTGGATTGGAGGCGAGAAAATTCTCGGGATCGATCGAGGCCGGATCCTTCAGAAATGTCACCGGAATTGCGACGAGTTCGCGCAAGCCCATCGGCAGATGGGCAAATGTCGTGACGGCGAATGCCGTCGCAAAGTTTGTGCGTACGCCACCGATTAATTTGAAAACTCCGAAATACAAACCGGACGACACCAATAAAAGCAGCGGCCATCCGATGACACTGCGGACGTAGCGAACGACCTTGGCTTGCTTTGCTGCTCGCTCATAGGCGGGACCCTTTTGATCTTCGCTCATTTGATCGAATTGCCTGGACGCAAACTTGCTCTTCGCGATCTGTTCCTTGGAGACTTCAATCCAGTCCGCACGTTGCACCATCGCGATGTTAAGGCCTAGCCAGATCAGCATTAGCAATGCCATAGGAACGATCCAACCGGGCTTCTTGACGACGTCTTGGAACGTAGCCTTAGGAGAGAAAAAAACTCCGGCAATCCTACCCATCGGAGTGATTGCTGCTTGCGCCTCAGGCGCAGGCATAGATGTAGCCGACATCGAGGTTTCCTCCACCACAGAGTACCCACGCGGGGGACTTGAACTTCCACTTCTACCGTGATGTACGCTTCATCGCCAGAAGAAATTTCAGTTCAAGCTGGCATGGTTGTGCGGTTCTCATCGAAGCGGTTTTAGACCTTGGGAAGTTCCGGTACCGCCGCCAACAACTCCCGCGTATACGCATGGCCCGGCTGATGAAGTACTTGCTCTACATCCCCGCTCTCCACAAACTGTCCCGCCTTCATCACCGCCACTCGCGTAGCCACCTGCGCCACCACCGGCAAACTGTGCGATATAAAGATGTACGTCAACCCAAACTCTCGCTGCAATTCCTGCAGCAGCAGCAAAACCTGCGCTCCGACCGACACATCCAGCGCCGACACTGGCTCATCCGCCACTACCAATTTCGGCCGCAAAATCAGCGCCCGCGCAATCCCCACCCGTTGCCGCTGCCCACCCGAAAACTCATGCGGATACCGTTTCATCGCATCTTCGCCGAGTCCAACTCGCTTCAGCATCGCCGCCGCGCGATCCCTTCGCTCTGCCGATGAAAGTCTCGGCTCATGAATCGCCAGCGGTTCGGCAACGATTGCTCCAACACGCATCCTGGGATTCAACGATGCAAACGGATCCTGAAAAATCATCTGCATCTGCCGCCGCTGAGCCCGCAACAATTCTCCACTCAGCCTCAACAGGTCTTGCCCATCAAACCGCACCTCGCCTGAGTCCGGCTCAATCAGCCGCAGCAGCATCCGCGCCAAGGTCGTCTTCCCACACCCGCTCTCCCCCACAATGGCAAACGTCTCGCCAGCCAAAACCCTGAAACTGACGCCAGCCACCGCCGTAAAGCGCGGACCTCCTCCTGCCCCTGATAAAAACCCCGCGACACGCCCGTAGCTCTTCCGGAGTTCGCGCGCCTCGACAAGATTTCCATTATCCATAGGCTTCTCGCCAGCGAAACTCCGGCGCCAAAAACATGGCCGATATCTTCGCACGGTTCACAAAAACTCAAACCAGAAACCCAAGTCCCTTCTGAATCGATATATTAGGCCAGAATATTAGGCCAGAACGACCCATCAAATTCCGATCGCATTCTCCGCGAACCTCCGCGCGCTGCGTTATCCCTAATTCTTTTCTCTTTTCTTCCTCGTCCTCTGCTCCCTTTCAAACCTCCCTAACACCTCAACAAACCCATATCTAAATCCGAGAATCCGGAGAATCTAGTTCGCTTTAGAAGTCGGAACATCTTTCTTTTCAACAAAATCCAATCGGCACACCAATTGCCACTCAGCCTTCGACGAACTGGGTGGGGGTTTCACTACTCGTGTTTCTAAATGGAGGAAAGCTGTGATTCGACTTTCAGCGAAGCGGTATTTCGCATTCTTTTTGTCTTTCTTCTTGCTCGCAGGCATTTCCGCACAATTGTCCTTCGCCCAACAGGGCGCCACCGCCATCATCGGAGAGGTAACCGATCCCCAAGGAAACGCCGTGACAGGCGCCAAAGTGGTCGCATCCGACCCCGGGAGCGGCGTTACCCGCGAAACCGTCACCGATGATCAAGGCCGCTTTCAGCTATTGTCTTTGCAGCCCGGAACTTACACCGTCCGCGTGGAATTCACCGGTTTCCGCACCGCCGTTACCGACAAAATCGAAGCCTTAGTCTCCTCCACTCAGAAACTCAACATTAGATTAGAACTTGGCTCCGTTGCCGACACCATTGAAGTTACCGAAGGCATCGTCGCCCCGGTGAATACCACCGACGCCACCCTCGGCAACGCCTTCACCTCGCAGCAGATCCTCGCTCTGCCGTTCGAAGGCCGCGACGCCGCCGGGGTCCTTAGCCTGCAACCCGGCGCCACCTTCATCGGCACCAACGTCGACGACAACATCGACACCCGCAACGGTTCCATCAACGGCGGCCGCAGCGACCAAGCCAACATTACCCTCGACGGCGTCGATAACAATCCGCAAGCCACTGGTAAAGCCTTTACAGGCGCGGTGCGGTCGACTCTCGACTCGATCGAAGAATTTCGTGTCACCACCGCCGGCGACAACGCCGACCAAGGACGCTCCTCCGGCGGTCAGGTCGCTCTGGTCACCAAGAGCGGCACCAACAGCTTTCACGGCTCCCTCTACGAACAAAATCGTCCCACCGTTACTGCTTCGAACGATTGGTTCAACAAGCATGCCCAGCTCAACAACGGCGAGGCCAATACCCCCGGCAAAATCATCCGCAACACCTTCGGCGGCGCACTCGGCGGCCCGATCATCAAGGATCGCTTGTTCTTCTTCGGCACCTATGAAGGGCAGCGTCTCGCGGAAGATACCCAAGTCATCCGCAACGTCCCCAGCTCCAACCTGCGCGATGGCGTGGTCACATACCCTTGCGCCGACCCCACCGCGTGCCCGGGCGGTTCCATTCAGGGTCTCAGCGGCCAGTCCTACACCTTTGCTCCGGGAAATAGTGCCGTCGGCCCCGCAGATATCAAGGCCATGGATCAAGGCTGCCTGGTCACCGGCGCTTGCCCCAACGGCAACGGCGTCAATCCCGCTGTCGTAAACGTCTTCAATCAGTTCCCACAACCCAACTCCCACATCTGCCCCAACTACGATGGCTTCAATTTCGCCTGCTACACGTTCTCGGCAGCGAATCCTCAGCGCCTGAACACGACGATCGCGAAGATCGACTACAACCTCACGAAATCCGGAACCCATCGCTTGTTTTTGCGTGGCAATTACCAAACCGACGTGAATTCCTTGCCAGCCCAGTTTCCTGGCCAGCCTCCTGCCAACACCATTCGGGACACCAGCCGCGCCATCGCCGTGGGTTATACCGGAGTCCTCTCCAACACCTTGGTCAATTCCTTCCACTATGGGTTAACTCGCCAGAGTCGCGACAACCTCGGCATCGAAAACGCCCCTATCGTTACTTTCCGCGGCATCGACGATCTGCACCCCGGGGTGTCCACCACCTCACCCGAAACATCCTTCACTACCAAGTTTCACATTCCCGTCCACAACTGGGTGGATGACGTGACTTGGACCCACGGCAGGCACACCTTCCAATTCGGCACCAACATTCGCCTGATCAATAACGTTCGCCAGAGCGACGGCTCCAACTTCAACTTTGCCAGCACCAATCCTGTGTTCCTGGCTGGGACTCCTGCGGGCAGTGGCGGCAGCCTCGATCCGGCTGCATTTGGTTTCGCCGACGTCGATCCGAATAACTCTCAGGTCTACGACAACGCGGTCGTCAATTTGGTCGGCGTGATCTCGGAAGTGACTGGTCAATATAATCGCACCGCGAAAAATGTTCAGATCCCTCAGGGCACTTTGGTTCCCAAGCAGTTCCGCTCTTGGGAATACGACTGGTATGCTCAGGATTCCTGGCACGTCACTCCCAACCTCACTATCACCGCGGGCCTGCGCTACACCATCCTGGAGCCTCCCTATGAAACCAACGGGAACCAAGTGCAGCCCGATTTCAGCCTCAACCAATATGTGAACGATCGCTCCCGGCTCATGCAGCAAGGCCTTACCTCTCAGCAGATCATCAGCTACGCCCCCAGCGGGCAGGCCAGCGGCAAGGCCCCCTTCTGGCCCTACGATTTCAAAAACCTCGGCCCTCGCCTGTCGGTCGCCTATTCTCCAAATCCGTCTGGCGGGTTGATGAAAGCGCTCTTTGGTGGCGGTGGGAAGTCTTCGATCCGCGCAGGTTTTGGCATCGTTTATGACCACTTCGGCGAAGGCCTGATCGACACCTACGATCAGAACGGCGCTTTCGGCCTCAACACCATCGTTTCGAACGCTGCATCGGTTCAAACTGTGGATGGTGCCGCACGCTTTACCGGGTTGAACGACATTCCTGTCAGCAGCACCATTGGCACGTTGCTGAACCCCGCGCCGACGGCGCCTTTCCCCTATACCCCGCCCGTCAGCACCACTTCCGATCCGGTCCAGCAAATCGCCTTTGGCTTTGACGACAAGCTCAAGACGCCATATTCCGAGATGGTGGATCTGTCCTTCACCCGCGAACTTCCCGGAGGCTTCGTGTTTGGCGCTTCCTACGTCGGACGCTTCGCTCACCGCCTCCTCCAGCAGCGCGATCTGGCGATGCCGCTCAATCTCAAGGACCCCAAGTCCGGCACCGACTATTTCACTGCCGCGACCGCGTTCGCCAAGCTCGCCAATGCCAATACCCCGCCGGATCAGGTTCCCACAATGCCTTACTGGGAGAATCTCTTCCCTGCCGCCGCTGGCGTCAACGGTTCGTATTGTAATGGGCCTTCAACCACGGGGTCTCCGACGGCGACTCAGTCCATGTATGAAATGTTCCAATGCAACTGGGGACCCTCCACCTTCGGCGCCACCAACTTTATCAACGTCTTTGACACCTTCTGCTTCCCGGCCTGCGCCTCGATCAACGGCGTCCAAACGCCGTTCGCCTTCTACAACCCGCAATTTACGGCTCTGTATGGCTGGTCCAGCTTCGGCACCAGCGCCTACAACGCCGCACAGTTCGTTCTGCGCAGCCGCCCCACTCACGGGCTCCAGTTCGATTTCAACTACACCTTCTCAAAATCCATCGACGAAGGCTCCGACGCCGAACGTGTCCCCGCGTTCGGCGGCCTGAGCGCCGTAATCAACACCTGGAACCCCAAGCAGCTCCGCGGTCCTTCGGACTTCGACGCTCGCCACCAGATCAACGCCAACTGGGTCTATGACTTGCCCTTTGGCCGCGGTAGGCACTTCGGCAGTTCCTGGAACCGGTTTACGGACTCTATCATCGGTGGCTGGGGGCTCAGCGGCATTTACCGCTGGACCAGCGGCTTCCCCTTCAGCATTCCAGCCGGCGGAACCTGGAACACCAACTTCCAGCTTTCCGGTAATACCGCGGTTGTGGGTAATGCTCCGAAGCAGAAGCTGACCTTCGTGACCAACCCAGCTCTCAACCTGCAAGGCGATCCGTTCGCCTTCAGCGTGGGCAACGATCCCGCCGCAGCCGCCAATAATCTTCGCCTGCCGTATCCAGGCGAATCCGGCACCCGCAACAATTTCCGCGGCCAAGGCTTCTTCGGTATCGATCTGGGCGTCAACAAGAACTTCCACATCACCGAACGCCAAACCCTGCGCTTCAGCGCCTACGCCTACAATCTGACCAACTCCGTGCGCTTCGATCCGGCCACGATCACCTTTAACGGCGCCCTCACCAACCCATCCACGCTGGGCCAATATTCCGGCACCCTGACCAAGCCCCGCGTCATGGAATTCGCGCTCCGCTACCAGTTCTAACCCCATCATCAATCTGTGGTGGACCAAGGCCCCCGGAAAGTTTCTCCCGGGGGCCTTTTTTTTCGTTTGACAACGAGTGGTCTTTGTGGTAACGTTACATGTATTTAAACCTGCGTTCGTCCCCTTTTCTCTTTATTCCACTCTAAGCTGCCACGCAACTCCTTTAGAATCCGCACTTGTGTAAGTGTTGATTCCACGAACCTTAAAATTGTTTAGAATCAACACTTACGTCAAAAGGGGGTGGGGTATGGGCAAAGAAGCCACCTGCACGGCCCATTTCGGGAATCGAAAATCAACGGGCAAAGCCTTGCTCGAAACCTCCGAACTCCTCTTCCGCCCAAACGACGGCAGCCCCCGTGTAAAGATCCCGTTCTCAGCAATCAAGTCCGCCAAAGCAATCGATGGCCAGCTCCGCCTGCAAACGGACGACGGCCCAGTCTCCTTCGACCTAGGCGCCACCGCCGAAAAGTGGTGCCACAAAATCCTGCACCCCAAAACACGCGCCGAAAAATTGGGCGTGAAGGCCGGCGTAAACATTTCGCTGCTGGGCAAGTTCGATCAGGAATTTCTGCAAGAATTACGCGCCGCGACGAAGAACGTCCATTACGGTGAAATCGCTCCAGCCACCGAGATAATCTTCCTGATGGTGGCTTCCACGATGGAGCTAGCCGCCGGAATCAGCAAGGCAGCAAAAGCCGTAAAGGGCGCCACCGCTCTCTGGATCGTCTACCCAAAAGCCAATAAAGAAATCACCGAAAATGACGTTCTGACTGCTGGCCGAAAATCCGGCCTGAAAGATGTAAAAGTCGTTGGCTTTTCCGTAACTCATACAGCCCTGAAATTCGTACTACCGCTCGATCGGCGATAGCGATTTGGCCGTGCAACGATGAAAGTCATCCAAGAATGAGGACCATGCTCCCAATCCTCGGCTGGTTGACTGTTGGCGTGGTTACTCTAATGATCTGCGTAAATGCCCTGTACATGCTTTTTTCGCCGCAGGCGTGGTTTCGGCTTCCACCATGGATAAGAGCATCGGGTACATTGAGAGCGAAAGAATATGCGAGTGCAGGGAGCACCATTGGGTTGCGTTTGACAGGCGCCGTCTGACTCGCGATGGTCGGCTGGGTCATCTTTGATCTGATTGTGAAACACTCGTAGGGGACGAATATTGGGCATTAGCTCCTTCGACCTGGAAATGGTGAATTTGATTCAAATAGCCGGATTGAAGGTGGACCTGCCGACGCCGGCGGGTTGGGTGCGCCCGGTGAACGAGGTGTCGCTGCGCATCGAGGCCGGCGAATCGCTTGGACTCGTCGGCGAGTCGGGCAGCGGCAAGACGATGATGGCGCTGGCGTTGATGGGATTGTTGCCGATCGGCGCGCGGGTTAGTGGCGAGGCGCTGTTGGCGGGCGATGTGAAGATTAGCAGCGCGGCCTCCGCGGCGGGCGGAGCAACACCGGCAACCTCAAATTCGTCAGGTGTGAATCTGACCGGCTTGAGCGAGCGCGCCTGGCGTGATGTGCGCGGACGCGAAATCGCCATGGTCTTTCAAGAGCCGATGACCGCTCTGAATCCGGTGATGCGTATCGGCGCACAAATTGAAGAAGCCATTCGCGCCCACGACGCACGACTGGACTCGAAAGAAGTGCGCCGGCGAATGCTCGAAGCATTACAGCGCGCGGCAGTACCCGAACCAGAGGCGCGCGCAGAACAGTTTCCGCACCAACTCTCGGGCGGTTTGCGCCAGCGCGCCATGATTGCGATGGCGCTCGCAGGCGGCCCGCGCCTGCTGATCGCCGACGAACCAACCACCGCCCTCGACGTCACCGTGCAAAAACAAATCCTCGATTTACTGGACCGCCTCCGCCGCGAACTGCAACTCGGCCTGCTTTTCATCACCCACGATTTGGGCGTGGTCGCGCAGGTCGCCGATCGCGTTGCCGTGATGTACGCCGGACGCATTGTCGAGGAAGGCCCAGCGCGACAAGTTCTCCTGTCGCCGCGCCATCCCTATACGCGAGGACTGCTGGCAGCCTCTCCGACCCTGGAGCGCGGCAAATTGACGCCGATCCCCGGAACGGTGCCGCAGCTCACCGCCTTGCCACCCGGCTGCGCCTTCGAGCCGCGCTGTGCGGTGCGAGTGCCAGACTGCGCCCGCGCAGTCCCCGACTTGCGCGCCGCATCGCAAAATCACTCCGCCCGCTGCATCCTGGTTTAAACCGAAAGGACGAAGTGCTGCGCGGTTCTCTTCGGTGACACAGGCACTCCTGCCTGTGTCACCGTCAGCAATCGGCAAGGCGGCAACGAGGGCAGGGCACGCATCAACTGCCAAGCGACTCCCATTTAGCAACGCCCGTGAACATCGCCTGTAAATCAGACGAATCGCCTATTCTCCGATCTGCGGCGGTTCTCCGAATTTCCTGGAGAGCGATCGTAGATACTTCTCGATTTCTCCCGTATAACCCAGCACGAAGCGCGACACAAACCGGAACACCGGGTTCGTTACATATCCATTCTCTGTAATCCGCAGCGTCGCGCCATCCGCAGCAGGTTCGATCTCAAACGTCCACGTTCCGCCGAACGGCAAGTTGGTATTCGCGATCCGATTCACCAACTTTCTGGGTGGCGTCATCTCTTCAGTCTGCATTTCCAGGTCACCTGCGCCGGTGGACTCAACGTGCACGGGCAAGCCATTGCGATCGGGCAATCGCTTCACCCCTTTCAGCCCTTCGCGCCAGGATGGCATGCCGTCCACATCCGTGATCGCCACCCAGATTTTCTCAGGCGGTTGGCGATACCGACCGACGCGTGTAGCGACGTGATCCTTGGGCAACAGCCATCCAATCACCAACACCACGATCACAACTGCAGCCAACGCAAGAAATATCCACAAGATCCATTTCATCAAGCGCCTCCACGGCTCCCGGTCGCATGCAACAGGAGCACCGATTTTGTAAACATTCGCTTGCTAGCGAGACCCGCGAAAATCCCTCACGCCGATCGCCAGCTAAATCCCGAGCAATCACTGCGGCAAACGTCCGCGTCCGCGTCGCGCTTTCGCGCTCTGTTCGATCACCTGCTCGTTCGCGGCTCTGGCCAGGATCTCCAGACCCCGAAGTCCCGCATCACGCTCCGCCGCGGGAAGCCGCGACAACATCGCCCGCACCCGCTCGGGATCGAGCACCGAGTTGGCCTCTCGTATCCGCATGCCCGATGCCGAAATCCGGAGCCGCAGCCTTCGGGAATCCCGCGTGTCGCGCTCTCGCAAAACATATCCCCGACGAACCAATCGTTCGACGTGCAGCGACATGGTCGAGGCCGTCACGCCCATATGCCGCGCCAGGTCCAGCAGCGTGACCGGCTCGCGTTCGTCCAAATGATCCAGGATGCTGGCCTGATGTGCGCTCAACATCCGGCGCGTCTTGGGATCGCGAACATGCCGAACGTGACACGCAAAAAAGATTCGCGGATACAACTCCAAAAGCTGTCTTGCGCCGTCGTCGATCATGGACAGTGGAAAGTCTATCTCATAATACTTTGATTTGTCAAATCAAAGTATTATTAATACGAGAACAATCGCGCGATGCCGGTAGCAAACGCGATTTGAAAACGGAATTGCACCGTGCTGTGTTGTGCTCGCGACGTTTCCTTTAAGCCTCGTTGCGTCGCGCCTTGCTCTAAAATGGACGATCACTCTATGGCCACCGCCACAACCACCGCTCGTGTCGATTGGAAACTCATCTGGGCCCAGCGAGGCTTCCGCTACTTCTCCGTCGCCATGTTCGTCTCGCTGTTCGGCAGCGGCCTGAACTTCACTGCGGTCAGCTGGTACATCTTGTCCGCCACGCACTCGACCATCGCCGTCAGCATGCAAGTCATCGTCGTAACGCTGCCCGGCCTGTTCGTTCCCTTCGTCGGCGGCGTGTTGATCGATCGCATCGATCGCCGCTACCTTGGCGTCCTGCTCGATCTCTGCCGGGGCGTCGCGGTTCTCGCCATCGCCTACATCGCCTGGCACGGTCACCTCGGCCTCTGGCATCTCTATCTCATGACCCTCATCACCGGCACGGGTTCCGCGATGTACTGGGCCACCGTAAACGCACTGGTGCAGGAAGTGATTCCGCCGAACCAGTTCACCGGCGCGAACGCCGCGGTCCTGATCGGCGTGCAAAGCGGCATGTTGATGGCCGGCGCATTCGTCGGCTTCATCTACGACTGGGCCGGCATCGCCGGCATCCTGGCGATCGACGGCGCCACCTATTTCGTCTCCGCGTTTTGCCTGTACCAGATGCGTCGCGGCTACGTTTCCCCACGCCAGCATCAGCGCTACTCGCGCGAATATTCTGACGCCACCGAAGCCACCGCGCGCGCTCTCGGGTCCGGCGAAAATCCCGAAGTGGCCGAGGCCGGCTTGTCCCTATCGGTTTATGCCGATCTGAAAGAAGGCTTTGCGTACCTCAAGACCCAACCCAAGGTGCTCGCGCTCGGCGTCACTCATGCCACCATGATGGCCGGCGTCGTCAGCGCCAACGTAATTCTCGTCGCGCTCGCCAACGATGTCCTGCACGCAGGCGCGCGAGGTCTCGGTTTTCTCGAACTCGGCTGGGCCATCGGCGCCATAACCGGCGGCCTGCTCGCCAGCCAACTTCGCGACTCTTTGCGGATGACGTTCTATGTAGGCTGCATCGGCACGCTCTGTGCAGGACATATCCTCGTGCCGTTCGTTTCCTTCGTCGTCGGCGCCGTAACCATCCAGGCTATTTTCGGTTTCTGCCGTGCCGTTTCTGGCATCGTCGCGCAATCTTCAATCATGTCCATCGTGCCCAAGCACTTCATGGGACGCACGCAATCCGCCATGGCCATCGTCACCACCGTGCTGCAATTGCTCATGAGCCTCTCGCTGGGCTGGGTTGCTCAACGCATCAGCCTGTTCGCGGGCTTCAGCCTACTCGGCCTGATGTATGCCGGGGCCGGCATTTTCGCCACCCGCGCTCGCCAACTGCTGACCGACGGTTCGTAAGAACCGCTGGGCCATCGCGCCCGAACGCAATGATTTGCTGGTCTTGCCGTATACTCGGAGTTTCTGGCCGCTGGCATGGAAATTCTCACCATACAACCGTTCCTCCAATATTTCGGCAACTTGCGCGAACGCACACTGCGCGTCGCGCGATGTATTCCTCCCGACAAGATTGACTGGACTTACGCTCCCGGAAAATTCACTTTCGGCGATCTTCTCCGGCATCTCGCCGTCCTCGAACGGTGGATGTATGCGGAAAACGTTCAGGGTCGGGTCAGTCGTTACACTACGCACGGGAAAGAAATCGCCGACGGTTTACAGAATATTTTCGCCTTCATGGAGCGACTCCACACCGAATCCAATGAAATCTTCGCCACGCTGACCGACGAGGATCTTCGCCGCAAGTGCAAGACCCCCGACGGCGTCGAAATCACCACCTGGAAGTGGCTGCGCGCGATGGCCGAGCACGAAGTTCATCATCGCGGTCAGATTTATCTATATCTTTCCATACTCGGCGTGGAGACCCCACCCCTCTTCGGCCTCACCTCGGATCAGGTGCGCGCCCGCGGCGCTGCTTAGTCGAGAGAAACGGCGTAGGTTTCCTGTAACGCCGTCGGTATAATTCCGCATGCTCCGACGACTGATCGTTTCTTTTTTTTGCATGACTTTTTTCGGCTGCGGACAAAATGCCGAGAAATCCAGTGCGCCGCCACCAGCGGACGCGCACGTTCGCGCTCTCGCCGACACTTATCTCGCCGCCTGGTTTGATCGCTTCCCCGAGCAGCTGACGGAGTTCGGCGTGCCCGGCCACCGCCAGGACAAGCTGACGGACAACTCGCTGGAAGCGTGGAAGTCCTGGCAAGACCGTGAAGACGCGTGGCTCGCCGAAGCAAAACAGATCGACGCGGCGATGATTAGCGCGCCACCGCTGCGCGCCACGTACGCCCTCGTTCGCGAAGGTCTTGAAGGATCGATTGCGCTGCGAACTTGCCGCAATGAAGTATGGACGGTCAGCCAATTCGTGAATGCCTGGCAGGTGCAGTACGGCTATTTGGTTACGATTCAGCCCGTCGGCGCCGACGAAGCGAGGCAGGACGCGCTTGCGCGTTGGGGTTCCTTGCCGAAATTCATCGACACCGAAATCACCAATCTGCGCGAAGGCATCAAGCAAGGCTATACCGCGCCAAAAAGCAACGTGCGCATCGTCATCGATCAGATGAACACGCTGATCTCCGGGCCGATTTCCGCTTCTCCCTTCGATTCACCTTCGGTGCGCGACAAGACTCCGGACTTCCAGAAATCCTTCGACGCACTGGTCAAAAAACAGATCAATCCTGCGTTCAAGAAATATCGTGACTTCCTGCAACACGACTACTTACCCGCCGCGCGCGAATCGATCGCGGTCTCGGCCATTCCGAATGGCGCGGCGTGCTACGACGCCTCCGTGCGTTACCACAGTTCGCTGCCGATTCCCGCCAAAGAAGTTCACGACACAGGACTGCGCATGGTCGACCAGATCGCCGCGGAAATGAAGGAAATCGCGGAGCGATCGTTCCACACCAGCGACGTGCAAGCGTTGCTTCAGCGCCTGCGCACCGACAAGCAATACACCTTCAAAAATCGCGAAGAGCTGATCGCCTATTCGCAAGCGGCGCTGGCCCGCGCGAAACTGACGGCGCGGCCGGCGTTCGGACTCTGGCCGAAAGCCGATGTGATCATTCAGCCGTATCCCGCATTTCGCGAAAAGAACGGCCCCAACGAATACAACTCACCCGCCGAAGACGGCAGCCGTCCCGGTATTTTCCTGATCAATGCCTACCAGCCGGAAAAACACAGCCGCGTCGAAGACGAATCCACGGCGTTTCACGAGACCATTCCCGGACATCATCTGCAAGGCGCGATTGCGTTGGAGCGCAAGGAAATTCATCCCATCGGCCGTTACCAAGGCAACAGCGGTTACGGGGAAGGGTGGGCGCTTTATTCGGAGCGGCTCGCCGATGAACTGAAAATGTTTTCGTCCGACGTTGAGCGCCTTGGCATGCTCTCCGATCAACAGTTGCGCGCCGTGCGGTTGGTCGTCGATTCCGGAATTCACACCATGGGCTGGACCCGACAGCAAGCCATCGACTACATGCTCGCGCACACCGCCGAAGGGGACCGCGACGCCGCCTCCGAAATCGATCGCTACATTATTTATCCCGGACAAGCCGCGTCGTACATGCTCGGCGCAATCGAAATTCGCAAAGCGCGCGAAGCCGCGGAAAAGACGATGGGCACGCGTTTCGACATCAAAGCGTTCCACGATCGCGTGCTGGAGGACGGCGCCGTGCCGCTGACATTTCTAAAAGAGAAAATCGAGCGCTGGTCCACGGGCAAATGAGCAGCGGTCCATCGCGGCACCCCCAACCGACGCCGGCGCAGCAATCGCGACGTGAATTCCTAAAGACATCGGCCTCCGCCGCCGTTCTCGCATCCGTAGGACGGAAAGCTGCTCTCTTGCGTGCGCCGCATTCCTCCAGCGAAGACGCGTTGCGCGCTCGCCTGGCCGCCGATCCACTTCGCCCTCAATATCATTTGCTGCCCGCCAAAAATTGGATGAACGATCCCAACGGCCCGATCCATTGGAAGGGCCACTACCACATGTTTTTCCAGTACAACCCCAACGCCGCCGTATGGGGCGACATGCACTGGAACCACGCCGTCAGCGAAGACATGATCCACTGGCGGCACTTGCCGATCGCACTCGCACCCACTCCCGGCTGGGACGATGCCGACGGCTGCTTCACCGGCAGCGCGGTCGATGATCATGGGACCGCGACAATTCTTTACACCGGCGTGAAAACGGTTTCGCCAGAGGCCGCAACTCTGCGCGACGGCGTTGCGCATTTTCGCGAGACGCAATGTCTCGCCACGTCAAACGATCCGATGTTGCGTGCCTGGGAAAAATACAAAACGCCGGTGATCGAGCCGCCGCAAGATCCCAACCTCACCGGTTTTCGCGATCCATTTCTCTGGCGCGACGCCGCGACGTGGTATCTCGGTGTCGCGTCAGGTCAACGACGCGTCGGCGGCCAGGTCCTCTTGTATCGCTCGCACGATTTGCGCAAATGGGAGTATCTGCATCCCCTCGCAACCGGCAAATGGACCGAACGCGAATCCAAGAATCCCGTCGATTCGGGCGAAATGTGGGAGTGCCCCGATTTTTTCTCACTCGGCAAGAAATGGGTGCTTCTGTATTCCACCGCCGGCGGCGTTTACTGGGAAGTCGGCGACTTCGATCCGAAAGAGCTGGTGTTTCACTCAGAAAAACGCGGCATCCTCGATCACGGCGCGTACTACGCGCAAAAAACGCAGCTCGATACACACGGCAACCGCGTCCTCTGGGGCTGGATCACCGAGAAACGCCCGGACTCTGAGCTGCGCAAAGCGGGATGGGCCGGCTGCATGGCGCTGCCGCGGGTCTTGCTCTTAGGCGCGGATGGTGAACTGGAAATGCGCTTCGCTCCAAACGCTGAGTCGCTACGCGCAAAGAAATTTTCCTTTCCGAAGGGCAATTCTTCCGCCAAAGAGCGTTTTGCCGCCGCGAAAAACATCCTCGTTGAGAACGTGGCCGGAGAATTTTTGTGGTCCGCAGCGGAGCCCAGCGCCAAGTTCACTTTCGTCGATGACAACGGCCCGTGGGTTTCTCTGGCGGTGGAAGCTTCGAGCGATTCTTCCGCAAGGCTCACCGTGAATGGCCAGTCCATCGACATTCCGCCGGGCGCCGACTCCCAACACAGTTTCCATCTGTTCCTGGATGCGTCGGTCGCCGAGCTCATCTGCGACCAAAAACACGCCATAACCTCGCGGATTAATCGGACGCCCGCGGGACCGCTGCGAATTTCTCCGACCGAGTCGGACTTGGGCCAATTGACGTCACTTGAGGCCTGGCAATTGCGCGCGATTTCGCGAGATCGCCTCACCACATAAGCGCGACCGTCAGGGTTTGACTGGGATTTCAGCGCTTGGCGTGGAAACTACGCGGACCGCGGGAATGGATTCTTTGGCGCCGAGCAGATCGACGAGGATGTGGTTCAACTTGGCACGCAACTGAAAACGGTCGTGAGCGTTGGTAATGTAGCGCACGGCGATTTCCGTCCCGCCAATCACCGGCTTCACATTGATCGACGGAGCAGCGGACAGCCCACTCATATCGCGCGATTTCGCCGCGCCGCGCCATTCCTGCTCGGCTTTTTGGCCACTTTCCGCAGTGGCTTCGATCACTTTTTTCTGGATGGCATCGACGAGCGGATACGGATCCTGGCCGCTGGGTAGCACGACTTGCAGCTCGTCCCACAACCATTGGCCGGACGTCGAGAAATTGAAGTAGTGCCCTTCGATCGCGAAGCTGTTGGTGAATGTGACGCGGCGTCCTGTGGGATGGCCGGAGTCGGTCCAGTTGCCGGTTTCGAGCAGGACGGTGTGAAACATGCCGAGCTCCACGACTTCGCCGGTTACTCCGTTGATTTCCACCCAATCGCCGAGGCGGATTCCGTTTCTTCCCATCAGGACAAACCATCCGATGAAGCCGACAATGAAATCTTTCAGCGCGACCGTCAAGCCGGCGCCAGCGAGGCCCAGAAAAGTTCCCAGATTGGGCGGTGGCCCGATGATGACGAGAAGTATCAGCACGACGCCCGCGATCTGTAGCGAAACGCGGGTCACCGCGCGCAGCGTTTCCAGTTGCCGGCGGTCCAGCGAAGTCCTCTCCAGCAAGCTGTGGATCCATCCATCGAAGAACAAACCGATCAGCGCAATAGCGAGAATGATGGAAATGTTCCGCAAAGCGTAGTTGAGCAGCGTGCGCTGTTCCGACGCAACCACGCCGATCCACTTTCCGTATACTTCGCCAAGTTTTTTTTCGTTCTCGACTCGCTTGTCGAGTGTGGACAACGCTTTCGCCCGAGCCGATCGTGCTTTCGTCGAGCTTACGAGCGCCTCGGATTCCTCGCGGCTGCGAATGCCTGGTTTTCCTTCCGCGCCAGCAGAATTTGGCGGCGCGTCGGGCGTCGCCACTTTCGCTTTCGATGCGTTGTTCTTCTCTTCCAGGGAGTTGTGCTTAGCGGAGAGAGTGGCGGCGGCCAACTCTGCCTCCTGTTTTGCGCCCCACAGTTGCAGCTGCTTTTGATGAAAAACCCACCACTGTTGGAAGTGATGGATCAGACCGCGCGTTTCCGAGGGCGCGCTTACAACAATTTTCGTGCTATCGGAGCTTTGAGAAGCTGCTTCGTGCTCCTCGACCATGGTCTGAATCCGACCCTGCGGATCGCCCCCCGCGGCGATCAAGTCCTGCTTCGCGTCGTCGACTTCGTCCTGATCCAGCTCCAATTGTGCTTTGGCCAGATCGAGCTGATCGTCCAGGGTATCTTTCCTGCTTCCGGTGGCTTTGTCTTCCGCGGCCGTGAGTTGCGTAACTTGCGCCTTGTCGGCATCCACCGCGTTTTCGGCCTTCTGCAGCTTCGCCTCGATCTGCTTGGCTTCCGCGCTCAACGCCGGAGGATGTTCGGCAGCCTCGCGCACGGCGGTGGCGAACGCCAGATCCATCTCTTTATCGCCAAGCCGTAGCGCTTCCTGCGCGAAGGGCTGTTCTGCGGGCGTGGTGGGTGTCTTCGCCAGCCGCTGCGCCGTAGCTAACGCCGACTGATCCACCAGGGGCTGACCTTGCGAATTGGTCGTGGTCAGAGAGGTGGTGCTTAGGGGATCGTCCGCGGCGGGAGAAGCAGGCGGCCTGGTGCGGAGAATTCCATAACCGGCGGCCACGAGCGACAGGACAGTCAGAACACCGGCAATTGTGCGCTTTGATTTCATATCTTCCCAGAGAATCCCAGTCATTCTAATATGCATACACCAAGAAGGCACCTGCGATTCGTCAAATCGTTTCGATCGTGTTCTCGCGCAATGGGAAATCTCGCGCAGAGGAATGGGGAGCAGAGCGAATGAAATCGGACAGCCGGTTGCCGGGTGCGTTGTTTGTTGTTCTGGTGTTTTTGGGATTTCTGCAGACGCGGCACACCGCGATGACACTGCCGCCGGTGGTGGCGGTGCACTTTGTCAAAGGCGGCGCGCCCAACGGATGGCAGACGCAGTCGCAGATGTTCGTGCTGGGTTTGATCCTGCTTGGAGTGTGCGTGCTGGTCGGGTTCGGGATTCCGCGCATCCTTGCGGCGATTCCAGTGGCGCTGATAAACCTTCCGAACAAGACATATTGGTTCGCTCCGGAACGGCGCGAAGAGACCATTGGATTTTTCAAGACGTGGTTCGCGTGGTTTGCTTGCGCGCTGCTGGCGTTCCTGATCGTCGTCAATCAATTGGTATATGAAGCGAACCTGACGCAGCCGAAGCACCTGAATACAGCGCAGTTTACGTTGGCGATGTTTGCGTTTCTCACTTTTGTGGCGATCTGGTCCGTGAGGATGATTTTGCGATTTGGGCGGCAGCCGGATTGAGCCAACCGAATAGCTGACGTGAATGTCGAGTATGCTTTGAGCGCAGACCTAATCCAGCTTTATCGCCCTGTCGGACCGCAGGAACTGCGGTTGATCGCTGAGTCGGGCTATCGCGAGTTTCCTCCGCGACTCACTGGACAGCCTATCTTTTATCCTGTTTTGAACGAAGAATACGCCATTTTGATCGCCCGTGACTGGAATGCGAAAAATCCTAGTATTGGCGCGGGATACGTGACGCGATTTAATGTACGGAGCGTCTACCTATCCAAGTTCGCAGTCCAAACGGTCGGAAGTTCCGCTCACAAGGAATATTGGATTCCTGCTGAAGAACTTCCGGAATTCAACGCGAACATCGTCGGTGCAATCGACGTGGTTGCCGAGTTTCTCCCCGGACAAAAAGAAACGCCTCAGAGCTGATCTGAGGCGTTTGTATTTTCGATCTCAGTTTCCGATCTTTCTAAAGGTAATCGCGCGAGGGGCCTTCCAGGAAGGCGCGCAGTTTGCGTGAGCGCGACGGGTGCCGCAGTTTGCGTAACGCTTTCGCTTCGATCTGGCGGATGCGCTCGCGGGTGACTGCGAACGACTGGCCGACTTCTTCGAGCGTGTGCTCGCTCCCGTCGTCCAAACCAAAACGCATCTTGATCACTTTTTCTTCGCGCGGCGTCAACGTTTTCAGAACTGAAGAGGTCTGTTCCTTCAGGTTCAGGTTGATGACCGCGTCCGATGGAGAAACGACCGCCTTGTCTTCGATGAAGTCACCAAGGTGCGAATCTTCCTCTTCGCCGATCGGCGTTTCGAGGGAGATGGGCTCCTGCGCGATCTTCAGAATCTTGCGCACCTTGGACACGGGAATATCCATGCGCTTGGCGATTTCTTCGCTGGTCGGCTCGCGCCCCAGCTCCTGCACCAGCTGACGGCTGGTGCGCACCAGCTTGTTGATCGTTTCGATCATGTGCACCGGGATGCGGATGGTGCGCGCCTGATCGGCGATGGCGCGGGTGATGGCTTGGCGAATCCACCAGGTCGCGTAGGTGGAAAATTTGTAGCCGCGACGCCACTCGAATTTGTCGACCGCTTTCATCAGGCCGATGTTGCCTTCCTGAATCAGGTCGAGAAATTGCAATCCGCGGTTGGTATATTTTTTCGCGATCGAAACAACCAAGCGGAGGTTGGCTTCAATCAGTTCTTTCTTGGCTTGCTCGGCTTCCGCTTCGCCGCGATGAATGATCGTGAGCGTGCGCTTCAGCTCGGTGAGGCCAACTTCGCTGGCGTCCTCGATATCTTTCAGCTCGACGCGGCGCGTGCGAAGTTCTTTGCGCGCTTCGGCAGCAACGTCGCCTTTAGCGGCATCGACGCGGCGTTCCAAACGGCCGGCTTCGCGCTCCAGCGATTGCAGGCGCTCGACGGTGCCGCGCATCTTGTCAATCAACCGCTTTTTCTCGAACGGGTTGAAGTCAATGTCGCGAACGGCGAGTGAAATCTCCACGCGGGTGCGCGCGACGTCCCACTTGGCGTGAATCCACGCCCGCTTCTTGGCTTTCGGCGTTTTCTCGAGCTTGATCGCCTGCTTCAACCCGTTGTCGTACAGCTTGGCGATTTTCTCGATGTGCTTCAGCGTTTGTTTGGTCTTGTTCGCGATTTTTTCTTCGGTGAGCTCTTCATCGTCAAACTGGACGATTTCCTTAATCGAGCGACCGCCCTTGCGCAGGTCGTCACCAACCGCAATCAATTCCTTGATGACGATCGGCGAACGCGTCACCGACTTCATCACCACAAGTTGCCCACGCTCGATGCGCTTGGCAATGGTGACTTCGCCTTCGCGTGTGAGCAGCGGTACGGTACCCATCTCGCGCAGATACATGCGCACCGGATCGTTGGTTTTCTCGAGCGATCCTGGAGTCAAATCCAGGTCGCCATCGCCTTCGTGTGCGTCTTCCTTCACACCGCCGTCGCGGTCGCCGGGTGTCGTGGACACTTCGACGGCGCGCGCGGCTTTGGCCGAGGCTTGATCCTCGTAAATCTCAATACCGTTGCGTTCAAACGTGGTGAGAAGGTCGTCGATCTCTTCCGAGGAATGCACTTCCGCCGGAAGCGAATCGTTTACTTCGTCATACAGCAGGTACCCGCGCTCTTTGCCGACGGCGATGAGCTGGCGTACCGCATCATATTTTTCTTCAAGGCCGACTACTGCCACAAATTCCTCCCGCAATCAGACGACAAGCCCGGCAAACTTCCCTGGAGACGCACCACATCCGAGGAAGACACTAACGCTGTTGTCGAGACACGAACAGGCTGATGCGCAGGCGCAAACTGAGGGGGATTTCCCCGCAAGATCGCAAATTGTTTTGGCCGCTGTGCGGTCACTCCGAACGTAGTGAGAAACCCTCTGCCCTTGCGCTCGCTGCTGCCGTCCGCCCCGTGCTTCGTCCGTGTTTCGCGTTTCCGTGGTCCGATCCTGCCGCTAACTACAAACTTTAGATGCATTTAGAGGCGGAATCGTTACCCGGTAAACCCTAATACGCTACACGGTTAAGTCCGTCTGCGTCAATGATTTAATTGGTGGAAAGCTGTGGAAGACCGCACGGTGTGAGTGCCTGCCATTTAGCGGGCAGCGGCCAACCGCTTCATAAGTTCCTGTTTGCGCTCGAGTAGCGCCCGGAGATCCGGGCCGGCCGGGCTCGCTTCGATGCTGCGCTGGACGTCGGAAAGTTCTCTTTCTGCGCGGCGATGGTGCAGGGCTTCAACGCAACTTTCCGCTTCTTCCCAGGTTAGTTCGTTGGATTCTTCAAAAAGAATCTCGAAGAGCATGCGGCGGTCGCGTTCTTCAAGGGCCGCCGCCACCTCGGTAGCTTGGACAGACTCGCCGGAAAGATTGGCTGCAACGAGAGCGGCCATAACCCTTTCCGTTTCCAGACCAAGATGCAATTGCTCGTCGTGGATTCTCTTGGCCAGTTCGAGGCGGAAGCCTTCGCCTTCAGCGAGCATGCGGATTAGCCGCCGCTCAACGGGCTTCGCGGCCCGGCCGATGAGTTCGGGGCGCGTCTTGACTTCGCTGCGGCGTTCCGCGGCAGCTTTGCTGAGGGCGGCACGGAGTACTGGCTCGTCCAGACGTAGCTGTTGGGCGATGCGCGTGGCCCACTCGGAGCGCAGAATGCGGTTCGGAATTTTCTGAACGTAGGGTAAAAGGAAATTCACCGCGCGTAGTTTGCCTTCGCCGGTCGTCAAATCCATTCGACGAGCGCGAGCGATTAGGTAGTCGACGTACGGCGGCGCCTCTTTAAGGACCTTTATGTAAGCCTCGGCTCCCTGCTCGCGGATAAATTTGTCGGGGTCGGCCTTGCCGGGGAGGGCCAATACACGTACCTCGAAATCTTGCTCGAGAAGCAGGGAAATCGAGCGCTCGGTGGCGGTCTGGCCGGCAATATCAGGGTCGTAGTTAACGATGACGCGACGCGTGAACCGCGCCAGTAGCTTGATCTGCGGTTCGGCAAGGCTGGTGCCGCAACTGGCGACGACGTTGCTGATCCCTGCGCGAGCGACGGCGATGGCATCCATGTAGCCTTCGACGAGGACGGCGAAGTCCGAACGGCGCAGGGCTTCTTTCGCGCGATCCAGGTGATAGAGGACGTTGCTCTTGGAATAGATCGGCGTTTCCGGAGAATTAAGATATTTCGGCTGATCATCCCCAAGGGCACGGCAGCCGAAGGCCACAATTTTCCCGGATTCATTGGCGATGGGGAACGTAATGCGGCGGCGAAAGCGATCGAACATGCGACCGCTTTGATCGCGCGAAACCAAACCCGACTCGACGAGGAGTTTTTCCGGATACTTTTGCTTTAGCGCACGCAACAAAACATCTCCGCCACTCGGGGCGTACCCAATTCCAAATTGATCGATCACGACCTTGTTGAGGCCGCGATCATCCAGATAGGCGCGTGCGACTCTTCCCTCGGCTGTGCCTTCGAGCTGCTTCGTGAAAAACGCCTGCGCCACGCGATGCATCTCGACCAAAACAGATCGTTGCTGATTTTCTTTGCGTTCCTCGGGTGAACGTTCCCGCGGTTGCGGAACCGCGATGCCGCACTTTTCAGCAACGATGCGAATCGATTCCGGAAATGGACATTTTTCCATTTCCATGACGAATTTAAAAACGTCGCCGCCTACCCCGCATCCAAAGCAGTGGTAGATCTGTTTAGTGGGATGGACGGCGAAAGAAGGAGACTTTTCCGCGTGGAACGGGCACAAGCCAGTGAAGTTTTGCCCGCTCTTTTTTAAACGAACGTATTCCCCGACCACGCGGACGATGTCCGCCTGCTGTTTGACGCGATCCGCAAATGAGCCTGCTTCCGCCATGGTGGTCGAAATTCGAAGTCCTATGCTCGCAATTCTACGACAGTGATCGCTTTGCCACCGCGATCTTCGGTTTCGGCAGAAATTTTCCCTACCAAAGGGTGCGAGGACAGAAACTGGGCCAGACCTTTGCGCAGCGCTCCAGTGCCGTGGCCGTGGATTATGCGCACCTGCTGGCGATTTGCCAAGGCTGCCTCGTCGAGAAACTTGTCGACGCGGTCGGTGGCTTCTTCGACGGTCGAACCGATTACGTTGATTTCGTCTGTGACGGCGCCTGCGCCGGGGCGCGAAGAGACGGTGACATTTTGTCGCTGCGATGGCGGTGCGGACTTTGCGTCGGCCGGCGAACTCTCGATACCCGTGATCTGATCGACGGCAACCTTCATGCGCAGTGGACCCGCTTCGATCTCCGCGGAGGAGCCCTCCACACGCCGCAAGACCACCGGCTTGGTGAAGCCGCGCACGCGAATCTTCGCACCGGGCACAAGTCGCTCCGCGGTGAGTGGCGCTGCGGACTCGCTCGCGATGCCCAGATCGGCTTGCGATTCCGAAAGAGTCTGCACCACGGCGCCGTTTAATTCTTCGCGGGCCTCGCCGCGCGCGTCCTGCATTTTCCGGCGCGACGACTTCTCCAGCTGCGCACGCAGCTCGCGGTCCTTTACGAATTCGACCACGCTGGCGACATTTTCGTCGAAGCGTTTTTGCATCTGCGCGAATTTCTCTTCGAGGTCCTTGATTCGGCGTTGCTGGCGCTCCACCCACTCGGCGCGCAGTTTCTTGCGCTCTTCTTCCAGCGCATGACGTTCGGCGGTCATTTGCTGCTGAATGCGGCCGAGCTCGTCGCGGCTGCGGTGCAAGTAGGCGATCAAGTCGGCAGCCTCGCGCGATTCCGGAGTTAGGAGTGAACGAGCGCGGTCGATCAGCGAGTTCGGTAAGCCGAGGCGCTGCGCGATGGCGATTCCGCTGGAACCGCCAGGCACGCCGACCATCAAGCGGTAAGTTGGCCGCAGATTTATATCGTCAAATTCAACCGCGGCGTTGACAACGCCCGGCGTGCTGGACGCATAAGCCTTCAGCCGGTCGTGATGCGTGGTCGCCAGCACAATGCAATTCTTCACGCGAAACTCGTCGAGCAGCGCCACCGCCAGCGCCGCGCCTTCTTCCGGCGCCGTGCCCGTGCCCATCTCATCGACCAGTACCAGCGATTGCAGTGTCGCCGCCTCCAGCATCTTTTTCAGATTCAGCATGTGCGCCGAAAATGTCGAAAGATCCGCCGCAATCGACTGCTCGTCCCCGATATCGACGAGGATGCGATCGAACAGAGGCAACACCGCGCGTTGCGCCGCCACCGGAATTCCCGATTGCGCCGACAGTGCGGCGATGCCGGTAGTCTTCAGCGCCACGGTCTTGCCGCCGGTGTTCGGTCCGCTGATTACCAACACTCGCTCGGCCCCTCCAAGCGCCAGTGTCATCGCCACGATGGACCGATTTTCGCGGCGCAACTTGTCTTCCAGCACCGGATGCCGCGCCCCCTCCAGGCGCAACTCGCCCGCCTCGCTGAACTCCGGCGTCGCGGCGTCGAAGTCTTGCGTAAAGCGCGAGCGGGCGAAGACGCTATCCAGGTCGGCGATGGTCTCGGCGGCGGCAGCGAGCGGTTCGCGCATGACTTGCAGGCGATCGGTCAGATCGCGAAGAATTCGTATGATTTCAGCGGCATCTTCCTCCGCGAATTGCACTAGCTGATTGTTGGATTCCACCGTCTCGAAAGGCTCCAGAAAAACGGTCTGCCCGGTGCCGCTGGCGCCGTGCATGATGCCTGGAACAGCGCGCCGGTGTTCGGCGCGCACCGGAATGACGAAACGGTCGTTGCGCAACGTAACGTAGTCTTCGCCGGCCTCCGCATTGCGCGCGCGCAGAATTTGCTTCAGCGATTTCTGAATCGAAGAACGCGTTTCCGCAATGCTCGCCCGTATGCGCCGCAGAGCAGGTGAAGCGTCGTCGCTGATGTCTCCGTTCGGCAGGACGCACCGGCGAACGGCTACCAGCACTTCATGAAAATCTCCGAGCGACGCTGCACGGGCGGCCAACAGTGGAAACTTCGTGGCTTCTTCGCGAAACTGCGGTTTCAGCCAAGCCGCGGTTTCCAGCAACGAAGCAGCGTCGAGAAATTCGCGGGGCTCGAGCACCACGCCGGGACCTTCGATGCGCTCCAGCCAACTGCGTGGATCGGCGAGACCTCCAAATCCCAGTTCGCGGTCGGCACGCAGCCATTCGCGAGCTTCGCGGATGTGCGCGAATGCGGTTTCGAGCGCAGCGCGATCCATGCCGGGCTCGAGAGCGTCGACGGCACGGCGACCCGGCGCGCAGGTCGTCCTCAGCCGCAGCAACTCGCGCAGCTTGTCGAATTCAAGAACGTCTTGTGCGGTGCGCGACATCGTTCCTATGATCCGCTTTGGAGTTGCTTTTCAGCAAGCGCCACTCCAGGGCAACGCTTGAGGAAAGATGGTTGCACGTTGCTGTGCGTTCGGCCTGCGTGAGAACCCCGTCCTCCCGGAGAGGGCGGCTACAGGCGGTGGTGATCAGCTAATGTGTTCTCGTGGGGGGCTTGTTGTCGAACTCTTCGATCATCGCCACGCAAACCGCATCCAGCGCGTCGGTGGCTTCGTGATTTTTCCCGCCTTGATTGTTGCTCAGGAATGAAAAGATCAACAGACGTCCCGCGGGAGTTTCCGCAAAACCGGAGCGCGTACGGACGTGCTCCACCGAGCCGGTTTTCGCGTGGATGCGGCCAGCGGCGATCGTGGTCCTCATGCGGTCTTCCAGCGTGCCGTCGATGCCGGCGACCGGAAGCGATACGAAATAGGGTCCGAACCAGGGCTGTGCCTGCGCGTACCTAAGCAACGCCACGATGGCGCGCGGTGTTACCAAGTCGTGGCGCGACAGCCCCGAGCCATCGGTTTGGATCACGTCGCCCGCTGCAATTCCAGCCGCGGCATAAAAATCGGCGGGAAATTTCGCGAGATCGTCCGGCGTGGCCCAAATTCCGGATTGGCGCGCGGCGGTTCGCAGAAGCATTTCGGTATGCAGATTTTGGCTGATCTTGTTAACGAGCTTTACGGAGTCACCCAGCGGAATGGAAACATGCTCCGCGAGGACAGCGCGGGGAGGATCGGTCGCCGTCTCCGCCGTGTGCACCGCGTGCGGCGTTCCCTCGATTTTTACTCCGCGGTCTGTGAGCAACTTCGTCAGCAGAGTCGCGGCGTGCTGGGCCGGCTCGTGAATCGCGAGAATCAATTTGCGTGGAGCACTTTTTGCCGGCAGCGTACCGCGAACGACAACCAATTGCGATCCCGGCTCGCGCGTGAGCCTGAGGTCCGACTTCACTTCCGCGGCCGAAGTGATGACATCGTTTTCGACATAGAAATCGGGCGTCGCGGGCGTAATTGCGACTTGCACCGGCCCGCCCGCAATTTCTGCCGGGGTCAATGAGAGTGCGACCGTATTGTCATCGATCACGATGGACGAAATGGCCGCGCCATATTCCCAAACCATGTCACCGATTTCCCAGCCGTCGGGATACGGTTCGCGTGGGAAATAGCTGTCGTCGCCGATGACGTCGCCGGTAATTTTTTTGACGCCCTTCGCGACTAAAGCATCGGCAAGCTCGGCCAGCACTCTCTCTGGATCGCCGTCGAATTCCTCTTTCAGGTCGTAGGGAAATTTTCGATTGGAGAGATTGGGGTCACCCCGGCCGACGAGAAAAAGATCGCCGGAAAGCGTTCCCTCGGGAGCGATCGCGCCATGGGTCTCCAGGGTGGTGTGAAATCGATAGTCCGGCCCGAGTTTGGCCAGCGCCAGGGCGGTCGTAAACAACTTCATGTTGGACGCGGGCACAAAATACTTGTCGGCGTTCAATTCATAGAGCGTGTCGCCGGTGGTCGCATCGGCGATCAGCAGGCCCCATTCGCCCTTGCTGGCCGCTTGCGCGGCCAACGCAACATCTACACGCGCGGAAAACCGGTTAGTGGCAGCCTTGTCGCGCGACGCGGCCGACCCGGGCACCTTCCTTTTCGCGGGGGCCTTGTTCTGCGGCCTCGACTGCGCTCGCGCAGGCGAAGCAATATTTGCACCCGCAATAATCACGGCCACGAAAATTGCCACCGCGCAGTGATCGATCGCTCTGCGTTTCACTATCATCCTCTGCTGGCATATTGCGTCCAGAGAAAGTATAGTCGAAAGGCCACGGAACACTTCCTCCAGAGCAGCGCTCCGAATCTCGGACGTGCCAAGCGAAGGAGTCCAGGTCGAAATTCGACAGTGCGCCAAAGATTCGGCGACTCAACTGCACCATACAGAAATCAAAGAGGTAATGGAAAAATGACGAAACGAATAGTGGTTTATTTGACGGCGCTGGTTCTCGTTAGCCTGCCACTGGCAGGCGCGCAAGACACCAAAGAAGCGGACCGTCTGGAAAATTGCGGGACGGTCCTGAAGGAAATTCTCGACATTCCTGACGATATTCCGCAGGACCTGCTCGATAAATCGGAATGCGTGATCGTGTACCCCTCGGTGCTGAAGGCGGCCTTCGTAATCGGCGGCAGCTACGGCCGCGGGGCGATGACTTGCCGCACCGGCGAACACTATACCGGTCCCTGGAGCGCGCCCACGATGATGGCGCTGGAAGGCGGCAGCATCGGATTCCAGATTGGCGGACAAGCGACGGATTTCGTGCTGCTCGTGATGAACGCACGCGGAGCGCACTCCATTCTGAGCAGTAAGGTTAAGCTGGGAGCGGACGCGTCGGTGGCCGCAGGGCCAAAGGGCCGAACGGCGTCGGCGTCTACGGATGCGACCTTGCGCGCGGAAGTCTTGAGCTACTCGCGATCGCGCGGACTCTTCGCGGGTATCTCCCTGGAAGGCTCGACGGTGCGCCCGGATCACGACGCGAACGAACGAGTCTATGGAAAGAAAATTGAAGCGGAATCCATCGTTTTCAAGGGCGCGGTGGCCGTGCCGCCTCCCGCGCAAAAGTTGGTCGCCTACCTAAACCAGCGGTCCCCGAAGAACCTTTCCGAAGCGGGCTCGAACAAATAGCCCTAACCGGATTGCGGTCGTCAAGGCCCCGAGACCCCTGGCCGCTTTGCGGCCGGGGTTTTGTTTTGTGGGAGATCGAGTCAGGCTTGACTTTTAACCATATATGACCTACAGTCATTTATGAGCACTGGTCATTATGCGGTCCGCAAAGCATCGCACTCCCCGCAAGAAAAGGGCACCCTCGGAGACCCCCGGCCGACGGCAGCGTCGCAGCACGGAAACCCGCGAGCGCCTGTTTCGCTCGGCACTTAAGTTGTTTGCGGACAAGGGTTTCGCCGAGACTACGGTCGAGGACATCACCGACGCCGCCGACGTCGGCAAAGGCACTTTCTTCAATTATTTCCCCAGCAAAGAACACCTCCTTATCGCATTCAGCGACATGCAGTTAAGTAAGCTCCAGGACACCGTTGACCAGATGCGCGAGAGACCGGAACCCATGCGCTCGTTTTTTCGCTCGATGACACTGCGCATGACGGAGGAGCCTGCGAAGGCGCCGGATCTGGTCCGGGCAATTTTACAGGCAAATCTGTCCAGCTCGTCGGTGCGTAACGTGATGCGCGAAAGAAATGCGCGTGCTGAAGGCTTACTCACGCAACTGGTGCGAATTGGTCAGGAACGCGGAGAGTTTCGAAGCGATCTGCCGGCGCTGGAACTGGCACAGGTGTTTCGCCAGACCATCTTTGGAACGTTGCTGATGTGGTCGGTGTACGGCGATGCGTCTCTGGCCGAGCGCATCGAGCGAGCGATGGAGACATTGTGGATGGGGATGGCGCCGCGCGGGTCCGTAACGACGGCGCCCCCGCAGTCGTAATGTTGGTGAGGAGAAGTGTTCGATGAGTCGCAAGCGGATTGTGGTTGTCACGCTAGTAGTGGCCGCGATCGCGGCCGGATTGGCGTATTCGGCCGGATGGTTCAGGCGCGATTCCTCACTGCAGGGTTCCGGCACGGTCGAAGCGCGCGATATCCGCGTCGGCTCGAAAGTCGGCGGCCGCATCGAAAAAGTACTGGTGCGGGAGGGCGACACCGTTCAGGCCGGGCAAGTGCTGATTACGTTCGACGATAAAGAACTGCAAGCGGCGCTCGATCAATCGCGTGCGGCAGCGGAAAAAGCGCGCCGCGGCTATCGGCCGGAGGAAATCGCCGAAGCCCGCGCGGCGGTGGAGGAAGCCAAGGCGGAGTACGAACAGCGGAAGAACGGTTACCGACGTGAAGATATCGCGGCGGCGCAATCCGATCTGGATCGCACCAAGGCGGACGAGGTACGCGCGCAGCTGGATTTCGAGCGTTACGACGCTCTGGCGAAAAAAGACCTGGTGTCGAAGCAGCAGCGCGACACGGCGGAAGCCGCCTGGAGAATTGCGGCGGCACAGCAGCAAAACGCACAGCACAAGTTGGATCAATTGCAAAACGGTTATCGGCCCGAAGAGATCGCATCCGCGGAAGCCCGCTACCATCAGACGGTCGCAACGTTTGAGAAGTTTGCGCGTGGAAATCGGCGAGAAGATGTGGACCTCGCGAAGGCCTCCTATTCCTACGACGAAGCAAGATTTCGTGAACGCGAAGTGGTGGCGCCTTCGGCCGCCACGGTCGAAGTGCTGGATGTGCGGCCCGGTGATCTGATAGCGCCGAACACACCAGTTGCGACCTTGTTGGAGCGCGACCAAATCTACGTTCGCATTTATATTCCGGAAACGGAAATTGGTCACGTGCAACTAGGACAAAAAGCTGAGGTGCGCGTCGATTCCTTTCCGAGGAAAGTCTTCGACGGCACCATCGAGCAAATCAATCAACAAGCCGAGTTTCTCCCTCGCAACGTGCAGACCCGCGAAGAACGTGTCCACCAAGTATTCGGCGTAAAAGTCCGCATCGACGATCCTTCCAATCAGGTTCGCGCAGGGATGGCCGCGGACATAAAACTGAAGCCGGCGAGTTGAACGATGGCCGCAATTCCACAAGCCGGAACCGAAGTGGCCATCTCGGCAGACCATCTCGTGCGGAAATTCGGCGACTTGACCGCTGTCAACGACGTCAGCTTCCAGGTAAAAAAAGGCGAAATCTTCGGCTTTCTCGGCCCCAACGGCAGCGGGAAGACTACCGTCATCAAGATGCTCACCGGGCTTTTGCCTTTGAGCGGAGGGGCCGCGCAGGTGGAAGGGCTCGATGTTCGCACGCATGCGGAAGAAGTGCGCGAGCGAATCGGCTACATGTCGCAGAAATTCAGTTTGTACGATGATCTAACCGTTGCGGAAAACTTGACGTTTTACGGCCGCATCTATAGCTTGCCGCCCGACCGGCTGAAACGCCGCATGGCAGAAATTGTCGAATTGAATGGACTCGGTCCCTATCTGGATCGCCTAGCGGCGAAACTTTCCGGCGGATGGAAGCAGCGGTTGGCGCTAGGTTGCGCCATGCTGCACCAACCAAAGTTGTTGTTTCTCGACGAGCCGACAGCCGGCATCGATCCAGTGGCACGCCGGCAACTCTGGGATTTACTGTTCGAGCTTTCCGGGCACGGCATCACGTTTTTCGTCACCACGCACTATATGGATGAGGCGGAACGCTGCAGTCACGTCGCTTACATCTATTACGGCAAGTTGATCGCCGACGGCACGCCTAATTCGCTGCGCGAACTTCCCGACGTTCAGCCGCCGGGGACCATTCGCGTTGAAATCACCACGCCGGAAGTCACGCGCGCGTTGCGCTTTGCCCGGCAGATTCCCGGAATCCGCAGCGCCACAATTTTCGGGCAATCCATCCACGCGCTGATCGAAGACCATTTCGATCTGCACGACCTCCGCGAACAGTTGTTGAAGGAAGGCATTTCCGTCGCGGAAATCCGCCCGCTGGCTCCTAGCCTCGAAGACGTCTTCGTAGAGCTTACCTACAAGCATCAAACGCTGCTGGAGGGCTCCCGTGCGTGACATTTTCCGCGGCTTCGGCGCAGTCTTCTATAAGGAAACGCTGCACGTGCGGCGCGACGCGGGAACACTCTTTTTTTCTCTGACGATGCCGCTGCTGCAGATGTTCCTCTTGGGCTTCGGCATCGACACCAATATCCGCCGCATCCCCACCGTCGTCTATAATGCCGACGGCCGCCGCGAAAGCCGCGAACTGATCGACCGCCTGAAAAATTCCGACACCTTCTACATCATGCGCTACGTCCAGAATGACCGCGACATGAACGACCTCATCGTCGCCGGCAAGGCTCGCGTCGGCATCAAGGTCCCCGTCGAGTATTCCGACCGCTTGCTGCACAAAATGGACGCTCAGGTTCTGGTCTTGATCGACGGCTCCGATTCCTCGGTCGCTGGCCAAGCCATTAACGTCAGCAACGCCATCGGCCTCGACGAATCCTTGCGACGCGCTTTGCCGGATCGTGAATTCAGGGCCGTCGAAATGCGCCCTAAAATGCTCTTTAACCCCGATTCGCGTTCGCCGAATTTCTTTCTTCCCGGTCTGACGGCCATCATGCTGCTCAACGTCACGACATTCCTGACCGCATTTTCGATCGTTAGAGAAAAAGAGCGCGGGACGCTCGAGCAGCTTTTCGTAACTCCGGTGCGCCCGTTTGGCCTGCTGCTAGGCAAACTACTTCCCTATTTAGGCGTAGGATTCTTCGAGCTGTGCCTGATTCTGACGTGCATGCGTTTCCTGTTTCAGGTTCCCATTCACGGCAGCGTCCTTTTGCTCGCCTTCCTTTCACTCCCCTATTTATTCGCTGCCTTGTCGCTCGGCATCCTGATCTCCAGCAAAGCGGCATCGCAAGCCGAGGCGATGCAGCTCGCGTTTTTACCCATTCTTCCCAGCGTTTTTTTCTCGGGTTACATCTTCCCTCGCGAAACCATGCCCGCTATTTTCCGCCCGATCAGCTATTTGATTCCGGCTACCTATTTCATTAACATCACCCGCGGCGTGATCCTCCGCGGTGCGACGATCCGTCACTTGTGGACCGACGGTCTAGCTCTGTTCGCCATCGGAACTTTTCTTTTGATCGTCGCCGCCAGACGCTTCCAGAACAAGGTCATCTCGGCGTGAGAGTGATTTCAGGACGTCGGACATGGAACAAATATCACCATCGGTTGAACGCTTGACGTCGCAATGTTGCATCGCCGGCGGAGGACCTGCCGGCGTGATGGCCGGCTATCTTCTGGCGCGAGCCGGTGTGGACGTCATCGTCCTCGAAAAGCACAAAGACTTTCTCCGAGACTTTCGCGGCGACACCGTTCACCCATCCACGCTCGAAGTCATGTACGAACTTGGCCTGCTAGAAGGATTTCTGCAAAGAACTCATCAGGAATATCCCAAGCTGGGCATCCGTTTCGGCGAAATTGGGGCGGAAATTGGCGATTTCTCGCATTTGCCCACGCGCTGCAAATTCGTAGCCCTCATGCCGCAGTGGGATTTTCTGAACTACCTCACTGAAGCTGGCCGGATGTTTCCCGGTTTCCAGCTGAAGACGCAGTACGAAGTGACCGATTTGCTAGAAGAAGCCGGCCAAATCGTTGGCGTGAAGGGCAAGACTCCGGACGGCGTCTTCGAACTGCGTACTCAACTCACCCTCGGCGCCGACGGAAGACACTCCGTCGTCCGAGAAAAAGCTTGTCTAGAAATCGAAGATCTCGGAGCGCCGATGGATGTCCTGTGGATGCGCCTGCCGAAAAAACCCGAGGATTCCTACTACGCGCTGGGCCATTTGAAAAAGGGCAAGATGCTGGTCACCATCAATCGCGGCGATTATTGGCAATG
>Ga0137403_10000975_pt1 | contig 36458 bp, 42 predicted proteins | sample CZOMad2_1_16fung_FD_122057 | JGI IMG/M metagenome (GOLD analysis project Ga0137403, IMG submission 122057) | Vadose zone soil fungal communities from Angelo Coast Range Reserve, California, USA - CZOMad2_1_16fungal (Hybrid Assembly) | ecosystem: Environmental > Terrestrial > Soil > Vadose zone... | reverse complement strand
GTTCCTCACCGGCACCATCGAGCTGTGGCACGCGGTGGTCCTCTTGACCGTGCACGGCATGGCGGGCGTCATCTGGGGACCGGCGAGCCAGCTCCTGATCCACGACATCGTCGGACCGGAGCAGCTGCAAAGCGCGGTGCGCCTGTCGGCGACCAGCCGCTACCTCGGGCTGCTGATGGGGCCCGCGGTGGGCGGCGGGCTGATGCTGCTCCTCGGGCCGCCCTGGGGCCTGCTCGTCAACGTTCTGATCTACGCGCCGCTGCTCGTCTGGCTTTGGAGAGTCCCCTACGATGGCCACCGGCGCCAAGCGCTCGGCGCGACTCGACGCGCGACCGGCCTTGCCGACACGTTCGCGGTGCTGCGCCAGGTCTCCGGCAACCGCACGATTTTCTCGATGATCCTCCTCGCCGGCGTGTCGTCGCTCTTCGTGGGCAACGCCTTCCAGGCGCAGATGCCCGAATACGCCCACGACCTCGGCACCGACGACGCGGGCGTGCGCTACAGCCTCCTGCTCGGCGCGAACGCGGCGGGCGCCCTCACCGGCGGCCTCATCCTGGAAAGCCGGGGATTGCTCCAGGCGCGCCCCCAAACCGCGATCGTTTTTACGTTGTTGTGGTGCCTGGTGATCACGGGCTTCGCCGCGGCGACGAGCTATCCCCTCGCGGTCGCGCTGATGTTCGTCGCCGGGTTCCTGAATCTCGCCTACAGCTCCATGTCGCAGACGCTGGTGCAGCTGCACGCCCCGGCGGAGTTGCGCGGCCGCCTGATCGGGCTCTACAACACCGCGGTCAGCGGCATGCGCGCCTTCAGCGGCGTGACCGTAGGGCTGGTCGGCAGCCTCATCGGCATCCACTGGTCGCTGGCGCTGTCCGCGATGGCGCTCCTCGCGAGCACCCTGGGCCTTTGGGCCTTCGCGATGCGCTCGGCCCGCTAGTGCTTCAGGTATCTCGACAACTCGAGCTTCGCGATCGCGTTGCGGTGCACCTCGTCGGGCCCGTCGGCGAAGCGCAGCGTGCGCGAGTGGGCGTACATGTAGGCGAGCGGGAAATCCCCCGACATCCCGCCGCCGCCGTGCGCCTGGATAGCCCAGTCGAGCACCTTGCAGGCGACGTTCGGCGCGAGCACCTTGATCATCGCGATCTCGGCGCGCGCCGCCTTGTTGCCGGCGGTATCCATCATCTGGGCGGCCTTGAGCACCAGCAGCCGCGCCGACTCGATCATGATGCGGGCCTCGGCGATGCGCTCCTGCGTGACGGTGCGCTCGGCGACCGGCTTGCCGAAGGTGACGCGCGAAAGACTGCGCTTGCACATGAATTCGAGCGCGCGCTCGGCGACGCCGATCAGGCGCATGCAATGGTGGATGCGACCGGGACCGAGCCTGCCTTGAGCGATCTCGAAGCCGCGGCCTTCGCCGAGCAGCAGGTTCGACGCGGGCGCGCGCACGTTCTCGAGCAGAATGTCCATGTGCCCGTGGGGCGCGTCGTCGTAGCCGAAGATGCTCAAGGGGCGCAGTATCTTCACGCCGGCCGCGTCGCGCGGCACCAGGATCATCGACTGCTGCGCGTGCTTCGCGGCTTCCGGATCGGTCTTGCCCATCACGATGAACAGCTTGCAGCGCGGATCGCCCGCGCCCGATGACCACCACTTGCGGCCGTTGATGACGTAGTCGCCGCCGGCCTTCTCGATTCGGCACTGGATGTTGGTCGCGTCCGACGACGCCACGTCGGGCTCGGTCATGAGAAACGCCGAGCGGATCTCTCCGGCGAGCAGCGGATCGAGCCAGCGTTTCTTCTGCTCCTCGGAGCCGTAACGCTCCAGCGTCTCCATGTTGCCGGTGTCGGGCGCCGAGCAGTTGAACACCTCGGGCGCCCAATGCACGCGCCCCATGATCTCGCACAGCGGCGCGTACTCGAGGTTGGACAGGCCCTCGGGCGCGCGCGGCGAGCGCGGCAGGAACAGGTTCCACAGTCCCCCGGCGCGCGCCTTCGGCTTCAGCTCCTCGATCAGCTTCGTCGGCACCCAGGGGTCGCCCCTGGCGCGGTTGGCCTCGACTTCCTCGTGGAAACGGCCCTCGTTCGGGTAGACGTGCGCCTCCATGAAGCGCCCAAGCTTCTCCTGCAGACCCTCGACCTTCTCCGAGTACGCGAAATCCATGTCCTAGCTCCGCCTCATCGCCTTCTCGGCGTATTTCCAGCCCAGGTCGGCGAGCGGCCGCGCGCGCCGTCCCGCGTCCTGCGCCTGCGCGCTCGAGGCGGTTCCTTCCAGCGCCCGCTTCGCCACGCCCTGCAGGATCGCCGCGATCCGGAACAGGTTGTAGGCGAGATAGAAATCCCAGTGGGCGATCTCCTCGCGCCCGCAGCGCGCGCAGTATGACCGAATGTAGTCCGGCTCGCGCGGGATGCCGAGCGATTCGAGGTCGAGCCCGGCGATGCCGCGAAACTCGCCCGGCGGGATGTGCCAGCTCATGCAATGGTAGGAGAAGTCGGCGAGCGGATGCCCGAGCGTCGACAGCTCCCAGTCGAGCACCGCGAGGATCCGCGGCTCGCCGGGATGGAAGATCAGGTTGTCCATGCGAAAGTCGCCGTGAACGACGGTGGTCGCCTCGCCCGGGGGAATGTGCTCGGGCAGCCAGGCGATCAGCCTGTCCATCGCTTCGATCGGCTCGGTTTCCGAGCTCCGGTACTGCTTGCTCCACCGCCCGATCTGGCGTGCGAAGTAGTTGCCCGGCTTGCCGAAATCGGCAAGCCCCGCCGCGGCATAGTCGACGGCGTGCAGCGCCGCGATGACGCGGTTCATCTCGTCGTAGATCGCGCCGCGCTCGCGCGCGCTCATGCCCGGGAGCGACTGCTCCCAGAAGACACGGCCCTCGACGTAGTCCATCACGTAGAACGCCCGGCCGATGATCCCTTCGTCCTCGCACAGGAAATGCGTCCGCGGGACGGGAAAGCCTGCTAGCCCCAGCGCCGTGATCACCCGGAACTCACGCTCCACGGCGTGCGCCGAGGGCAGGAGCTTGGCCGCGGGCCCGGGTTTGGCGCGGAGCACCACGCGCCCGCTCCTGCCGGAGATCAGATAGGTCGGGTTCGACTGGCCGCCCTTGAACTGCGCGACCGTCAGCGGCCCCGGGAATCCCCGATCACCCAGGAATCCCTCGAGCGCGCCCGTGTCGAGTCGATGTCGCTCAGTTGCCGGCGCGCTGTCGGTGGATGAGTCGCTCAAAGGGCTCCGGATCGGCGCAATTCGCAGCGCAGATAATGATTATTGATAATAATCAATCATTTAACTCAAGGAACGCGAGCCGGCAAGACCTGGCGTGTTTCCTGCTACCTGTAAGACAGGCACCCGAGCAATCGGAAAGAGGAGAAGCAACATGGTTGAAACCCTGATCACTGCAATGCAGAGCCTGTGCGGCGCCGGCCTCGTGCTCGGTATCGCGCTGTCCTTGTACCAGGGCGCGCGCCCCAGCAAGGAGTCGAAGCGCTTCGGCTTTGCCACCGCCAACGATTTCGAAACCGGCCATCGCCGCTGGACGCGCACCCGGTAAGTACTGGTCTCCTCCGTAGTACCTTCTCGGCGCACTCGCTCACGCGGGTTGCGCCGTTTTTTTTCTAGTAGACCGGCTTCTCCTTGAAGTACTGAAAGCGGTCGATGGAGCGCAGCTTCAGCTCGCGCATGTCGACGCCCTGCAGGACCTTCAGAGGAACTTCGACGCCGGCCGCGCCCAGACCCCATACCTTCCGATACAGATCCTCGTGGGTCTTGACCGGGTCCGCGCCGACGCCGACGACGATGTCCCCGTTCTTGATCCCCGCCTTCTCGGCGGGGCCCTCCGGCGAGACGCGCGTCACGAGAAGGTGCCCATGCAGCTCCTCGGTCGCAAGGCCCAGCCAGGGCCGCGCCGGCCCGCTCCTGCGCCCCTTCTCGATGAGGTCCGCGAGGATCGGCTTGAGCAGATCGATGGGCACGAACATGTTGCCCGGAGCCTGGGCCCCGTCCAGCGTTTCGCGCACGAACAGCGAGCCGATGCCCACGAGCTTTCCTTCCCGGCTCACGAGCGCCGCGCCGGCCCACTGCATCGTCGGGGGTGAGGTAAAGATCGCCGTGTCGAGCAGGTATTCCCAGCTCGCGGCGAATTTGCGCTTGGCCACCACGTAGGCGAGGCTCGCCGCTTCCCGCCCGCCGGCGGGGAGAACCATCACCGGCTCGCGCTGCGCGACGTCCGCCGCCTGCCCCATGGGCATGGGTTTCACGCCCAGCCGCGCGCTCGGGCGCAGCAGGCCGAGGCCGCTCGCGTGATCGTAGCCCACCAGCGTCGCGGGGACCGTCCTGTCGTCCTGCGTCGTGATCTCTATCGAATCGGCCTCGATGACGATATAGCCGATCGTCACGATGTGGCCGCGATCGTCGATCACGACTCCGGTGCCCTCGCGGCTGGGACCCAGCGTCGCGTTGCTCCGCGCATTGGCGATCGCCGTCATCTTTATCCGCACCACGGCGGCGAGCACATCCTCCGCGTCGGCTTGAGTCTGCTGGATCCTCTGGGCGCGCGCCTGCGAACGAGGGCCGTCCGCCGCCCAAACCGACGCTGCGGCGATGAACGCCGCGAGGCTCGCAAGCACCTGCATGGTCGTCCTGTTCACTGGGTCCCCTTCCGCTCGCTCCTTGCTTCCCCATTGTTATCCTAAACGGCGCCGAATTCCAGTTTCCGGATTATCATCTCCCGGTGGGCGCTACGCGCGGCATGACGCTTCTTCTCAATCTCGGGCATGCGCTCGACCATCTCTTCATGCTCATTTTTCCCACGGTGGTGCTCGCGATGGGCGCCGAGCTCGGCGGCGGGTACGCCGATCTCCTGCCGCTCTCGCTCGGCGGCTTCATCGCCTTCGGCGCCTGTTCGATTCCCGCGGGCTGGCTGGCGGATCGCTGGAGCCGCACCGGCATGATGACGGTGTTCTTCTTCGGCATCGGCGCCGCGAGCCTCCTCACCGGCTTCGCGAGCGGTCCGACTCAGATCGCCCTGGGGCTCACGCTGATCGGCGTGTTCGCCGCGATCTATCATCCCGTGGGCATCGCGATGCTGGTTGCCAACCGCGACAACGTCGGCCGGGTCCTCGGAGTCAACGGCGTCTTCGGCAACGTGGGCGTGGCCTTCTCGGCCCTGCTGGCGGGCGCCCTCGCGGAAGCGGCGGGCTGGCGCGCCGCGTTCATCGTTCCCGGTGCGATCGCGCTGGGCGCGGGGGTCGCGTTCGCGCTGGTCGCGCGCGATGCCCGGGGTGCGGTGCCGGCGCGCAAGGCCGCCGCCGCGCGGCTCTCGCGCATGGACCTCGCCCGGGTGTTCGCGGTGCTCACGGTCGCCACCGCCTGCGGCGGGGTGATCTTCAACGCCACGACGATTTCCATGCCCAAGGTGTTCGACGAACGCCTCTCGGCGCTTACCCACTCGACCCTCGGGATCGGGATCCTCGTATGCGGCGTCTACCTGATCGCGGCCATGGCGCAGCTCTGCGTCGGCTGGTGGCTCGACCGCCGCTCCTTGAAATCGGTGTTCGTACCGGTTGTCGCGCTGCAGGTGCCTCTGCTCGCCCTCGCCGGAACGATGGACAACTACCTCATGCTCGCGACCGCGGTGGCGATGATGTTCTTCGTGTTCGGCCAGATCCCGATCAACGACGCCATGATCGCGCGCTACACCGCCGAGGAATGGCGCGCAAGAGCGTATGCGGTGCGCTACGTGGTCTCCTTCAGCGCGAGCGCGCTCGCGGTTCCGCTGGTCGCGTGGATCTACAAGTCGAGCGGTGATTTCAGGCTGCTCTACTACGTGCTCGGCATCCTGGCCTTCGTCACTTTCACCGCCGCCCTGGTATTCCCGGCCGAACAGGAAAAGGCCGTCGCGAAGGAAGCGGCGGCCTGACCGCAAGAGGAGATCCGATGAGGCTGCGAATCGCACTGACGTACGCGTTGCTCGCGTGCGCGCTTTCGGCGCCCGCCCGCGCGCAGGACAATTTCCCGACCAAGCCGGTCCACATCATCGTCGGCTTCGCCGCCGGCGGCGGCAACGACATCATCGTGCGCGTGCTCGCGCCCAAGATGTCCGAGGGCCTGGGCCAGCCGGTGATCATCGAGAACAGGCCGGGCGCGCAGAACATCATCGCCGCCGAATACGTCGCCAAGGCGGCGCCGGACGGCTACACGCTGCTGATGGGGCCGAGCGGCGCGATGGCCATGAACCCGGCGATCTACTCCAGGCTCCCCTATTCGCCGCTCAAGGATTTCATCCCGATCTCGATGATCGGCGATTTCCCGCTGATTCTCGTGGTCAGCGCTACGCTGCCCGTGAATTCGGTGAAAGAGCTGATCGAATACGCCCGGGCGAACCCGGCGGCGGTCAACTATTCGGCGAGCGCGGCGCCCTTCCAGCTCGCCGCCGAGCTCTTCAACCAGAAGACCGGAACGAAGTTCGCCTATATTCCCTACAAAAGCAGCGGCGACTCGGTGAACGCCGTGATGTCGGGCCAGGTCACCATCACCATCACCGACCCGCCCCCGGTGATCGGGCCGCTCAGGGGCGGCAGGGTGCGGGCGCTCGCCGTGACGGCGTCGAAGCGCGACCCGGCCTGGCCGGAGGTGCCGACGCTCGCCGAGGCGGGCGGGCCCGACGTCGAGATCCGCCTGTTCACCGGCTTCCACGCGCCCGCGGCCACGCCGCGCGCGATCGTCGACCGGCTGCAGCAGGAAGTGGCTCGCGTGGTGAAGATCCCCGAGATCCGCGAGCGCCTGGATCAGATGTCGATCGTTCCCTCGGGCAACACCTCCGAGGAATTCCGCGCGATCATCGCGCGTGACATCGACAAGTGGACGGCGGTGGCAAAGGCCGCCAACATCAAGGCCGACTAGGCGCGCTTCGCTTTTTTCCTTCGCGCCGGCGCGCGCTTCTTCGCGGCCTTCGTCCATAACCGCTTGCTCGCTATCCGGGCGCCTTTCGCCAGCGCCTCGAGCTTCGCCCAGGCGATTTCGGGGTTCCCTACGCGGGGCCCGAGGCCGCAGTCGGTTCCGCCCATCACGTTCTCGCGGCCGACGAGCTTCGCGTATTTCGCGAGGCGCTCGGAAACCAGCTCGGGATGCTCGATGAAATCGGTGGCGTGCCCCACGACTCCCGGGATGAGAACCGCTCCCTCGGGAAGCCTCACCTTCTCGAACACCCGCCATTCGTGCTCGTGGCAGGGGTTGGAGGCCTCGATCGAGTAGCTCGAGGCGCGGACGCGGAAGATGATGTCGATGATGTTCTCGAGCGGAATGTCGTTGCGATGCGGGCCGTGGAAGCTGCCCCAGCACACGTGCAGCCGCACCTTCTCGCGCGGGATGCCGCGCAGGGCGTGGTTGATCGCGTCCACGCGCAGCGTGGCGTACTTGCGGTAGTCGCGCACGCTCATGTCCGGGTACATCTGCCAGCCGTCGGGCAGGTCGGGGTCGTCGATTTGCAGCAGGAACCCGGCGGCGACGATCGCCTCGTATTCCTCGCGCATCGCCTCGGCGATGGCCTCGACGAAGGCCTCCTCGCTCGGGTAGTGCTCGTTTCCGAGCCAGTGCTCGATCGTCCCCGGCGTGTTCGCGGGCAGGAAGGCCTCCGCCGCCTTCACCCCGGCGAGCGCCACCTTGAAGTTCTGCAGGTCTTCCTCCAGGGCCGGGCGCCCGACGTACCGCAGCGGCGCGACGCACACGGCGAGCTGCCGGCGCTGGGCGGCGCCGACGAGCGAGCCCTTGCCGCCGGCGAAGTACTGGGGAAAGTCCTTCGAGTCGCGGGCGGTGATGTCGAGCGGCGCCGGGTCCACGCCCGGCCGGTACTCGCGCATCTCGAAGCCGGCGAGACGCTCGCGCACGTAGTTGGTGAAATTGGTTTTGCCCACCTCGCCGTCGTTGACGCTGTCGATGCCGCACGCCGCCTGCCTGCGCACGACCTCGACGACTTCGCCCCGCAGCCTCGCGGAAAGGGCGTTGCGGTCGTAGGGCTTGCCCTCGGCCCGGGCGAAGATCATCTCGCGGAGCTCGGGAGCGCGCGGCAGTGCTCCCGCGTGCGTGGTGAGGATGCGGCGTTCGCTACGGATCATGCGGTTTCTCCCTGTGGCAGCGCAGTATTCTAGTCCGGGGACGCCCGAAGCGCGTCCCACTTATCTTCCCACTTTCGAAATGGGGTTGACACGGCGCCGCGCTTCGCCTGAAATTCGTTCTCCGCGGTTCGAGCCACCATCCGGAGTCCCCATGACACAACGAAAAACCCCCCCCTTTCGCGCAGACCACGTCGGGAGCCTGCTGCGCCCGCAAGAGCTGCACGACGCGCGCGACAAGGCGCGCGCCGGAAAGATGAGCGCGGCGGAGCTCAAGGCGGTGCAGGACAAGCATATCCGCGACGTCGTCGCCAAGCAGGAGTCGGTCGGGATGCAGGCGGTGACCGACGGCGAGTACCGCCGCGACTGGTGGCACATCGACTTCCTCTCCAACTTCGACGGGGTGACGCTCGACAAGGGCGATGCCTACGGCGACGCAAAATTCAAGGGCACGGAGGAACAGCCCCCGTTCATGAGGGTCACGAGCAAGATCCGGCGCACCAAGCCCTCGATGCTCGATCACTTCAAGTTCCTGAAGTCGGTAGCGAAGAACACGCCAAAGTTCACCATGCCCTCGCCGGCGATGCTGCACGGACGTGCCGACCGCGCATCGATCAGGAAGACCTACCCCGACCTCGAAGAGTTCTGGGCGGACCTGACGAAGGCGTACCGCGAGGAGATCGCCGATCTCTACAAGGCCGGATGCCGCTACCTGCAGATCGACGACACCACCATCGCGATGATGGGCGACCCCAAGGTGCAGGAGAACTTCAGGAAGCTCGGCGACGACCCGAAGAAGGACAACGCGATGTACGCCGAGGCGGTCAACGCGGCGATCCGCGACGTGCCCGACGACATGGCGGTCGCGATCCACACCTGCCGCGGCAACTTCAAGAGCACCTGGCTCGCGAGCGGCAGCTACGACTACGTGGCCGAGACAGTGTTCTCGCGCCTGAACGTCGACGCCTTCTTCCTCGAGTACGACACCGACCGCGCCGGCGGCTTCGAGCCGTTGCGCTACGTGCCAAAGGGGAAGGTAGTGGTGCTCGGTCTGGTGAGCTCCAAGGTCGCGGACCTCGAGAAAAAGGACGACCTGAAGCGCCGAATCGACGCCGCGGCGAAGTACGTGCCGCTGGAAAACCTGTGCCTGTCACCGCAGTGCGGTTTCTCGAGCACCCACCACGGCAACAAGCTCACCGCCGACGACCAGTGGCGGAAGCTCGGACTGTGCCTGGACGTGGCGAAGTCGGTCTGGGGCTAGCTACTCCGGCTTGATCCCGGCCGCTTTCACCAGCGGCCACCATTTCTCGGCTTCCGCCTTGTGAAAGGCGGCGAGCGCCTCGGGGCTCTGTTGCTCGCGCGGGACGATCTCCTGCCCCAGATCGGCCAGGCGCTGGCGCACCGTCAAGTCGGCGAGCGAGGCCACCACGGCGGCGTTGAGCTTCGCGACGATGTCGTGCGGCGTGCCTTTCGGCGCCCAGACGCCGAACCAAACCGAGACGTACAGGCCCGGGAGCCCGGCCTCGTCAACCGTCGGAATGTCCGGAGCGGACGACAGGCGTGTTTTCGCCGTAACCGCGTACGCCTTGATCTTGCCCCCGCGCACCTGGGGCAGCGAGTTCGACGCCTGGTCGACCATGAAGTCGAGGCGTCCGGCGAGCAGGTCCTGCATCGCGGGCCCCGTGCCCTTGTACGGAATGTACTGGACCTTCGTTCCCGTGGCGTTCTGGAAATAAATGCCGCCCATGTGCGAGCCCGATCCCACGCCGGCGGTGCCGACCGAAGCCTTGTCGGGGTTCGCCTTCAGCCAGGCGATCAGCTCGCCCAGGTCCTTGGCGGGGAACGAGCCTCTAGCCACGATCAACAGGGGATTCGCGCAGATCATGCCTACGGGCTCGAGGTCGCGGAGCACGTCGTATTGCAAGGGATAGATCGCGGCATTGATCACGTGGGTGGCCCAGTGGCCGATGCTGAGCGTGTAGCCGTCGGGCGCCGCGCGGGCGACGCGGCCGACGCCGAGCGTCCCCGCCGCGCCGACCGTGTAGTCGACGAGGACGGGCTGCCCGAGGATCTTGCTCATCGGAGCCGACAGGATGCGCGCGACCGCGTCGACCGGCCCACCCGCGGCGAAGGGGTTGACCAGTGTGATTGGCCGCGACGGATAGCTTTGCGCGAACCCGTTGCTCGCGGCGAGGGCAACGGCAAGGGCGAACAGGAGCTTGCGGGCCGCGAGCAGTACGGACAGACGCTTGAAGGATCTCATTCTTTCTGCCCTCCTCTCGGCGAATCATACGCGCCCGCGCTGGCAGAGCGCTCCCCGCGCAGTGAATGCGTAACTGAACTTCGGAATGTCCTAGAATTGGCGAACGGTCCCGCCTCTATCACTGAAGACTCGGGAGAAATTCGATGAAGCGTCCGCTGTCGGTGTGGCTGGTGCAGGTTCTGCTGCTGGCGATCAGCGTACTCGCGCTTCCCGGACTCATCACCTGGACGGTGGTCGCGTTCAAATCACTGTGGGGATCTTCGAAACTGCCCGCGGACGTCGCCCTTTTCTACCTCGACTTCGCGATCAGAATCGGAGTCCTCGCGCTCTTCGTATCGAGCTTTGTCGCAATCTGGAAGCGATGGCCAAGGAGCCGGGTCATGGGTCTCGTTGCGCTTCTCGTCTTGTTCGCGCTATTCGCGTACGGCAGGTTCAATCCGCCCCCTCCCGGCCAGGGGTTGCCGAGGATGGAATACAGCACCCCCGCCGAGCGCGGCGGCGCTTTCATCCTGGACAGTCTCCTCTTCATCGCCTTCTGGGTCCTTTTCTTCAGATTCGGCTTCTCGAAGAAAGCCCGCGACTTTCTTTCGTCCAACTCCGCGGCCGACCCTCGCGGCCAGGAGCCGCGCGCGAGCTAATACAGCGCGCCGCGTGCGGTGACCGGCCAGAGGGCTTCGACTTTTCCCTTCCGGACGCACACCAGCCAGTCGTAGAGGTTCACCGTCGGGTCGCAGTGGCCGGGCACGAGCAGCAGTTTCTCGCCCAGGCGCGGCGCTTTCGCCCCGGCGGCGATTTTCAGCACGCCGTGCTCGTCCGAGGCCTTGGCGTACTCCACCCCCGGGCGGTCGCGCACCAGCGGCATGCCGGAGTCGACGCTCGACGCCTTGAGGCCCGCGTCGACCACCGCGCGATCGGGCGCGGGCGCGCTCATCACCGTGGCGAGGACGAAAAGGCTCTGCTCGAAACGCGGCCAGCCCTCCTCCCAGGCGTTGCGGTTGTAGTCGGCGTCCATGAACACGTACGAGCCCGGCTGGATCTCGTTGAACACACGGCTCCCGCCTTCGAGCAGGAAAGTGCCGGTGCCGGCGCCGGTGATCGTTTCGCAGGCAATGCCGGCCTTCTCGATCAGCGTCTTCGTCATCCGCGCCTTCTCCGCCGCGGCGGCGATCGCGGCGCGGCGCTCGGCGGCGGAGCGTACATGCTGCGCGGCCCCGTGGTACGCGTGCAGACCGGCGAAGCGCAGATTCCTGCAGCCCGCGATGGATCGGGCGAGCGCGAGCGCGGGCTCGCCCGGCTCGATGCCGCAGCGATGCGCGCCGACGTCGACCTCGACGAGCACGTCCAGCCGCACGCGCTCCGAGCGCGCCGCGGCGTCCAGCGCGGCGACGTTGCCCGCGTCGTCGGCGAGCACCGCGACCTTCGCCTCGTGCGCCAGGCGCGCGAGGCGCGCGACCTTGGCCTTGCCCACGATCTCGTTGGTGACGAGCACATCGGCCACGCCGCCCGCGACCAGCGCCTCGGCCTCGCTCACCTTCTGCGAGCACACGCCGATCGCGCCCGCGGCGATCTGCTTGCGCGCGATCTCGGCGCACTTGTGGCTCTTCGCGTGCGGACGCAGGCGCACCGCGCCGCCCTCGACGGCTTTCGCCATGCGCGCGATATTGCCCTCGAGCGCGTCCAGGTCGACGACCAGGGCAGGCGTGTCGATTTCGTCGAGCGAGATTCCGGGGGATGCGGGCGGAGGCAGCGGCATGGCGAGCCATTCTAGCGGAACGCATGCGGTAGAATTGCCGTCATCCCGAGCGAAGCGAGGGATCTCTTCAGGCACGCCGTACCGCCAGAGATCCTTCGGCCTGCGGCCTCAGGATGACAAGACCGGCCTCAGGATGACGAGGCCTCAGGATGACAAGACAAACGAAAAACCGATGACCATCCCGAATACCATGCGCGCGGTCGAGATCACCCAGCCCGGCGGTCCCGAGGTGCTGAAGATCGGCACGCGTCCCGTCCCGCAGCCCAAGGCAGGGGAGGTGCTGATCAAGGTGGCCGCCGCCGGTGTCAACCGGCCCGACACCATGCAGCGCGCCGGCAACTATCCGGTGCCGCCGGGCGCTTCCGACATCCCGGGCCTGGAGCTCGCCGGCAGCGTCGTCGCGCTGGGCGAGGGCGTGCGCGACTGGCGCGTCGGCGACACGGCGACCGCGCTGGTGCAGGGCGGCGGCTACGCCGAGTACTGCGCCGCGCCCGCGCCGCAGTGCCTGCCGTTCCCCAAGGGCATGACGCCGGTCGAGGCCGCATCGCTTCCGGAAACCTTCTTCACCGTGTGGAGCAACGTCTTCGACCGCGCCGGGCTGAAGCCCGGCGAGTCTTTCCTGGTGCAGGGCGGCTCCTCGGGCATCGGCGTCACCGCGATCCAGATGGTCAAGGCGTTCGGCAACAAGGTGTTCGCCACCGCGGGCAGCGCGGAAAAGTGCGAAGCCTGCGTGAAGCTCGGCGCGGACCGGGCCATCAACTACAAGACCGAGGATTTCTCCGCGATCGTGAAGGAAGCGACCGGCGGCAAGGGCGTGAACGTGATCCTCGACATGGTCGGGGGCGACTACCTCGACCGCGAGCTGAAATGCGTCGCCGACGACGGCCGCATCGTCATCATCGCCTTCCTCGGCGGCGCCAAGGCCACGCTCTATCTCAACGACATCCTGCGCCGGCGCCTCACCGTGACGGGCTCGGCGCTGCGCCCGCGCTCGGTCGAGTTCAAGGGCGCGATCGCGCGCAATCTCCTCGAGAAGGTCTGGCCGAAAATCGAGTCGGGGAAGATCAAGGCGGTCATCCACAAGACTTTCCCGCTCGCCGAGGCGTCCAAGGCGCACGCGCTGATGGAATCGAGCGCGCACATCGGCAAGATCGTGCTGACGGTGTAGCGTGTTCAAAAAGGATCTGCTCAAGGGCAAGCGCATCCTGGTGACCGGCGGAGGCACGGGCCTGGGCCGCGAGATGGCGGCGAAATACCTCGAGCTGGGCGCCGAGATCTTCATCTGCGGGCGCCGCGCGGCGACGCTCGAGAAGACCGCGCTCGAGCTCACGGGCAAGCACGGCGGCTCGGTAAAGACCCGCACCGTCGACATCCGCGACGCGGCGGCAGTGGAGGCGATGGTGCAGTCGATCTGGGACGACGGCGGGCCGCTCACGGGTCTGGTCAACAACGCCGCCGGGAACTTCATCTCGCGCACCGAAGACCTCTCCTCGCGCGGATTCGACGCCATCGCCAATACCGTGCTGCACGGCACCTTCTACGCGACGCACGCGGTCGGCAAGCGCTGGATCGCGGGCGGGCACAAGGGCTCGATCGTGTCGATTGTCGTCACCTGGGTGTGGACCGGCTCGCCTTTCGTCGTGCCCTCGGCGATGTCCAAGGCGGGCGTGCACGTCATGACCCAGTCGCTCGCCGTCGAGTGGGGACGCTACGGAATTCGCCTCAACGCCATCGCGCCGGGAATCTTCTCGACCGAGGGCGCCGACAAGCGCCTCGCGCCCGGGCGCGACACCGCGCGCGACAACGCCACGGTCAACCCGATGAAGCGCTCGGGCCAGATGCACGAGCTGCAGAACCTCGCCGCCTTCCTCATGGCCGACGGCTGCGAGTGGCTCACCGGGCAGACCATCGCCCTCGACGGCGGCGGCTGGCTCGCCAACGGCGCCTCCTTCACCGAGCTCTTCCCCTGGGGCGACGCCGAGTGGCAGCAGGCGCGAGAAGCGATCAAGGCGCAGACCGAGAAGGACAAGACGCAGCGGTCGGTGTAGGGACGTCGAGCCGCCCACCCCCATGACATACCAGGAACTTGTCTATTTCCACTTGGCGACGATATTGCCCGCGTTTCTCATCGGCACGTTCCTGCTGTTGCGGCGAAAAGGCACCCGGCTTCACAAGGCTCTTGGCCGCATCTATCTCCCTTTGATGATCCTGACTGGGATAACGACTTTGTTGATGCAAGCCCAAGTCGGGCCGAGGTTTCTGAACCATTTTGGTTTCATCCATGTGTTCAGCCTTGTCACGCTGTACAGCGCCCCGGCAGCCTACTTCGCGGTGCGTCGAGGCGACATCAAGGCACACCGTGGATACATGATCGGCCTTTACGTCGGCGGTATCCTGATTGCCGGCGCATTCACCCTTGCGCCGGGCCGCATGATCCACGATTGGATATTCGGCCCAACAGTTCATTCAAGCGGCCCGCCTTCGGCACCCATTTCGAGCGGCAAGGTGCGCGCCGGGTCGACGTACGGGTCCATAGACTCATGCTGAAAACGAAGAGCATCCGGACGGCCATCGATCGCAGCGGCGACGGCTTGCGCATTCTGGTGGCTCGATTCCGCGGCCGCGGCGTGCCGGCGTCGCGCTACGACGTCTGGATGCCCAGCCTCGGCCCGAGCGAGCGGATCCTTCGGGGCGTGCAGCGAAGCGCGGTTTCCTGGACGCGGTTCTCCAGGCAATACCGGGCCGAGCTTTTTCTCGACGGCCCTATCGACAAGCGGAGCCAAACCGTCAAGAATCATGGCCAGAAGTTCACCTTGCGCCTGATCAAGCGGCTCGCTCAACGGGGACACGTGACCCTTCTTTGCCACTGTGCCGAGGACGGGCAGCGCTGCCACAGGCATGTCCTGCGCGCGTTGATCAGCGGCGCCCGTATCTGACCCAGCCTGCCCGAAGGAGCCGGATGAAAACCCTGCACATCGCCCAAGTCAACATCGGAAGGATGAAAGGCGCGCTGGAAGACCCGGTCATGGCCGGCTTCGTCGCCCGCCTGGACGAGATCAACGCGCTCGCCGACCGCAGCCCCGGGTTCGTATGGCGGCTGCAGACCTCCGACGGGAACGCGACCTACCTCCGCCCCTACGGCGACGACCGCATCCTGTTCAACATGTCGGTGTGGGAGTCGATCGAGCACTTGAAGCGCTACGTCTACACCACCGCCCACGTCGAATTGCTCAAGAACCGGCAGGCCTGGTTCGAGAAATTCGGCGGCGCCTACGCCGCGCTGTGGTGGGTTCCCCAGGGGCACCAACCCGGCGTCGACGAGGCCAAGAAGCGCCTCGCGCACCTCGATGCCCACGGCCCGACGCCGTTCGCCTTCACCTTCAAGGACTCCTTCCCGCCCGACGAGCAGTTCGTGAACGGCACCGATTGGTCGTCCTTCAAACCGTGCCCGGCGACATGAATATGCGAATGCCCGACTACCAGGTTTCAGGCGAAGGCGAGACGACGATCTTCCTGCTGCACGGCATCTACGGCGCAAAAGACTACTGGCGCTACCAGACCGAGCGCCTGGTCGCGCGCGGCTACCGCGTGGTGGCCTGGGACGCACCGGGCTACGGCATCTCGCCTTTACCCGATCCGTTCAATTTCGACGTCGTCGCCGAGGCCGGCGCGGGGCTGATTCGCGCGCAGGCGAGCAAGCGCAACGTCGTCTTCGGCCACAGCATGGGCGGACAGATCACGCCGCGCATCCGGTTGAAGGTCCCCGATCTGGTGCACGGGATCGTCATCTCGGCGACGATCGGCTACTTCGGCAACCGCACCAAGGAAGAGCAGGAGGAATTCGTGCGCAAGCGCACCGCGCCGCCGCCGCCCGGCACCGATCCGTACACGGCGCAGCTCGCGATGGTCAACTCGATGCTCGGGCCGGCCTCGCAGGGACCCGAAGTGGAGCTCGTCCGCTGGGTCGCATCGCGCACGCCGCCCAAGACCGTGCAGGCGGCGGTGAAGGCGGTGCAGGCCTACCCCGAGGCCGACGCGGTGTCGGCGATCCGCGCCGTGTCGGTGCCGGCGCTGCTCGTCGCGGGGGAAGTCGATCAGACCGGGCATCCCGCGGGCATGAAGCGCGTCGCCGCGATGATCGCCGGCGCGGAGTTCGCCGTCGTCTCGGGCTCCGGGCACTATCCCTGGGCGGAGAACCCGGCGGAGTTCAACCAGGCGTTCTTCGGATTTCTCGACCGCCACTTCGCGAACTAGCGCGCGGGCACCGTCCACAGGTAGAGCACGCTCGCTCCCGCTGCGACGGTCTTCTCGGGCGGCCAGTCCGCGCCGAAGCCGTAGCGGTGGGCGACGATGCGCGTGCCGGGTTTCAGCTCGCCCCTGAGCTTCGGCAGGAGCCTGCGATTGAGGTCCTCGAAGAGGAAGAGCGTGACCACCGTGGCCTCGCCGATGTCGGCCTCGAACAGATCGCCGCGGACAAAGCGCACGCGGTCCGTGACGCCCGCGCGCCTGGCGTTATACACCGCCATGCGCAGCGGCGCCGGATCGATCTCCACGCCGACGCCGCGGGCGCCGAAATCCCTGGCCGCCGCGATGACGATGCGCCCGTCGCCGCAGCCCAGGTCGTAGACCACGTCGCCCGGGCCCGTGCCCGCGAGCTTGAGCATCCCTTGCACCGCTGCGTCGGTGCTGGGGAAATACGGCACCTGGGGATCGGGTCCCGTCGCGGGGCCGTCGGTGAGCTTCGTGTCGCCCAGCCAGTCGAACGCGGCGCAGCCGGGCAGGAGCAGCGCGAGACTCAGGAAGAGCGGGACGACTAGGGCTTTCAGACTCAGTGCGAGGGCGCGGGTGCCAGCGTGAGCGTCCCGCCCGTGTACTGGCCCTCGCACGAGTCTTGTCCGGAGTACGCCCCGTTGAGCGAGCTTCCGGTCATGTCGGATATCGTGCCGGTGAGGGTCGCTGTGCACGCAGGCGTCGGATCGTTGGGCCCGGCGGGAAATGACGCCGTCCACGTCAGCGCCGTCCCCGAGATCGTTCCCGTGAGGACGCCGGTCCTGCTCCGGTGACAGGAGGCGCAGGTCCCTGGCGCATCGGTGGATTGCGTGGTCATGGTTCCCGCGACGCTCGGCTCGATCTGCGTCAATTTCCAAGTCACGATCGTGGTGCCAATCGGCGTGCCATTGGCTCCCGTGTTGGCGTTCGAATCCACTCCCGTTCCAGTCCAGATCTCCTTCGGCCCTTGCTGTTCGGGCATGCCGGAACCGCCGCCGCAGGCAGCCGCCAGCGCGGCGAAGGCCGCGGCCGTGATGATCGTCAGGACTGGCTTCATGACGCCTCCTCGCAGCCCCCCCGAGCCGGTAGATCATACGGTAAACAGCGAGCGGCCTCCCTTTCATCCCGCTTTCGGAGCCGAAACCGCCTTTCGCGCCCGCTCTGCAAACAGCATGACGACCGCGCCCACCGCGAGAACGCCGAGTCCAACGAAAGCATGCCTGCCGTGGTAATCCAAGCTCTTGTAGAAGAGGTAGGCGCAGCTCAGCACGAAGATCGCAGGCACGAACGGATACCCGGGCACGCGGAACGGCCGTGGCGCCTGGGGCTCTTTCGCCCGCAGGACAAAGAGCGATACCCCCGTCAGCAGGAAGAACCCCCAGAACACGGGGGCAGAGTACAGAACCAGGCCCTCGAACCCTCCCTTCAGAATCGCACCCAGCACGACCAGCGAGAGCGCGATCGCGCCCTGGACCAGCATCGCGTTGCGCGGCGTACCCGTCGTGGCGTCCCATTGCCCGAGATAGGCCAGCAGGGGCCAATCGCGGCCGAGAGCATAGTTGGAGCGCGCACCGACGATGATCGAGCCATTTATGGACGTGATCGCGGCGATCGCGATCATTACCGAGATCAGCTTCTCGCCGGCCGTTCCCCACACTTTCGCGAGGAGATCGGCCGCCACGGCATCCGATTTCGCCACGCCGGCGAAACCCAGACCCTTGAGGTAAGCGAGATTGACCAGCACGTAGAGCAGCATCACCAGGCCGATCGACAGAAACAGGGAGCGTGCCATGTTGCGCTCGCGGTCGCGCACCTCCGCCGAAATATAGGCGGCGTCGTTCCAGCCGCCGTAGGTGAAGAGCACGAAGATCATCGCCAGCCCCGCGCCTTCGTACCAAGACTTCGCCGTCTCGCCGCCTGCGGATTGCGCGGCCGCAACCACCGGGACCTGTGGAGCGAGAAAGAATCCCGCGATGACGATAAGGACCAGCCCACCGCACTCGAGGAACGTGAAGAAGTTCTGCGTCAGTTTTCCTTCACGGATTCCCACATAGTTCACCGCCGTCAGGATCGCGACTACCAGTGCAGCCCATATGGGCGACGATTGCGGGCCGAGATGGATCACCCTCGACATGTAGTCGCCGAAGAGGTAGGCGAACACCGCGATCGAGCCGGCAACAATCACCGTGAGCCGGGCCCATCCGTAGAGAAAGGCGGTGTAGCGACCGAAGGCGCGGCCGAGAAAATGATATTCGCCGCCCGCCGAGGGAAACGCGGTAGCGAGCTCGGCGTAGCACATCGCGCCGATAATCGAGAGCGCGCCACCGACAATCCACCAGACGATGGTCATGGACTCGCTCGCACTGAAACCGGCGACCATTGACGATGTCTTGAAGATCCCGGCACCCACGATCAGGCCGACGATGATGGCGGTGGCATCGCCGAGAGAGAGAACCTGCGTAGGACCGGCGCCGGGGCGGTGCGTATCGGTTGAAGGCATCTATACCTCTAGATATCGGTTGTTGCCGGAGTTGCGCTCCCGAAGCGCGGTGACGCTCGTTTCGAGCGGCAGGCCGAAACGCGCGCTCACCTGCCGCGCCCGGGCTTCGAGCCGGGCCCAGTCAAATCGGGACGGACCGCCCCGCAGCGCAAATGCGATGAGATTGTCCTGTTCCTCGGCGAGGAGCAGCGCCGGGGGACGCCCGAAGGCCTTTTCGATCCGCGCGCAGTGCCGCTCCAGCTTCGCATCGTCGGCCATGAAGTTCGCCACCATGACTCCCCGCGGGCGCAGGGCCGCATGCGCGGCATCATAGAAGGATCTCGTGCTCAGCGTGCCCGCCACCTTGCCGTTGACGAATCCGTCGACCACCAGCACGTCGCAGCCGCCGGGGCGGTCTGCGACCGCTCTGGCGCCATCGCCGATCACGATCTCGAGCCGCTCGTCCTCCTCGGGAAGGCGAAAGTACTTCCGTGCGACCGTCACCACGCCCGGATTGATCTCCACCACCGCGAGGCGGGTTCCCGGCATGCGCTGGTGGACGAAACGCGCCATCGAGCCGCCGCCGAGGCCGACCATGAGGATGTCGCGCGGCCTGGGGCAAAAAAGGAGAAACGCCATCATCGCGCGCACGTAGTCGAGCTCGATCGCGTCGGGCGCGTCCAGGCGCATCGCGCTCTGGATCGCATCGCCGCCGATCTGCAGCACCCGCACCCCGTCCTCCTCGACGATCTCGATCGCCTTGCCGGCGGCTAGCCAGTTGCGCAGTCGGTTCATGCGTCGCATTCAACAAAAATCGGCAGCGCGCTCGACGCGCGCTGCCGATTCATCGAGTGGAGCGCCTACTTTACCGGCGTCGCGACGTCCTTGCCTTTTTCGACGATGTAGGTGGCGAACACGACCGCCTTGCCGCTGCCGGTGTTCTTGCCCGCGTGAATCACGCCGGCCGGAATGAAGAACGACTCTCCGGCCTTGACGGTCCGCGCGGGCTGGCCGTCGACTTCGAGCTGGAGCTGGCCCTCGAGGACGATGCTCAGCTCCTCACCCGGATGCGTATGCCTGCCGACCGCCCCGCCCGGGTCGAACTCGGCCTTGGCCTGGACCGCGTGGCGGCCGGGGACGCTCAAATCCTGATCCTGCACCGGAATGCGCTTGAAGCCAGGCGCTTGCGCGTTCAGCGTTCCCGCGCCAAGCGCGGCGGCGAGACCTGCTATGACCAGCAGTTTCGATCTCATTTGACTCCTCCTTTGGGTTTCACAACGAACCATATTACCGGACCTCAGGCGCCCGGGGGCGGCGTTTCGTCAGGCGAGAAATCGAGCTCAACCTTGGCGCCGCAGGGATCGTTGCAGAAGATCTGCCAGATGTGCGTGCCGACCTGCTGGCGCAGCGTAAACTCGACGCCGTGCTTCTTGAGCCGCGCCACCGTGCCCTTGAGGTCGGTGGCGCTGAACGCGAGGTGGTCGAGCACCCCGGCCGGGTCGGCGGGCAGCTTCGCCTCGGAAATGTGCAGGATCGGCTCCCCGCCCGCGTACATCCAGGCGCCGCCGAAGCTCAAGGGCGGCCGCGCACCCTCGCTGAAGCCGAGCACGCCCACGTAGAAGGCGCGCGATTCCTCGAGCCTGTCGGTAAGCACGTTGAAGTGGTTCATTCCATGGATTGCCATCGTCGCTCCCTCAAGCGAAATCGCCGGACTGGACCCGCGCCACGCCGGCCTTCTTCATTTTTTCCCAGGCCGCGGCGAGCGACCCCTGCATGTCGATCGCGCGGCACGCGTCATCGATCACCGCGCAGCCGAATTCGAGCTTGCACGCATCGAGCGCCGTCCACGCCACGCAGAAGTCGGTCGCGAGGCCGCACACGAACAGGCGCTTGATGCCGAGCTCGTCGAGATAGCCCTCCAGCCCGGTGCGGCTCTTGCGGTCGGCTTCCACGAAGGCCGAGTAGCTGTCCACCTCCCTGCGCCAGCCTTTGCGGACCACGAGCTGCGCATGCGGAACGGCGAGATCCTTGTGCAGGGCCGCGCCGTCGCTCCCCTGCACGCAATGGTCCGGCCACAGCACCTGCTCCCCGTAGGGAAGCTTGATCGAGTCGAAGGGCCTGGTGCCGGGATGCGAGGTCGCAAACGACAGGTGCCCGGAGGGATGCCAGTCCTGCGTGAGCACGACGTTCTCGAAGCGCCTCGCGAGCTCGTTGATGAGCGGCACCACCTCGTCCCCCTTCTGTACCGCCAGGCGCCCGCCCGGGCAGAAATCGTTCTGCACGTCGACGACGACGAGGGCGTCCTTCGGGCCCGGCGTCAATCTGGGGTTTTCAGCCATTTCCGCCCGCGACCGCGCGCTCCACTTCGACCAGACAATCGTAGAACGTCGCGCCCCGGCCGATATCGGTGAGCGCCTGCGAAGTCACTTCGTTCGCGTTGCGACCGTCGCCGGTGAGCTTCTTCCACCACACCGAGAGCGCCACGACCACCCCGTCGCGCGCTTTGTCGCCGACGCGGGCGCGTGCGGTGAACGACCCGCGGTCGTTGAAGATGCGCACGGTGTCGCCGTTCCTGATCCCGCGCGCCGCCGCGTCCGCGGCGTGCATGTCCAGACCCGGCTCCCTCGCCTCGGCGGTCGCGAACGGCATGTTCGCGAACGACGAGTTCAGGAAATGCCGGTTGGGCGGAGAGATCATGGCGAGCGGGTACTTCTTCGCGAGCGCCGCGTTCGACTGCGAGGACTCGCGCGGCGGGATATACGCCGGCAGCGGATCCATCCCCATCGCGATCGCGGTCTCGCTGTAGAACTCGCACTTCCCGGAGGGCGTGGCGAAGCCGCCCTGCGCGAACGGCGCGAAGCGCTCGGGGACGTTCAGGCGCTGCCAGCCCTTCGCTTTGAGCGATTCCCACTCGATCCCTTGCATCGAAGGCTTCGAGGACTCGAGCGCCTGGCGGCAGATGTCCTCGTCGGAGTCGCGGAAGCAGTCCTCGGTGAACCCCATGCGGGCCGCGAGCCGCCTGAACGCTTCGCTGTTCGGCAGCGATTCGCCGAGCGGCGCGATCGCCGGGCTGTTCGCCATTACGTTCAGGTGCCCGTAGGCCGTGTGCACGTCGTAGTGCTCGAGCTGCGTCGTCGCCGGCAGCACGATGTCGGCGTAGTCGCAGGTGTCGGTGAAGAACTGCTCGTGCACGACGGTGAAGAGATCCTCGCGCGAGAAGCCCTTCACCACCTTGCCCGAATCGGGTGCGACCGCCACAGGGTTGGAGTTGTAGACGTAGAGCGCGCGGATTGGCGGCGAAGCACCCAGGAGCGCGTCGCCGATCGCCACCATGTTGACGGTACGCGGGTTGGGTTTTTTCGAGAGCTTCAGGAGGTCGGGACGCTCGACCTTGGCATCGTTCATGCCGAAGAATCCGGAGGTGCCGAGGACCGCGCCTCCGGCAGGATGGCGCCAGTCGCCGGTGAGCGCGGGCAGGCACATCACCGCCCTCGCCGCCATCCCGCCCCCCGAGTGCCTTTGCAGTCCGTAGTTGAGCCGGATTGCCGCAGGCCGCGTTTCCGCGTACTCGCGCGCCAGCGCGACGATTTTCTCCGCGGGAAGTCCCGTGATTTGCGCGACCGCCTGGGGCGGATACTCCTTGACGCGCTCCCTCAGTTGCGCGAAACCGAGCGTGTATCTCTCCACGTAGTCGGCGTCGTAACGACTCTCACCGATGATGACGTGCATCATCGCGAGCGCGAGCGCCGCGTCGGTGCCCGGCAGAAGCGCGAGGTGCTCGTGGCATTTCTCCGCGGTGAGGCTGCGGTAGGGGTCGATCGCGATCAGCTTCGCGCCGCGCCGCTTCGCCTCCTGCGCGCGCGACCACATATGCAGGTTGGAGACGATGGGGTTCGAGCCCCAGACGAGGATCAGCCTCGCCTCGTCGAAGCGCTCGGGGTCCATGCCGAGCGACCCGCCCACGGTGATCTGCGCGCCCGCCTTGCCGGCCGAAGAGCAGATGGTCCGATCCAGGCGCGACGCGCCGAGCCGGTGGAAAAAGCGCCGCCCCATCGAGTGCCACTGCACGTAGCCCATGGTGCCGGCGTAGTCGTAGGGGAGGATTCCCTGGGGATCGTCGGCTTCGATTGCGCGGAACCGTTCGGCGATCGTCGCCAGCGCCTCGTCCCAGGAGATGCGCACGAACTCGCCTTTGCCTTTCGGGCCAACCCGCTTCTGCGGGAAGAGCACGCGCTCCTTGCTGTAGGTGCGTTCCAGGTATCGCGACACCTTGGTGCACAGCGTGCCCGCCGTAAACGGATGATCCTTCGCGCCCTCCACCTTGACCGCGACGCCGTTTTCGACGGTGACCAGGAGCGCGCAGGTGTCGGGACAATCGTGCGGGCACGCGGCGCGCACGACCTTGCGCTCGATGGATATCTTGTTCGCTGGCGCCAGGATAGGCATCGATGAACCTGGGAATCGAGGATTCTACGCCGTTCAGGGACGCAGGCCGGGAAGCGTCCCGAAGCGCGTGCGCAGCATCTGCCCGATGCGGTAGTGCGCGTGACGCGCCGCGGCGAGCGCGCCGCCCATGGGAAGAAATCCGTGGACCATGCCTTCGAAGCATTCGTAGACGACCGGGACGCCCGCCTGCATGAGCCGGTCGGCGTAGGCCTTGCCTTCGTCGAGCAGCGGATCGAAGCCGGCGGTGAGAATGTAGGCGTGGGGAAGGCGCGAATGGTCGGGCGCGAGCAAGGGCGAGGCGCGCCAGTCGGCGCGATCGCTCTCGCCGCGAAGATACTGCTTCTGATACCAGCGCAGCATGTCGCGCGTGAGCGTGTAGCCGCTCGCGAAACGCTCGAGCGAGTCGGTGTCGCCCGCCTGGTCGACCACGGGGTAGGCCAGCACCTGCATCGCGACGGCCGGACCCGTATCGCGAAGGGCGATCGCGGCGACGGCGGCGAGATTGCCGCCGGCGCTCTCCCCGGCCACCGCGAGCCGCGAGGCGTCGATCCGGAGCGCACCCGCGTTCGCGCCGACCCATTTCACCGCAGCGATCGCGTCCTCCACCGCCGCCGCAAACTTGTGCTCGGGGGCCTTGCGGTAGTCGACCGCGACGACCGCGCAGCGGCCGTGCGCCGCGATACCGCGGCACACGCTGTCGTGCGTATCGAGGTCGCCGCAAACCCAGCCCCCGCCGTGGAAGTACACGACGCCGGAGAGAATTTCGCCGGGCTTCTCCCCGAGCGGACGGTAGAAGCGCGCCTTGATGTCTCCCGCCCCGCCCGGAAGGGAGAAATCGCGTGTTTCCTCGATCGCGAGCGGGGGCGGCGCGAGGGCAAGGCGCCCTTCGCGGTAGGAGCGCCGCGCCTCGGCCGCGCCCAGCGTATCGGGATCGACGGCAGGCGATCTCGCCAGGCGCTCGAGCAGCACGCGCGCCTGGGGGTCAAGCTTGGGCTCGATCGACACGCCCTCAGTCACGGACGGCGACGTTCTTCTTGGCGTTATCCAAGGCGGCTCGCGGGGGGACAGGCGTTTGTCAGACTGGAAAAATCCGGCGCTCGGGGAACAAAGCCTGCCGATTATAGCGAAGCGGAGCGACGCTCGTGGCCGCCTCGCGCCCTTTCCCATAGGGTGAAAGCCTCTCGGGGTGGTTGACATTTCCCTCTGATTGACGCACTCTCGCGTTGCCCGTACCGTTAGTGCGGCATCACCAACCCAGCTCGCAATCAGAGGAGAAATATACGATGGCCAAGAAGAGAAAACCCAACGCGGCATTCATGAAACCCATGACCCCGACCTCTATGCTGGCGGAAGTGGTCGGCGCCAAGGCGATACCGCGCACCGAAGTGACCAAGAAGCTCTGGGCATACATCAAGAAAAACAAGCTGCAGGACAGCAAGAACCGCCGCATGATCAATGCCGACGACGCCCTGAAGGCCGTCTTCGGAGGCAAGAGCAAGGTCAACATGTTCGAGATGACCAAGCTCGTCAACAAGCACCTCAAATAACCGCCGCACCCGGGAGATTCTCCCGGACGCGCACTGGAAGTGAAAACGCCCGGCAGTCCGGGCGTTTTGTTTTGGCGCCGCCGGACCGTGCCGGCGACGCGAGCTCACTTGGCCGTGGACTTGTATTTCTCGACGGCCTTCTTCAGATCCCTGTACTCGGAGCACGGCAGAAAGCACAGCTTGTCGAGCCGCGCCAGATGCTCCTCGGCCTTCGGCAGGTTGTTCACCATCAGATACGCCTCGCCGATGTACTCGTGCGCGCCCTTATTGCCCGGATCGAGGCGCAAAGCCTCGTTGTAGTACTTGAACGCCTGGTCGAGATTGCCCGACTTGCGCCACGAATAGCCGAGGAGGTTCTGGGCGTCGGCGTTGCTCGGCTGGCGCGTGGCCAGGCGATTGAAGCTGTCGATGGCCGACCTCCAGTCCTGGGCCTCGATCGCCTTTCTGCCGCTGGCCAGATCAGGATCTTCCGGAGCCCGGGCCGGCGGCGAAGGGCTGTCTGCCGCATGCAGGGGCGCGGAGATAACGAACCCCGCCAGAAGGGCGAGGATAAACACTTGAAGCCTCATCTGAAAATTCGGCATGGCGTCTCCTTTCGTTGGGCCAGGTTAGGGGATTATAGTAAGGGTAGTGTTTCGAATGTTTCGTTAAGCGATCTAGCGCGCTGTCAGCGCATCGGCCATATCGCGGATCGCCGCTGCCGCCGCTTCGGGGTGCTCGAACGGGAACAGATGCCCGCCTTCGACGCGCACCACGCGGAAATGCCTCCGCGTGGTCGCGAGCCCCATCTGCCGGGCTTCCTCGGATTCGCGTCCGCAGACGAATCCGGCCGGAACGTGCAGCGTCGGCAGCCCCTCGGCGAGCGCGTCCGGAAATGCGCGGTAAATGCGGTACTCGATCGACGGGTCGAAGGCGAGACAAACGCCCTCGGAGCACGGCCGCATCCCCAGCGTCGCATAGTCGCGCAGGCACTCGGGATCGAAATGCCGGAACGCACGCTTGTTGCGGAAATGCGCCTGGGCCTCATCGAACGAAGCCCAGACCGCCCGGCGGTCGCGCGTGACCCCGGCCGGCGTAACGCGGTCGGTGAGGCCGATACGCTTCACCATCTTGAACACCGTTCCCTTCCACCGGCCGAGGATCGGCGAATCGAGCAGGATGATGGCGCGAAACAGCGCCGGGCGCTTCAGCGCGGCGAGCGCGGTGAGATAACCGCCGAGCGAGTGCCCCACGCCGAGAACCGGCTCGCCATGGCGCTCGATGTGCTCGATCAGCTCGGAGACGAGGTGCGGCCAGCCGTCGGTGACGGGATAACGCGGGTCGTGCCCGATGGTGTTGACGTACCGGACATCGAACCCGTCTCCCAGGTAACCGAACATCTTCCGGTAGCAGGCGGCCGGAAAACCGTTGGCGTGAGAGAAATGCAGGATCGTCACGCGCTCATCGTCGCGTCAGGCGCTCACTTCCTTCGCCGTCATGGTGTACTTGAAGTTGTCCGGATCGAGGCTGTCCAGGCGCCCCTGCGCGGTCTCGGCCTGCGGGTACATGAAGAACGTCAGCTTGCCGCTCTTCGCGTTGGGCAGGACGATGTCGTTCGCGGTATTGAAGGCGAGCCAGTTCATCTCCCAGGCGCCGAAGAGCCTGGGCCGCACCGCCTGCACCAGCGGATCGCTCAAATCCGTGGGCTGCGCCTTCTCCTCGAGGACGACCTTCCTCACATCGGCCGGGTCCACCGGCACCCAGCCGAAGCCGGTCAGATAGACCTCGGCGCGGCAGTGCTGCGCGCGCGTGACGTTCGCCGTTCCCGCGCCCAGGCTGCGGTAGCCGAATTGCGACTTCGCCACGCGCACGCCGTAGACGTCGCGCGCCGGCAAGCCCGCCGCGCGCGCGAGGCCCACGTAGAGCGCGTTGATGTCGGCGCACTTGCCGCCGAGGTTGCCCGTCTCCAGCATGGCCTTGATATCGCCGACGCCGCAGCCGCGGGTCTTGGGATCGCGAAAGGTGTTGTCGACGATCCACTCGTAGATCGCCTTTGCCTTCTGGTAGTCGGTCTTCGCGCCCTTGGTGATCTCGTCCGCCGTCTTCTTCACTATGCCGTCGGTCGGCATGTGCTCGGTGGATTCGGTGTAGAACGCCCGCTCCGGCGCGCTCAGGCGCAGGCCCGACGAAGGAGCGCTGGAGAGGTCCACGGCGTGGTCGCGCGTGGCGAAGCGGCTGTACAGCTCGACCACGGGATTCTTCTCCGCGGACGTCCACTCGGCGTAGAACAGGCCCGCACCGTACTTGCCGTCGTGCACGATTTTCATGCTGCCGGCGTTGCCCGACCAGGCGTTGTCGATGACCTTCTGATAGGCGGAATCGACCGACGGCACCGGCAGCCATACCCGCGTCGCGCCCTCGGGAAAGAGGATCTCGACCCGGGTGGTGACCTCGAAGGCGCGCCAGGTCTCCGCCCGGCGCGGGTTGAAAGGGAGCTGTTGCGCGAAAGCGAGCTCCGGCAGCGCGGCCGTGGCCGGGACGATGGCGCCGGCCTTGAGAAACAATCGTCTGTCCATTGCAAATCTCCTCAGGGTTTGGGCAGCAGTTTCATGATCTCGTTCTCGACCGGGGGCGTGTCCCAGCCGATGTCGCCGACCGCGACGAAGCGCACTTTCTGCTGCGGGTCGATGACCAGGCTCGTCGGCAGCACCTTCACCTTCCACGCCGTGGCGGCGGTGGTGTCGCGATCCAGGAGCATGGTGAAGCGCACCGGGACCTTGCTCAGGAACTCTTTGACGCGCGGCGCGCCTTCGCCGTAGTCGACCGCGAGGATGACGAAAGGCCTGCCGGCCAGCTTGTCCTGGAGCCGCTGCATGGCGGGCATCTCCTCGCGACAGGGGTCGCACCACGTCGCCCAGAAATTGAGGATGACGACCTTGCCCTTGTAGTCGGCGAGATTGTGCTCCCGGCCGTCGAGGTCGCGCAGCGCCAGCGGCGGCGTCGCGCCGCCGGTCCATGGCTTGAGCGTGCCGCTGGCGGCCCACGCCGCGACCGCCGACAAGGCCACAGCGAGCCCCGCGATCACGACCATCCGCCGCGGGGTCATGCCGCCTCCCCTTTTTCGCCCGCGAGCCCCGCGAAGTCCTTGGCGTAGTCCGAAAGCCGCCCGACTACGCGGGCGCGCTGCTTGGCCGACAGCGTGCCGTCGAGCTCGACGATGAGCCGCCCGAGGTCTTCGTCCCAGGCCTTGTCCGCGAGGATGAACGCCTCGGAGCGCCGCCGCTCGGGCTGGTCGAACGTCTCGGCAAGCCCGTGGCCGAGGTCCGTCGCCGGGCGGTGCGCCCTGAGCGCCGCGACCACCTCCTGCTGCCATCGCCGCCGGTCCTCGAAGCGCAGGGCGACGTGGCTCTCGTGGGAGAACGCAAAGCGCTCGATGCGCGCCTCCTGGTCCGGCGTCAGATCGCCGGCGAAGTCGCGGAAGCGGTCGAGCATGCGATGCGCCTGCGCCCGCCTGCGCCTTTCCTCGTCCGAGGCGAGGAACTCCTTTTCGAACTTCCGGTTGTTCTCGGCGAACTTGCGCTCGAGCGCCGCGATCTGATCGGGGGCGAGCGTAGCGAGCACCGGCGCCGCGTCCTCGGCCGCCTTGGCCGCGAACCTGCGGTAGCGCGCGCGCACGCTGGCGAGACCCCAGGCGACGTCCTCCGCGGTGATGCCGCGGGCGGCGCGCTCGCTCGCGCTGCGCATCAGAGCCGCGTAGGCTGGAAGCTCCTTGGCGCGATGCCACTCGTGGAGCTGCACGATGCGCAATCGCATCTCCTCCGCCTGCACGGGGTCGAGATCGAGATAGCTCGACGCCATGTAGCGCAGCGCGGTGTCGGCGTTGTCGTAGGCGAAGCGGGTCGAGCTGCACGAGACGAGCGCCGCGCAAGCCGCAAGCAGGAGGAAATTTCGCCACCTCACCAGTAGTTCTCCACCGTAATATGACCCGGGTCGCGGCGCCGGTGTTTTTTCATTCCGCGCCGGGCGAGCGCTGCGCTCGTATCGATCACCATTGCCGGGTTGCCGCAGATCATAACCTGAGACGTCGTCGCCGAAAGCACCACGCCCGCTTCGGCCTCCAGCCGCCCTTCCTCGAGCGCCGCGGGAACGCGCCCGGACAGGGCGCCGGCCGCCGATTCCCGGCTGACGAAAGACAGCGTTCGCATCTGCTCGGGGTGCCTGAGCATCAGCTGCTCGATGCTCTCGCGGTGAGTCAGTTCCTGCGCCCTTTGCACCGCGTGCACCAGGACGACCCGCTCGAAGCGCCGCCACGGCGCCTCGGTCTTGAGAATGGACAGGAACGGGCCGATTCCGGTTCCCGTCGAGATCATCCAGAGGTTTCGGCCGTCTGGAACCTCGGACAGCGCCAGAAACCCCGCCGGCCTGGGCGCGAGGTAGATCCGGTCCCCGGCGTCCAGTTTGCAGAGCCTTTGCGTGAGCGGTCCCTCCGGGAGCGTCACGTAGTAGAACTCGTGGGGACGCTCGTCGGGCGCGTTCACGAACGAGTACGGGCGCGCCACCATTTCGTCCTCCACCGCGAGCGCGAGCTTGGCGAACTGCCCGGCTTCGAACGAGATGTCGGCTTCGACTTTCAGCGAGAACAGGCGCTCGGTCCAGCGCTTTTGCGCCGCCACCGTGCCTTCGATCCACTTGGACATGAGCGCAGCGGGAATCACTGCAGCAGGAAAGGCTCCATCGTCAGCGATTCTACCTCCCCCGAAAGCATGACGACGCTCCCGGCGCGGCGCCGGCTGCCGTCGTCGGAGAATTCGAAGCGGTACACGCGGCGCAGGACCAGGTGCCCGGCCTCGTTGCGCACGGGCTTCACGGCAATGCACTCGACGGTTTCGTCGAGAAACTGCAGCCGCTCGCGCGCGCAGGCTACTTGTCCCGCGGCGACCGCGTGTTCCCTCGCGCGCATGCTGTCGTACCAGAGCCACACGAGCGCGGCGAGGACGGCGAGGGCCAGGAATTCCCACTCCACGGCATCACACCTAGTCGTGCCGGCGCGTGATCCATTCGGCGACGAGCACGGGCTTCTCTTCCCCCTCGCGCTCGACCGTCACGTTCCAGACGGTCTGCACGCCCTGCTCGATCGCCTCGGCCGCTGCCAGGCGGAAGCGCGCGCGCACGCGCGACCCCGCGGGAACGGGCCCGGTGAGGCGCGCTCGATTCAGGCCGTAGTTGATGCCCATGCGCGCGCCCTGGATCTCGACCGCCTCCTTGAGAAATTGCGGGAGCAGGGACAGCGTCAGGAAGCCGTGAGCGACGGTCGTGCGGTACGGTGATTCCCGCGCCGCGCGCTCCCGGTCGACGTGGATCCACTGATCGTCGCCGGTCGCTGCGGCGAAGGCGTCGATGCGTTCCTGGTCGACGACGAGCCACTCGGACACGGCGACTTCCTTGCCGATCCAGTCCTTGAGCCGGTCGATGCCGGGTATTACGATCTTGGCCATGTTCGCGCCGCGGGTTCGACGCGGCTATCTTATCGGAAGGACCATCCCAACATGCTGCTCGCGGACCTCCTCGCAGCCTCCGAGCGCGTCTCCGCGACGCGCAGCCGCCTCGCCAAGGTCGACGCGCTGTCGGAGTGCCTGCGCAAGCTCGAGCCTCCCGAGATAGCCCTGGGGGTCGCCTATCTGAGCGGCGACATACGCCAGGGCAAGATCGGCATCGGCTACGCCGGCCTGAAGGAGGCTCTCGCCGCTGCGCCTGCAGCCGCGCCCGAGCTCACGCTCCTCCGAATCGACGAGGATCTCGAGCGCCTCTCCCGGGTCAAGGGCAGGGGATCGGCCGGCGAGCGCGGCCGATTGCTCTCTTCGCTTTTCACGCGAGCGACCGCGCCCGAGCAGGATTTTCTCGCGCGCCTGCTGCTGGGCGAGCTGCGCCAGGGGGCGCTCGAAGGCATCATGCACGACGCCATCGCAAAGGCGGCGAACTTGCCGCCCGCGAGAGTGCGCAGCGCGGCGATGCGCGCAGGCGGCCTGCCCGCGGTCGCGCTGGCGGGGCTCACCGAGGGCGAGGCCGGCCTGGCGCGATTCGCCCTCACGGTCTTTCAGCCGGTGCAGCCGATGCTGGCTCAGCCCGCCGGCGACATCGACGACGCGCTAGAGCGCCTGGGCACGGCGGCGTTCGAATGGAAGCTCGACGGCGCGCGCGTGCAGGCGCACAAGTCGGGAGACGAGATTCGCGTCTACACGCGCAGCCTGAAGGAGGTCACCGCCGCGGTTCCGGAGGTCGTCGCGGCGCTGCGCGGCAGCGCGGCGCGCGAGCTGATCGCCGACGGAGAGACGATCGCGCTCCGAGCCGACGGCACGCCCCATCCCTTCCAGGAGACCATGCGCCGCTTCGGCCGCAAGCTCGACGTGGAATCGCTGCGCGCGACTTACCCCTTGTCCGTCTATTTCTTCGATTGCCTGCTCGCGGACGGCGAGGACCTCACCGCGAGATCGGCGCGGGAGCGCTACGAAGCGCTTGCGCGCGCGCTGCCGGCGGCCGTCATCGTTCCGCGCCTCGTGACGGGCGACCGCGGCGAGGCGCAGGCGTTCTACGAAGCGGCGCTCGTGCGCGGCCACGAGGGCGTGATGGCGAAAGCGCTGGAGGCGCCCTACGAAGCGGGCAGCCGCGGCGCCGGCTGGCTGAAGGTCAAGCGCGCGCACGCGCTCGACCTCGTCGTCATCGCGGTCGAATGGGGGAGCGGCCGCCGCAAGGGCTGGCTCTCCAACCTGCACCTCGGCGCGCTCGACCCGGCGACCGGCGGTTTCGTGATGCTCGGGAAGACCTTCAAGGGGATGACCGACCGGATGCTCGCCTGGCAGACAGAGCGGCTGCTCTCGCTCGAGACCTCGCGCGAGGGCCACGTCGTGCACGTGCGGCCCGAGCTCGTCGCCGAGATCGCGTTCAACGAGATCCAGGCGAGCCCGACCTATCCCGGCGGATTCGCCCTGCGCTTCGCGCGCGTGAAGCGCTACCGCGAGGACAAGAGCGCGAGGGAAGCGGACACCATCGAGACCGTGCGATCGCTCTACGAGAGCCAGACTATCCGAACAGCCGGCTGAACCAGCTCCTCTTGGGGCGCAGTCTTTTGGTGTTCGTGCGGCCCAGGTCTGCAGGCGGACGGGTGAACTCCCCTTCGGGGCGCGTGGCGCGGCTGACGTCCTTATTCATCAGGGGATCGTCCCAGACCTCGTGCTGCAGTCGCGCCTGTGCCGCCTCGGCGTTGGCGAGCATCTGGTTGAAGATCTCCCAGAAAGGCTGGCCGGTCACGCCGGCCGCGATGATCGCGCGCTTGACCACGCGCAATTCGGCGAGGAACAACAGCTCCTCGGCGACCTCCCACGGAAGCCCCTGCCGCTTGCCATCGCGGGAATCCATGAGCAGATGCGAAGTGAAGGCGTCGAACTCCGGATGTCCCCAGAGCAGACACACCCTCTTGGTGATGTGCGGCAATCTCTCCAGGGCGCTCATGTCTGCAGAGCGCGCCCCGTTCGCCGAAACCGCCTTGCTGATGTTCATCGGCCCTCCCGGCTCAAGAACTGCCGCAACTGGAGTAGTGTAGCGCATGCACAGATCCCCTTTATTCCAGACTCCACGCCTCCGGTGTGAATTCCTACCACCCCGCGCCTATGGCCTTGCAGGCCCCAGCATGCAAGAATCGGGCTCGTCCGAACGGCACGGTTTGAAAACGATGGCTGCAAGAAATTTCTCGTGGATCTGCCTCTTCGTCACCTTCGCTGCAGCGATTCTTCCGGGCAACGCCGCCGCGCAGGGAGTCCAGGTCGTGGACGCGTGGTCCCGGCCGACGCCGCCCGGCATGGACGTGGGGGTCGCCTACTTCACCATCCGAAACGCGGGCAAGAGCGACCGTCTGCTGCGTGTATCCTCGCCCGTCGCCAAGCGCGCCGAGCTGCACGTGAGCAGCATGAAGGACGGGGTCATGAGGATGGAGGGCTTGAGCTCGGTCGACATCGGTGGCGGGGCGCCGACATCGTTCGAGCCGAGCGGGAAGCACGTCATGCTGGTGGGTCTCAAGCGGGCGCTCAAGGAAGGCGACGCGTTTCCCCTGGTCCTGACCTTCGCCAACGCCGGGAAGGTCGAGGCCAGGGTGGAAGTCCGAGGAAACCACCCGGCGTCCTCCGCCGGCACGAAGCGCTAGCGCGTTCCCCTGCGCGGCCGCTTCCGGAACCGACGGCTTGAGTCGCTCGCAAAAAATCGCGCTCCTCGCCGCGGCCGTCGCCGTGGTGGCCTGCGGAGTCTACTTCGCGATCCTGACGCGACCGGATGAGCCTCCCAGTATCGCCGGCTTCGTCTATCCCGAGCCGAGGACGATTTCGCCGTTCAGGCTCACCGACCAGAACGGCAAGCCGTTCGATCTCGATGCGCTGAAGGGCAAATGGTCGTTCGTGTATTTCGGCTATACCTACTGTCCCGACGTGTGCCCGACCACGCTCGCCGAGCTGAGCCGGGCGCAGAAAATGCTCGAGGCGGCGGGACTCGACGCCGGTAACCAGTACGTCTTCGTCTCGGTCGACGCGCAGCGCGACACGCCGCCGCGGCTCGCGCAATACGCGGCCTTCTTCAACGGGAAATTCCTCGGTGCGACGGGCAGCGACGAGGCGCTGACGGGGCTAACGCGCGAGCTGGGGATCGCCTACTCGTTTCCCGAAGGAAGGAAAGGAAAGACCTACGCGGTCAATCACTCCTCGATCGTGGTGCTGTTCGATCCGGACGCGCGCCTGCACGCCGTGTTCACCCCGCCCCAGAAGGCGGAGGAGATGGCCGACGGATTCCGGAAAATCCTAGGAAGCGGGCCGCATCGGCTCGCCCGGGCCGGCTGAGGGCGGAGCCGCCACCATGCCCGAGCAGCTCAGGACCTGGCGCATGCTCAGCAGATTCGGGGAGTAGACGGCCCAGGCTCCGTGCTCCCTGAGCCGCCCGGCAAACCCTGTCTCCGCGGATTGGACGATCCAGGCGCGCGGCACCCAGCTCACGGGTCCGACGGGCGCTCCCCTCGCGTCGCCGATGCTTCGGAACAGGTCAAGCGTGCTCACGGTCGGCGGAAACACCACGATGAGCGTTCCCGTGCCCGGATCGGCGACCGACATGTTGCGAAGGTGAAGGGCGAGCACGGGCGTCCAGGTCAGGACCACGAGGATCAGGCACGCCCAGATCCACGCGCGCAGGGACAGCGCCTTCTTGGCGCCGGCGGGAAGCGTGGAGGTCTCGCCTGGACCACGGACCATCGCGCCATCATACGACGTTGGTTGCTTCGAACCCCTCAAGACCGTCGCGGGACCACCAGGTTGCCGACATTGATCTGCACCGCTTCGCCCGTCTGGTTGTAAGTGGTCGTCCTCACCTTGATCATGCCCTGCTCCGGGCGCGACCTGGAAGGCCGCACTTCGAGGATCTCGCTTTCCACCCGCAGCTCGTCCCCGGGCCGCACCGGGCGCGGCCAGCGGAATTCGTCGAACCCGGCGCCGACGATGCCGCCCGCGGGCTTGAGCTCGCTATCGACGAGCAGCCGCATGGTCATCGCCGCCGTGTGCCAGCCGCTCGCCGCGAGGCCTTTGAATATCGAGCCGCGAGCGGCCTCGTCGTCGAGATGGAAGGGCTGCGGGTCGAACTCGGCGGCGAAGGCCTGGATCCGCTCCTTGTCCACCCTCAGGCGCCCCGAGGCGAATTTCTGCCCCACCGCGAAGTCTTCGAGATACCGGACGGTCATCGGCTGCCTCCATCGGTCGCGCAGTTGATCGTATACTTTTCGAAAGCCTACCCCAAGACAGGAGTCGAGATGCGTACGCAGGCAGAGCGCGCACGGGAGTTCCGCGCGCTGCATGAACGCCCGGGGATTTTCGTCATGCCCAATCCCTGGGACGCGGGCACGGCCAAGCTGTTCGGCTCGCTCGGCTTCGAAGCGCTGGCGACCACGAGCTTCGGTCTCGCGAACGCGCTCGGGCGCGTCGACGGCACGCTGGCGGTGAGCCGCGAGGAGCTCATCGCCAACTGCCGGGAGATCGCGCAGGCGACCGAGCTTCCGGTGAACGCCGACCTGGAGAACGGCTACGCCGACGACCCGAAAAAGGCGGCCGAGATCATCCGCATGGCCGCGGAAACCGGCGTCGTCGGCGGCTCGATCGAGGACGCGACCGGCAACGACGCCAAGCCCATCTACGACTTCAACCTCGCGGTCGAGCGCGTCGCCGCCGCGGCCGAGGCGGCGCATTCGCTGCCGTTTCCTTTCACCTTCACGGCGCGCGCGGAGAATTTCCTGCACGGGCGCCGCGACCTGGACGACACGGTCAGGCGCCTGCAGGCCTTCGCCAAGGCCGGCGCCGACGTGCTTTACGCGCCGGGCTTGCGCGATCTCGCGACGATCCGGCAGGTCGCCGCGGCGGTGTCCAAGCCGATCAACGTCGTCATGAGCGCGGCCGACCCGGATATCACGACTCAACAATTGGCCGACGCCGGGGTCAAGAGGATCAGCGTCGGCGGCGCTCTGTCGCGGCTAGCCTATGCGGCTGTGCGCGACGCGGCGCTGGCGATGCGCGACCAGGGCAGCTACCAGTGGGTGCGCGAAGCGATGCCGGCCAAGGACCTGAAGGGGATCTTCAGCGCTCCTCGGGCGCCTTGAGCTTCCTGAAAGAGAAGTAGAGCAAGCCGTCGTAGAGGAGCTTCAGGCCGGCCGCCGCCATGATCGGCGCGCCGAGGGCGACGGTCTGCATGGCGGCGCCCGCGAAGAACGGCGCGACGGCGCGCGCGCACATGCGCGCGAGGTTCGTCACCCCACCCGCGAAGGTGCGCTCCTCGGGCCGCACCACCGCCATGAGATAGGACTGGCGCGTCGGCACGTCCATTTCGGAGAGCCCTTCGCGCAGAAGGAACAGGATCGCCGCGATCTCGAAGCTCCCGGTGAACGGGATGGTGAACGTGAGGAGACTCGAGGGCGTGTGGGTGAACACCATGGTGTTCACCAGGCCGATGCGCGCCGCGAGCCAGGCGGCGCCGAGGTGCGAGCCCGCGTTCATGAGCCGCGCGCCCACGAAGAGCATGCCTATGGTCGCTTCCGACGCGCCGAACTGCTGATGGAAGAAGAAGGCGAAGAGCGCGCTCCCCTGGAAGCCGCCGGCGAAGCTGTCGAGCGCGAACAGGAACGACATCTTGGTGAGGATGGACCGGCTCTCGGGGGTGACGCGCAGCTCGAGCGCCGCCACCGGCGCCTCGGCCTGCCTCGACAGGCTCAGGTACAGGATCGCCGTCGCGGCGTACAGGACCGCGTAGACGATGACCGCGACGCGCAGCGAATGCAGGTGGTCGAACCCGGCCGAGTCGCGCAGGAAGGTCGGCAGGACCGCGAGCGCCGCGCCCAAGCCGTGGCCGATGTCCTGGATGACGTTGTACCAGGCGAAAGCGCGCGTGCGCCCGGCGTCGTCGCCGGTCGAGGGCAGGATCGCCTGCTCCAGGGCCAGTGCCGCGGCGCGGTCCTTGCCCAGGGAGTTGAGCATGCCCAGGAAAGCCGCGGCCCCGAGCACCATCGCACTCGAGGCGAACGCGAACACCGCGCCCCCGGCGGCGGCGATCA
>Ga0137403_10000974_pt1 | contig 36463 bp, 25 predicted proteins | sample CZOMad2_1_16fung_FD_122057 | JGI IMG/M metagenome (GOLD analysis project Ga0137403, IMG submission 122057) | Vadose zone soil fungal communities from Angelo Coast Range Reserve, California, USA - CZOMad2_1_16fungal (Hybrid Assembly) | ecosystem: Environmental > Terrestrial > Soil > Vadose zone... | reverse complement strand
TAGGCCGCCTCTTTGCAGGGGCGCAGCAGCACCGGGCCCTGTTTCCGCAAGCCAGATTAAGCCCTCGAACCAACGAAGAACGAAACCGCTAGCTATGAATTGGCACGTGATTCAAATGCTCGATGTAGTCTGCCAGGTAACTCGATGGGTTGATCCCCGAAAACGCCCGAAAATCATGGATAAAATGTGCTTGATCGAAATAACCGCACGTTACCGCGATCTCCGCCCAATCCAACACTCGCCCCGCCGAAATCATCCGCAGTACCTTCTGAAATCGCCGCACGCGGCAAAACAATTTCGGCGACAACCCGACTTCCTTGCGAAACACCTCAATGAATCGTCGCGGGCTGAGGCCAATCTGTTCCGCAACCGCGCCAATTTTCTGTGTTTCCGCTGCCGAATGAAACGCATTCAGGGCGAACGCCACCGCCGGATGCCGCTCCGGGCCCCCGCCCGCGGCAGCCAGCAATGCCTGTTCCAACACGCGCACCTTTGCTTCGGGCGTCGCAGCCACAAGCAATCGTTCCCGCATCTCCCCCGCGGCCGACCGCCCCCAAATCGCATCCAGCCCCACATGCAAGTTGTGCAGCTCCCCGGACGGTAACTTAAAAAACGGGTAAGCCCCGCCCGCTTTGAAATGCACGCCCACGACATTCAGCTCGGTCGCTGTGTCAATGGCAAAAAAACGCGAATGTGGTCCGCAAACGACGCTCCCGTGAAAAATCTCGCACCGCTCCAAATTTCCTCGCGTGTAAACCGGAAACCGCTCGTCGTGAAGATTGATCACCAACTCCACCGACCCATCGGGGAGCAATCGTTCCCGCGGGTGTGGCGCAGGCTCCTGCTCCAAACACCAGAGGACATGGATAAATCGGTCCAAAGGAGCCGGCGGTTTGTAGTGGTAGGACTTCATGGAGCGAACGCAGTTTACCCCACCGCTTCGTCCTTCGAAACGGTTCCGCTGCTTCCGACACGGTTCCGGAGGCTCCGGAAACTGTTTTGGCGCGCCGGAAGTCTTTCCGGAGCTCCGGAATCGTTTTGGAGCGCCGAAAATCCCTGCCGGCCGGTGGCTACCATCCCGCAGCCACCCCGCCCAATTTTCCTGTATGCTCCGGACATACATGGTAGGATGCCTATAGCTGAACTCCCTTGCTCTGCAAGGGGCTGGAGGTCGATGGAAGAGGACGAAGCGACGGAGCGACCGACCCCGCGCCCCCCGGAGAAGCGAGGGGAGGAGTCGGAAAGGTTGTATACCCTCCGATACTACTTCACGGAAGCGCTCCGCGAGATCGGCGTCCTTACGATGGTCTTTTCTGGCATAGATACTCTAGTAAACCACGGAACGCTGACAAGGCTAGGGCTGCTTGGATGGATCGGCGCCGGGTTGGCCGCTCTCTTGGTTGGCATTAACTTTGCGCCGGAGGTGCGAAAATGACACTGTTCTTTCTTGCTCTCCCCGTGCTCCTCGTCCTGGCAGCTTTCGGCATCCAGGTCTGGCTGTTCCCTCTCCTGAAAGAGCGCCTCGGAAGTCATCGGACCTCGAAGTGAGCCACGGAGCGGGAGCGGCGGGGCGTCCTTAGGACACGGCCGCTCCCGGAGGGCTCGCCGGCCGATTCGGACCAATCTCTACACGCCGGCCATTGTGGGTCGCCAGCGCTGCTCTGAAAAAGCCTGTGAGGTAGGCGCCCGCTCGGCCTGCCACCCCCCTCCTGTCCTCCCCCCATCCCCTTGCGCCCTCCCGCCCAGGGGGGAGGAACGCGGTAGTCAGCGTCGTCGCCGGGTGGTCAGAGCTCGAGATGAAGCTGCCGATCGGGTCCCTCCCCCCTGGGCGGGCGGGAGGGCGGGGATGGGGGGAGGACAGGAGGGGGGTGGAACCGGGTTGTACGGCCGCATGAAGAACTCCCCTGGGCGCGATCCGAACCGCCTCTACACTTGCGTCTGGGTCCGCGTCGTCGGGCAGGGGCAGTACGAGTTCTCGCAGGAGCCCTCGTAGGTCAAGGTCCCCGACAACGCACCCGCGGCCCGGCCGAGGTCGTCGGGGGTGAGCAGGATCAGGGTCTCACGGCTCAGGCTCAACTTCTTGGGGCGGCGCTTCTGCATCAGGATTCTCCTCGTAGAGTGTGGAGGAATCCTAGCGCAAGACGGGGGGCCGCGCCCAGATCGGCGGCCAGCTTCCTGTGGCCCAGAGGGTGGGGGTTCCTGGGCGTCCAGGAACCCTGGCATCCGCGGTTTCAGCAGTGGCCGCAGGCGGTGACGGTGCAGCCCGTGGTCGTCGTGCACTGGCTCGTTGGCTCGCAGGTGCGGATGGGGATCGAAACTCCGCCGTACGGCACCGCCAGCTCCAGGGCATCGAGCTGCCGGAGGGTCTCCCGGCTCAGGTGAATCCTCTTGGCACCGACGATCTTCTTCTTCATCGCAAAAGCTCCGTTTCTCCCCCGGGGTTTCCCGGCGGGGGGTTGGGTCCTGCACTACTAGTCTGGGTGTGCCCGGGGTCCGTCGCGGGACAGCTTCCGTCGCAGGCCATGGTGTATCCTTCCCGCCGGTGGCCGAGCAGGCATTTCGAGGCGGATCCCCGCATCCTTCGGATACCTGAGACGGAACCTTGAGGAGAAGACGATGGGCCATCTGGCGCATGACCTCCGCCTCGCCGCGCGCTCCCTGCTTCGGCAGCCCGGCCTCGCCCTGGCGGCCATCCTGACCCTGGCCCTGGGGATCGGCGTCAACACCTCGATCTTCAGCGTCGTCGACGCGGTGCTCCTCACCCCGCCGCCGTTCCAGGACCCCGGCCGGCTGGTCGTCGCCTGGAACTCGAACCCGCCCACGGCGCGGGCGGCGGGCTTGCCGGACAAATTGCCGACCACCAACGCCGTATTCTATGACTGGCGGAAGGAGAGCCGCTCCTTCGCCCACCTCGCCATGCTGCAGCCCGACCGCATGAACCTGAGTGGGGAAGGGGAGCCCGAGCAGCTGGGCGTCGTCCGCGTCACCGGCGACTTCTCCACTCTCCTCGGGACGCCCGCCGAGGTCGGCCGGACGCTCCTCCCCGCCGACGACGCGACGGACCAGGCCGCGGCGGTCCTCCTCTCGCATGCGTTCTGGCAGCGCCGGTACGGCGGCGATCCCCAGGTCGTGGGCCGGAAGGTGACGCTCAACGGTGCCCCGATGACGATCGTCGGGGTGATGCCGCCCCGCTTCGCCTTCCCGCGCGGCTCCGAGATGCCGGCTCTCTTCGGTTTTGCGCCGGAGCCGGACGCCTGGGTGCCGTTCGCCCTGCCCGCCGCCATGCGGCAGGAGCGGCAGGTCCATTTCAGCCTGGTGATCGGGCGGCTCCAGCCGGGGGTGGGCCTGGCGGCGGCGGCGGCCGAGCTCAATACGATCTGCCGGCGGCTGGAGCAGGCCTACCCCGCGACCGACAAGGGATGGTCGGCCCGCCTCGTGCCGCTCGCCGAGGAGATGACGGGCGACCATCGCCCGGCGCTCCTCCTCCTCTGGTCGGCGGTCGGCATCGTGCTGCTCATCGCTTGCGCCAACGTCGCCAACCTCCTCCTCGCCCGCGCCGCCTCGCGGCAGCGCGAGATCGCCGTCCGTACCGCCATCGGCGCCGCCCGCTCCCGGTTGATCGCGCAGCTGCTGATCGAGGCCGGGCTCCTGTCGCTGATCGGCGGCGGCCTGGGCGTCGTCCTCGCCGTCGTCGGCCTGCGCGCCTTCTCCGCCTACGTCCCGGTCACCTATGCCGGCGCCACGACCGCCACGCTCGACTTCCGGGTGCTCGGTTTCACCCTCCTCCTGTGCGTCGTGACGACCCTCCTGGCCGGCCTCGTTCCCGCCCTGCAGATGACCCGGCCGGACCTCGCCGAGTCGCTGCGCGAGGGGACGCGGGCGGGCTCCGGCACGGTGCGCGGCCGGTGGACGCAGAAGGCCCTGGTGGCCCTCGAGGTGGCGATCACGGTGCTGGTCCTGATCGGCGCCGGTCTCCTCCTGCGCAGCTTCGTCCGCCTGATCGCCGTCGATCCCGGCTTTAGGAGCGCGCACGTCCTCACCTTCGAGGCCAACCTGCCGCCGGACCTCTACCCGCCCGCTCGGCTCACGCCTTTCTTCAACCGGCTGGCCGACCGCCTGAAAGCGCTGCCCGGCGTGACCGGAGCGAGCGTCCAATCGAAGCTGCCCCTGACCCATATCGACATCATGGCCCCCGTCCTGGTCGAGGGACGGCCGATTCCGAAGCCGGAGGAGATCAAGCTCGCCGAGTGGCACACCACCTTCCCGGGCTACTTCGCGGTCATGGGGATCCCGCTCAAGCGTGGGCGTGACCTCGCTGTCGGCGATACCAAGGACAGCCTGCACGTGGTGGTGGTCGACGAGGCGCTGGCGCAGACCTACTGGCCGCAGGAGGACCCGATCGGCAAGCGTTTCCGCTACTCGGCCCGGTCCCAGCAGTGGCTCACGGTGGTGGGGGTGGCCGGGAGCACCCGCTCCGTGATGAACGCCGTTCCCCAGCCGCAGGTCTACGAGCCGTCGGCGCAGGTCCCCGAGCCCATGATGACCAACCAGCTGATGGTCGTCGTGCGCACCACGGGCGACCCCCGGTCGATCGTCAGCGCGGTCCGCGCCGCGGTGCACGAGATCGACCCCGCGCAGCCGGTGACCCACGTCCGCACCCTGGAGAAGCTGGTCGACGACTCGCTGGCCGACCGCCGCTTCAGCCTGCTCCTCCTGGGGCTTTTCGCCCTCCTCGCACTGGTGCTCTCGACGGTGGGCATCTACGGCCTGACCGCCTACTCCGTCGTCCAGCGGACGCGCGAGCTGGGCCTGCGAATGGCGCTGGGCGCCCTGCCGCAAGGGGTGCTCGGGCTGGTGCTCCGCGAGGCGGGGAAGCTCACCGGCGTCGGGGTGGTCCTCGGTCTCGTCCTCGCCTACGCCTTCAACAAGGTGATAGCGTCGCTCGTCTACGGCGTCGGCTCGACCGATCCGCTCACCTTCTTCGGGGTCGCCCTGGGGATCCTCGCGATCGCCCTCCTCGCCGCCTATCTCCCCGGACGGCGGGCGACCCGGGTCGATCCCATCGTGGCGTTGCGGACGGAGTAGAGACGTCCCTCGCCGCCGTCCGGGACCTCCGGTGGGCGCTCAGCGTCTGCAGGGACGATATACTGAATACCTACGAGACAGCCGTCCCGGTCTCGACCCGGACGCCTCAGAACGATGCGAACCTTCGCCCACAGGGAGAACGAGCCTCGCCGGCCACGCCCGCCGGTGTCTGCCCCGGCCGCGGCGCCGGGCGGTCCGTCCCACCCCCTCCTCGACCTCCAGCGCACGATCGGTAACCGGGCCGTGCAGAGCGGCCTCAATGGTCTGCGGACGCGCGTGTCGCGGATCACCGGGACCGACGTCGGCGCCGTTCCGGTCGAGGCCGGGGACGCCGGGGGCAAGCGCGCCTCGACGCACCAGGGCCGGGTGACGCTCGGCGCCCTGGCCACGGAGCGCGACGTGGCGCACGAGCTGGCGCACGCCGCACAGCAGCGGTCGAACACGGGGGATTGGCTGGGCGCCGGCGCGGCCGAACGGAGGGCCGACGATGTCGCCGCCGCGGCGCTCGCCGGAACCGCCGCTCCGCTGCCGGCAATGCCGGCGATATCGGTGGGCCGGGTGCCCGGCGCGGCGGTGCTCGGGGCCGGGGATCCCTACAGCCGCGAGGCGCTCACCCTGACGGCGCCACCCGCGGGGTACAAGGTCAAGGACTTCGAGGACCAGTTGAAGCTCAAGATCACCGCCGGCGACATCACCGGCTACTCGCTCTCCGGGGTCAAGTCCGGTGATCCAGAGGAGATCTATCTCTACAACGCGCTCGTCCTCCTCGCCGACAAGCGACGCTGGGGCTCGGAGCTCGACCTCGTCACCTCGATCGGCGCCGGCAAGGGGGAGGTGACGGTCCGCTTCGACGCCGCGGGCAAGGCCGTGGCGCAGCTCGTGGGGAAGGCGGCGCCCGCCGTCCCGGCGGCGTTCACCACGGTCAAGGACGCGAGCGACGCGCTGGTCAAGACCTACAAGCTGGCCAAAGTCACGGGCGAGCACGGCAAGAGCTGGAGCTTGGACGAGCTCAACAAGGTGGTGGCCGCCTGGGGCCGGCTGTCGACCGCCGAGGCGGCCGCACTCGCCGGCTATACGCTCCTCCGCACGGACAAGCTCACCTCCGCGACCGGCGAGGACCTGCAGGGCCAGACCACGCACACGGACGACGTGGCGACGGGAGCGACGACCGCGACGCACGCGCGGGAGATCCGCTTCGCCGACCGCACCTTTGCCGACGACGACAAGAGCTTCATCGGCGACGCCAAGGACGCGGCGCCGGCGAGCTTCGAGACCCTGATCCACGAGGTGGGCCACGCGCTCGAGGCCAAGCCGTTCGACGACTTGAACGCGGTTGCGGCGGACGACTCGGCCAAGGCGAACCTGGCCGGGGTCGACGCGCACGCGAAACAGCTGGCGGCGAACAAGGCGATCAACCCGGCGCTCGACGGGAAATACTCCAAGAAGGATATGACGGCGGGCCAGCCGCTGGTCGACCAGGTCCTGGCGGCGCAGAAGGTCCTCCAGGCCTTCGAGGCCTCGCCCGACGCCGTGCACGAGACGAACGCCAAGAAGGCGATCAGCGATCGCGATGCCGCCAAGGCGGCGATCCCGGCCGGCAACTCGGTCGTGGCCGGCTTCGCGGCGGCGCTCACCGCGCAGGACGCCTACTTCGCCGCGCTCGAGAAACTCTTCGCGGCGAAGACGACGGCGGACGCGTCGAGGGCGGCGGCCGACAAGTTGAAGACGGGTTCGAACACGACCCGGCTCCAGGTGTTCGTCGACTTCGTGACCAAGGAGGCGATAAAGCCGCCCACGGCCTACGCCGCGAAGCACTGGCCGTCCGAGCCGGCGGAATTCTACGACGAGGCCTTCTCGCTGTGGAAGAACGACCCGACCTTCTTCGCCAAGTACTCGCCCAAGCTCAAGGCCTGGTTTGACGCCGGCAAATATCTGACCTGACGCTTCAGTTGACGTAACCCAGCGCTTTGAGGTGCTGGCGGCGGACCTCCAGCTCCTCGGGGGTGAGGTCGCGGGGGGTGGCGTCGTCGTCGCCGTTCTCGGCCAGGCGGGGCCGGGCGGTGGCGGAGTCGACGTCGGGCTGCTCCCAGTAGGCGAAGCGCTCGCGCCGGCTCCTGGCGCTTTCGGCGCCGCCGTCGATCTCGACGCAGATCTCCACGGTCTGCAGGCTGTAGGCGGCGAGCGAGATCGCCCGCTCGCGCCAGGGGGGGCCTCCGAGCCCCACGGTGTCGCGCAGGAGCTCGACCTCGCGCGTGGCGCCTTCTGGCTGGATTCGCAGGGTGAACACGGGAGGGTGGGCGGCGCGGCCCGCGGCGCGGAGCCGGTCGGGATCGACGCCGTAGCCGACCTGGACCCGGGCCGCGGCGGGCAGGGTGAGGTGGCGGCAGTCGTTCTCCTCCTTGAGCACCGTCCGCGGCTCGCCGGCGACCCTCGCCGGCATGCGGGAGCCCTGGCGGGCGAAGCGGTAGGCGTCGGGATCGACGTAGCGATAGCCGCGGGGAGGGACGACCGCGGTGGGGGTCGGGAAGGGGAGCCGGGCGAGCTGGGGGCAGGCGTCCGGCGCCACCCGGACGGCGCGCATCGGCTCGCGCGGCGAGACCCACTCCCAGGCGATCTGGCCGGCGCGGGTCACCTCGAACACCCGGCCGCCGCGGGTCGAGGTGACGAGGACGTTGCCGTTGGGCAGCAGCTGCCCGGTCCCGCCCGTCGGAGTGAAGAAACCGGGCGACCGGTAGCGCCAGGCGACCGCGCCGTCGCGCGGGTCGATCTCCAGCAGCTCGCTCTGGTGGTCGCCCCAGAAGCTCCCCAGGCGGTTGTTGAGGAGCAGGATGCGGCCCGGATTGGGCAGGCCGGGACCGTTCATCCGCGCCTCGTGCTGGCGGTCCAGGTCGGCGGTGAAGTGCCAGACCACGGCGCCGCTCTGGCGATCGACGACGAAGACGGTATTGACGTTGCGCGCCGAGAGGAGGAGGTTGCCGGGCCGGAAACGGCGGTCGCCGGCGGCGTACCAGGGGTTCTCGGGGAGCTCCTGGAGCGAGTTGACGTGGGTGAGGTCGCCGGGGTGCGCCTTCTCCGCCAGCAGGTCGCCCAGGTGCTCGGCGGCCACCCAGGTCCAGATCACGTGCCCGGCGCGGTCGACCTCGAGCAGGAGGTCGGCGCCGTCGCCGTCGCGCAGGGCGAGGACCAGGGTGTTGCCGTTCCCGAGCCTCAGGACGTCGTGGTGCGGGATGGCGCCGGGGGTGGGGAAGGCCCAGGTCGGCCGGCCCTCCCAGTCGTACTCGACCACCTGGCGGCCGAGCCCGATCCCCAGGATGGAGCCGTCGGGCAGGAGGCGCACCCGGGACTTGATCCGCGCCGCGGGCCAGCGGTGGACCGGCCGGCCGTTCATGTCGAGGAGGACCGGGATGCGGCCCTCGTAGAGGGTGAGCGTATAGCCGTTCCAGGCCAGCCGGGGGTGGTAGACGGTGACCCACGCCGCGACCGGTTCCCCGGTCGCGGCCGGGGCCTGGGATGGGGACGGACGCTGCCGGCAGCCGGGCGTGAGCAGGGCGAGCGCGAGCAGCCCGGCCGCGGCTCTGTCGACGAGGCTCATCGAGGCTCCTCCTTCGACTCGGGGAGAGCCTAGCACCCCTCCAGGGGGGGACGCCCCTTGTCGCCGTTGAAATGGAGCCGTAGAATTCGCCACCCTTATTGAGACAGCTTTTGCCGGAGCAGGAAAGCGGCGGCCCGGTCCGTCCAACCCGGAGGCAGGAGAGCGCACGATGGAGGAGAGTCCCACCCCGGCCACGGGCCGGCCCGGCCGGCGATGCCGAGCCCTGGCCTTCGCCGGCGGCGGCTTCGACACCGCCACCCAGCTGGGCGTCGCCCATGCCCTGCTGGTCGCCCGCGGCGTCGCCCCGGACTACGTCGCCGGCATCTCGGCCGGCGCGGTCAACGCCGCCGCGCTCGCCGAGATCCTCCAGGCCGGGGACGACCTCCCCGCCGACGAGCGGCGGGAGGCCCAGGTGGTGACCCTGCGCCGCTTCCTCGCCTCCTACGAGGAGCTGCCGGCCGAGCTCCTGCGCTCGATTTTCCCCGACACCTTCGAGATCAACGCCGCCAAGCCGCTCAAACCGGTTGAGCTGCCTATCCACTTCGACCGCGAGCGCCAGGGGCGCGACACCGCCAACCAGGCGCGCGCCGGCCTCATCCGGCTGCTCAACCGACTGTGCGAGGTGCGCCTGCCGGTCCAGGCGATCGCCCTGATCGCCAACCGGGTCCTCCACTTCGTCGCCGCCACCGAGGAGGTCTCCTGGGGAAGGCGGCTGTGGACCCGGGCCTGGACCCTGGGCTCCCTCTGGGGGACGGGCTTCCGCTATGCCGACGGTCTGGGGCCCACCGCCGGCGCTCTCGCCTGGGCGGCGCTCGCCGGCGCGCCGCGCGAGACCACCGGCTTCGAGCAGGGGAGGAAGGCGGCCTCCCTGATCGGCGGCCGGCGCACTTTCCGCCAGGCTCTGCGCGGGGTGCGCGACCTCCTGGACGTCGTCCTTTTCGTCCTCTCCTGGATCGTCCTGCCGCTCTTCGCCGTGCCCGCCCTCGCCTGGACCTACCTGCGCTCCGCCCGCCGCCGGCGGAGCACCCTCTGGCGCCGTCTCGGCGACCGCATCCTCCAGCACTACGGGCTTGCCGACGGGCTGGGCAACTCCTACGTCATCAAGGAGCAGCTCATCCGCTGTTTCGACCCCGGCTACTACGGCGCGCCGGACATCGGCCGGGTTCTGGACCAGGCCCTCGGCCGCGCGAAGACGCCGGCGCCGGCCGAGAAGCCGCGGAAGACCCTCGGCCGCTACCCGTCCCGCGAGCCGCGGATCGTCGTCGCGCCGATCGCCGCCGACCTCGCCTCCGGCGACCTCCGGGTGCTGCCCCGGGACGTCTCGGTGGTCGACGCCCTGCTCGCCGCCACCGCCATCGTCCCCCTCTTCCCGGCGGTCAAGGTCGAGTCGCGCTGCTTCAAGGCGGACGGGGCGAGCGAGAAGATCTTCGTCGACGGGTTGAACATTTCGAACGAGCCGATCGGGGCGCTGCTCGAGCTCCTGCGCCAGGAGGATGACCCGCACCAGGCCGTGGCGGAGGCTTCGGGGATCGACGTCTACACCGTCTCGGGGAGCGCGGAGGCGGCCACCCAGGGCGAATGCTCACGGCTCCTCCAGGTCGCCCTGCGCGCCTTCCAGCTGCGCCGCCGGCGCGACGCCACCATGGAGCAGCGCTATGCCGACCTCTATACCCGCGCCCTGCCGGTCACCGGGAAGGCGCGGATCACGATCGGCGAGAAGACCTACGTACGGGCCGCCGTCTGGCCCATCCGCCTCGACCGGCCGGCGGCGATCAACCGCGAGGTGTTGACCGGCAACGCCGACGTCGGCTTGCAGGGGCTGATCGAGGAGGCGGTGGCGGACGGCTGCCGGGCGACGCTCGAGGCGATGATCCCGCGGGCCATCGCCACCGCCGCCCGGCCGGCGGACTCCGTGCCCTGCTGGCAGGCGGTCCGCCGGCGGCTCGGCGAGGCCGAAGACGGGCTGCTGGGCGACCGCCACCAGGACGGCCCGGGCCTGCCCGAGATCTGCGCCCGCTGCGCCCTCCACCGCGAACCCCTGCCCCCGGAGCCCCCGAGCGCCCCGGCCGCCGACCGGTCGTTCCGCCAGCGGCTCCGGCTGCAGGCCGAACCGCAGGGTCCCGAGTGGCCGCTCCAGGGGGAGGCGGTGGAACCCGGCGGGCCGCCGCTCGGGGCGCCGGCCGTCGAGCCCCCGACCCTCACCGTCACCGGCTGGCCGCTCGACCGCGCGGCGCTCGCCGGACGCGAGCGCCCGGTGGTCAGCTTCCTCTTCGGCGGCGGGGTCTTCCGCGGCGTCTTCCACATGGGGGTGATGAACGGGTTGAACGAGCTCGGCCTGATGCCCGACCTGGTCGCCGGCTCGTCGGTGGGCTCGATCGTCGCCGCCATGATCGCCCAGGTGTTCGCCGGACCGCGGTCCGGGCGCCAGGGGCCGATCGCCGATCTCGCGGCGACCTTCCTCGGCCTCGACCAGCTGGTGATGACCGACCGGCTGGCCGACTTCGTGCGCGGCTTAACCCTGCGCGCCGCCGACGCCGACTTCTCGGCCCGCGACTTCGACCTCGCGCTGCGGCGCTACGACCTCGACCCCCGGGCCTACGGCGCCCGGGCGCGGCGGGTGGTCGCCGGGTTGGAACGACTCTTCTACCTGAGCCCCACGCAGCTCTTCGCGCTGGTCCGGGCCGCCCGAGAGCAGGACTACCGCACCTTGAGCGAGCTCCTGCAGGCGGCCTTCCAGGAGCTCCTCGACCGCGGCGGGGTCGGCCGGGAGATCCTGGGCGCCGAGCCGCTCGCCCTCCTCATCCACCAGGAGGTGATCCAGCCGCTCCACCCCGGGGCGAGCGATGAGACCTTCGCCGCCTTCGCCCGCCACGGCATCCAGTTCCTGGCGACCGCCACCAACCTCCTTTCGGGGGAGCTCGAAGTCCTCGGGCTCCCCGAGGACCAGGACCAGACCTCGCTCCTCTACGGCCTCCTCGCGAGCAGCGCCTTCCCCGTCGTCTTCCGGCCCCGCCGGCGCTGGGAGATCCTGCGGCGGGACAAGGGCACCGACCTCTTCGTCGACGGCGGGATCATCGACAACCTGCCGCTCGACGCCGCGGCGCGCTTCCTCGACCAGGCCTCGCGCGGCGCTCACCCCACGGTCGCGCGCCGGCCCCGGGTGGGCGGCCGGGAGGTGCCGCACCTGCTCTTCACCGCCTCCCTGGAGGTGGACAAGACCGCCCTGGGCGACGGCGGCGCCGAGGAGGTCCGCAAGAACTTCCTGCGGCTCAAGAAGCGGGCGAAGACCTTCGGTTACAACCGGAAGATCGACGCCTACCAGACCCTCCAGCGCGACCTGCGGGAGATCTACCAGAGCCGGGTCCGGCAAGGCGAGGACCCCGCCTGGACGCCGCTCGACCTGCACGTCCTCGCCGTCCGGCCGCGCTGGCTCTGCAACACCTTCAGCTTCCACCCCATGCTGCGCTTCCGCCGGCAAAAGCAGGTCGAGAGCATCGCCCACGGTTGCGCCTCGACGATCGCGACCTTCTACCACGACGCCCGGCAGAACGGCACCCGCGCCTGGATGGAGGCCTGGGGCGTCCACGGTCTGGACGTCGTCGACGCCCAAACGGTCACCTCGCATTTCGACCCCTCCCGGCCGGCGCTCAACCCGCGGCGGGAAGGCAAGGAGCGCGGCCTCTGCTGGTTCCGCGACGCCCCCTGTCCGTTCAGCCGGGAGTCGCTGGCAGCCCATCCGGACCTGCGGGGAAGGGCGGTCCTCCTCGAAGAGCTGCCGAAGATCCACCAGGCCTGCGGCCGGCCGGAGACCCACCGGCCGGCGCACGCGGTGCAGAACGCGGTGGAGTGATATCCCGATGCATCGATACCCTTGACCGCCTCCCGGTTCTCCTCAAGAATCGGCGGCAGCAACCCGGAATTCTTTCCACCTGTCCGTCTCCTCTTCGGGAGGTGTCCGCCATGGCTCAGCCGACCTCGGACTTCCAGCAGGAAGTGCGCTTCGCCGTCGTCATGTACGGCGGCGTCTCGCTCGCGATCTACATCAACGGCATCGCCCAGGAAATGCTGCGGATGGTCCGCGCCACGGCGCCGGACCCGGCCCGCCCCGGCCAGCTGCTGGTTGCCGAGCCCAAGGGCACCGAGGCGGTCTACCGCAAGATCGGCCAGCTCCTGGGTCAGCCTGCGGGATCGGACTGGAAGAAGGTGCTCGACGACCTGAACGATCCGAACCGACAGACCCCTTTGCCGCCCGTCCACAGCCGCTTCGTGGTGGACATCCTGTCGGGCACCTCGGCGGGCGGGATCAACGGAATCTATCTCGCCAAGGCGCTCGCCAACGGCCAGTCGTTGGAAGAGCTCAAGAAGCTCTGGGTCAGCGAAGGGAACATCGAGGTGCTGTTGAACGACAAGGCGTCGATCGCCGGCGTTCCCGGCCTCGCGGCGCAGAAGCCGCCACAGGCCCTGCTCAACGGGGAACGGATGTACCGGAAGCTCCTCGCCGCCTTCGAGGGCATGGAGGCGGGCTCGCCCGCCGGCCCGCTCGTCGACCAGGTGGACCTCTTCGTCACCACGACCGACATCCGCGGCCTTCCGCTCCCGATCAAGCTCGCGGACGGCGTCGTCTGGGAGAAGCGGCACAAGAACGTCTTTCCGTTCCGCTACGACCAGGCCGAGGGGGTCAACGACTTCGCGCCGGAGAACAATCCGGTCCTGGCTCTCGCCGCGCGCTGCACCTCTTCGTTCCCGTTCGCCTTCGAGCCGTTCGAGCTGGGCGACCTGAAAGATCTCCTGCCGGGAGGCCTGCCGGACGAAACGGCGGCGGGCTGGAAAGCCGACTACTTTCCGGCCTACCGCGTACCGGAAGGCGTCCAGCATCCTGCCAATGCGTACGACGCCGCGGCCCGCGCCTTCGGGGACGGTGGCTATCTCGACAACAAGCCCTTCAGCTATGCCATCGACGCCCTCGCGAAGCGCAGCTCGGAGCTGCCCGTGCGGCGCAAGCTCATCTACGTCGAGCCCTCGCCGGAACATCCGGAAGACCAGAGGGTCAAGCCCGAGAAGCCCGACGTGCTCGAAAACGTCTCTGCCGCTCTGTCGCTCGCGCGCTACGAAACGATCCGCGAGGACCTCCAGCGGATCCTCGCCCGCAACCGCCTGATCGAGCGGGTCGAGTTCTACCTCGCCGGGGTCGAAAACCATTTCGACTGGAAACAGGAGTCCCTGAAGCCGACGGATCGGTTCTCGGTCGGCGACCTGGAGGAGCGGATCGCCCGCTTCGGTCCCTCCTATCGCAGCTATCACGAGCTGAAAGTGTCGGCGGTGACCGACGCCGTCGCCACCTGGATCGCCCGCGCTTACGAATTCGATCTCCAGTCCGATCAGTTCCTGGCCATCCGCTACCTGTCCCGCGCCTGGCGGGAGGTCAACTTCACGTCGATCTCGGCTCCGGCCGGAACGACCGCGGCCCCGGCCGACGCCCCCCGCCCCTGGACGGAAAGCGATTTCCTGCGCTTCTACGATCTCGGCTATCGCATGCGCCGGCTGCGCTTCGTCATGAACCGGATCGACCGGCTCTCCCCGCTCGACCCGAGTGCGAAGAAGGTCCTCGCCAACTGGCACCACGAGCCGCCACAGGGCGAGGAGGCGAGCGCCTTCCGTGGCGCTCTCACCACCCTCCGCAAAGCCCTGAGCGAGGTGCTACGAAGATTCCGCCAGCTGGAAGGGAAGCTCGAAGGCCTCGGCGCGAGCAACCCGATCCGCCAGGACCTGGAGCAGCCCCTGCGGGTCAAATCCAGCTATCTCATGGGCCTGCTCGAGGGCGCCGGCGACGGCGAGCGGGCCATGGAGCGGGCGAGAGCGGGGAGCCAGGAGCATTCCGCGGAGTTCAAGCGCTTCGCGATGGAGTTGCAGGAAAGGCTGCGGAAAGACACCGAGCCGGCCGCCGATGCCTGCAAGCAGGCGCTCCAAACGCCCCCCGGCGCGGCCCCCGCCGCCGTCCTGGCCTACGACCTGGTGCGTCACTATTTCGAGGAGTACGAGGTCTTCGACCTGATCTCCTTCCCGATCCTCTACTCGACGGAGGTCGGCGACGAGATCTCTCCGGTGGAGGTCTACCGGTTCAGCCCCGAGGACGCGACGTCGATCCTCGACGAGCGCGAGACCGGCCGGCGCAAGCTCGCCGGCACCACCTTAGGCCATTTCGGCGCCTTCCTCGACCGCGGCTTCCGGCGCAACGACATTCTGTGGGGCCGGCTGGACGGCGCCGAGCGGCTGATCACCACCCTGTTGCCGGGCGACGAATACGCGGCCACCCGCCAGGCGCTCTGCCAGGAGGCGAACCTCGCCATTCTCGCCGAGGAGCTCCAGACTCTCGATCAGACGCAGCTGGGCGAGATCGTGGCTAAAGCCTGGCTGGCGACCGACTCCCAGGAGCCGAACGAGACGGCCCTGCGCGCTCTCGCCGAGCGCGAGCTGGGCGCCAAGGCCAATCCCGGGTTCCAGGCGGCGCTGCGCCAGGCGCTCACGTCGGTCGACCGCGAGCATCTCCTCCGCTTCTACAAGGAGGAGTTCAACTGCCCCCGGGACATCAACTCCCGGCTGGCCATCACCTCGCTCGCCCGCTCGACCCAGATCGTCGGCGCGATCCTCGCGGACCTCGGCAACCGCTACCAGAAGGACAGCCGGCCGGGAGCCTGGATCGCCCGGCTCGGCGGCTGGTTCTGGGGCTTCGTCGAGGTGGCGGTGCCGCGGAGCGTGCCGAACCTCGTCTTCCGTCACTGGCTGCAGCTGCTCTATCTGTTCGAGGCCCTGCTGATCGTCGGCGGCATCCTGTTCAGCAAGCCCGGCGTCCTGCAGCTCGGCTGGTCGGCCCTGGGCGTCACCGCGCTTTTGAACCTGCTCCTCTTCGTGCTGACCGACCTCCTGAGCGGCCGCGGCCGCTGGCTGAAAGGGGTGGTGATCCTCGTCGGGATTCTCCTCCTCCTCCTCGCCGCCCTGGGAGCGGCCCAGCTGCCGGGGTTGTTGGCGGCCTGGAAAGCGAGCGACGGGATGTCCTGAGCGCCAGCGGCCGAGCTGGCGGTGCCGCCCGAGCGGCAGAGCGCGGCACCCGCCTCCTGCAGGCCGTTGCCGAAAGGCGGCATCTCCCCGACTGGAGTATTCTCCCCCGATCCGGTTATCATCTCCCGGCATGACAGGATTCCGGCCGGACAACCCGTTGATCGTCCAGGGCGACCACACCCTCCTCGTCGAGGTCGACTCGCCGCGCTACCCCGAGGCCCGCGACCGGCTCTCGCCCTTCGCGGAGCTGGTCAAGTCGCCCGAGCACATCCATACCTACCGCATCACGCCGCTCTCGATCTGGAACGCCTGCGCCGCCGGGGTCTCGCCCGACGACATCGTCGCGGCGCTTGCCGACCTCGCCAAGTACCCCGTCCCCGAGCACGTGACGAAGGGGGTGCGGGACCACGCCTCGCGCTATGGCCGGCTCCGCCTGGTCCGCCTGGCTCCCCATTCCGAGGAGCTGGCGCTCATCGCCGCCGACCGGCCGCTCGCCGAGGAGATCGCCCGCCAGAGGGGGGTGGCGCCGCTTTTGGGCGAGCGTCTCTCACCGCTCTCCTTCCGCGTCGATCCGGCGCGGCGCGGCCGGCTGAAGCAGGCTCTGGTCAAGACCGGCTTCCCGGCCGAGGATCTGGCGGGCTACGCCGCCGGGGAGAGCCTGGCTTTGAGCCTCCGGGAGACGACGCGGCGGGGCCGCCCCTTTGCCCTCCGCGACTACCAGCTGGCGGCGGCGGCCGCCTTCCATGCCGGCGGCGCCGAGCACGGCGGGAGCGGCGTCATCGTCCTCCCCTGCGGCGCCGGCAAGACCATGGTCGGCATCGCCGCCATGGCCGCCTTCCAGTGCTCGACGCTCATCCTGACCACCAGCGTCACCGCGGTCCAGCAGTGGATCGACGAGCTGCTCGACAAGACCGGGCTCGACAAGGAGCAGATCGGCGCCTACCACTCCGGGGCGAAGGAGGTCCGGCCGGTCACCGTCGCCACCTACCAGATCCTCACCCACCGCCGCCGGGGCGGCGACTTCACCCACCTGGAGCTTTTCGACCATCGCGACTGGGGGCTCATCGTCTACGACGAGGTCCACCTGCTGCCCGCCCCCATTTTCCAGGTGACCGCCGGCCTCCAGGCGCGGCGGCGGCTCGGCCTGACCGCCACCCTGGTGCGCGAGGACGGCCATGAGGACGACGTCTTCGCCCTGATCGGCCCGAAGCGCGCCGAGGTGCCCTGGAAGGTGCTCGAGCGCCAGGGTTGGATCGCCGAGGCGGCCTGCACCGAGATCCGGGTCGAGATGCCGGAGCACCTCCGGATGCCCTACGCCCTGGCCGAGCCGCGCTTGAAGTTCCGCCTCGCATCCGAGAACCCGAAAAAGACCCGGCTGGTGCGGGAGATCCTCGCCCGCCACCCGGAGGAGCCGGCTCTCGTGATCGGCATGTACCTCGACCAGATCGAGTCGATCGCCCGCGAGTTGGGGTTCCCGGTGCTGACCGGCGAGACCCCGCAGCGGCGGCGCGACGAGCTGTTCGCCGACTTCCGCCGCGGCCGCCTGCGCGTCCTCGCGGTCTCCAAGGTCGCCAACTTCGCGGTCGACCTGCCGGACGCCGCCCTCGCCGTCCAGGTCTCCGGCACCTTCGGCTCGCGCCAGGAGGAGGCGCAGCGCCTCGGCCGGCTGCTGCGCCCCAAGCCGGGGGCCAACCAGGCCCACTTCTACACCCTGGTCTCCCGCGACACCGTGGAGCAGGAGTTCGCAAGGGAGCGCCAGCTCTTCCTCTGCGAGCAGGGCTACGAGTACCGTATCCGGGACGCCGAGGAGCTCGCCGGGGAGAGCTGGGCGTGAAGCACTTCGATCGGCACCCGGCGGAGCCCGCCTCTCCCGCCCCCCGGCCGGTCGAGCCGGAGGCGACCTGCTCCGCCGGCTTCGCCCTCGACGACATGCTCATCGTTCTCGCCGCCTGCATGGTCGAGCCGCCCCGCCTGCGGAGCAACGACCTCGCCCTCTTCGCCCGCGCCCGGGAGACGCTGGTTGCCCTCCTGGCTCCTCTCCCCGAGTGGGTCGAGGAGGTCTTCACCGCCTCGCCGGTCCAGCGGATCGAACGCGCCGTCCACACCCTTCGGCTGCTCAGCTTCGTGGAGGTCGGAAACGACGAGGCCGGGCGTCCCCAGCTCGCCGCCACCCGCTGGGGGCGGGAATGGATCGAGCGCCCGGCCAAGGAACGGGTGAAGCGCCTGCTCGATTCGCTGAAGTCGCCATCCCGGCGGCGTGCCGAGGGTGGCGGGCTCAACTTCCTGCCCTACGACTGGCCCACCATCCCCAGCCACGAGTTCGACGAGCCCACCGCGATCGTGACCGCCTTCCAGGACCTTCCACCCGGTATATTTTTCGATCTCGTCGAGTTCCTGCGCCACCGCTCGACGGCCGCCAACCCGCTCCTCGCGCTGGCTCGCTCCGGCAAGCGCTACTACTGGCTACCGGGAGTCGTCGAGCAGATCGAGCGGTTGTGGACGCGGCGCCTGCTGGGCTTCTTCGGCGACCGGCTCGTCCTCCTCGGGGGTGTCCGGCTCGGCAAAAGCGGGGGAGGGATCTCCTTCGCGCTCACCGACGTCGGCCAGTACCTGCTCGACCAGGTGAACGACTTCACCTTTGCCGAGGAGCTCGCCGCCGAGGTCGTCGTACAGCCCAACTTCGACGTCGTCTTCCTCACTCCCTCGATCCCCACCGAGGCCGCCCTCGGCCGTTTCGCCGAGCGCCTCGGCACCGGCGTAGGCACCCTCTTCCGGATCACCCGCCGTTCGATCCTCACCGCCGCGGCCACCGGTCTGACCGCCGAGCAGGCGCTTGCGACCCTGCGCCAGGCGGCGCCCAAGGGAGTCCCGGACAACGTGGCCCGGGAGATCGCCAGCTGGTTCGGCCAGTGCCGCAGGGTCACCCTCCGCCCGGCCGTTCTCGTCCGCTGTCCGGACGTCGAGACGGCTCGCCGGGTCCTCGCCGCCGGCGGCAAGAGCGTGACCCTGCTCACCGACACCGTGGTCGAGCTCCACGACCCCCAGGCCAAGCCGGCGCTGCTGCGGAAGCTGCGCGAAGTGGGCGTGTTTGCGAGCGAATAGAGGCTGACGCGGCGGGAAGCGGTCCTGTCGGTTCCCCGTCTGAGCCCAACGAGCCCCGTCAGCAGCCTGACGGCTCCTGGAAACGGATTTCCGAACCGTGGCAGCCGGTTTTCCAAGCCTGAGAGGGGATATCCCTACCTGGGGCTTGCTCCCCAGGGTTCAGGGGACTCAGTTCGGCTCGTCGAGGATAGCGGCGACCGAAGAGGCAACCGCGGCCCTCTCCAGCCAGCGTTCCAGCCGCTCCGGATCCTTCTGGGCCAGGATGCGCTCGCGGACAGTGTCCGGTACCGCAATGCCGCGAACCCGAAGCACGGTCAGCAGGGCGCGCACCGCCTCCTCGGTCCGCCCCTCGGTGCGCCCCTCTGTTCGCCCCTCCATGCGCCCTTCTGTGCGCCCCTCGGTGCGCCCTTCGGTGCGCCCCTCTATGCGCCCCTGTGCGACATACTTCTTCGCGAAATCGCTCTGGTATTCGTAGCCTTTCATCATCGCCTCCAGTGCGCGGCGAGCCGCCTCATTAAGAGAATTGTACACGAGGTCGTAGTAAAACCTGGCCCGGTCGTCGTCGAGCTCCCGGATCGCGGGCAGCACCGCGGCGGCGATGGTCGCTCCCTCATCGCCCTCGCCGTGGGCGATTGCGGAGAGCACTCCGAGCTCGGGCCGGCGAGCCGCTTCCCCAGGGTCGGTCACGACCGGAACGGCGGTGCGGCGCAGCACGGGCGGGCAGAGGACGAAGCCGGGGACGCCGGTCTCGATCGGTTCCGCGCACCACGAGGCGAGACTCGGATCGGGCGCGACGACGAGAAGACTTGCAGGGCAGCCGTGGAGGGCGCGCGAGACGGTCACATAGGCGGGCCAACTGAGGCGCTTTCTGGGATCGACGGCCAGTTGGACCTCGACGATGACCACCCGGACGGGGATGTCGCGGTCGAGCAGGACGACGACGACGTCGGCGCGGTATTCGGCGGGCTGGATCTCGGTCAGGTCGGTCGAGGCGAGGCGCGCCTCGGTGTAGGGTGGAAGCGAGAGGCCCAGCACCTCGACCAGGATCTCGGCGGCGAGCGACGGACGGTTCTTGAAGAGATCCACCAGGATCTCATGGGCCATTGAGGGCATAGCGGCGAGATTCCTCCTGCGGGTGACTGGAAGGCGTTGAAAGGCGATTACTGCGCCTTGACCTCCGTCCACAGCTGATCCAGAAGCATCGTCGTCTGTCCCAAATCCTCGATCAGCTCGCAGCGGTCGAGGATCGGCTTCGGGGGATAGATCGCGGGATCGTCTTTAATCTTGGGATCGATCTTCGACAGTGCCTCGCGGTTGGCGCTCGCGTAGTGGACGCCGTTGACGATCGCGGCGGCGACCTCGGGCTCCATCAGGTAGTCGAGGAGGGCGTAGGCCTCGTTCAGGTGGCGCGTGGACTTGGGGACGGCGAGGTTGTCGATCCAGAGAGTGCCGCCCTCTTTGGGCACCACGTAGGCGAGATGGACGGGGTCTTTGGCGACCACCTTGGCGAGCTCGCCGTTGTAGCCCTGGGCGAGGTCGACGTCGCCGGTCGCCAGGAGGTTCGCGAAGTCGGCGCTGTTGTAGGTGCGGACCAGCTTCTTCTGGGCCTTGAGCATCGCGGCCGCCTGCTGGAGGACGGCCGGATCGCGCTCGTTGATCGAGTGGCCGAGGAGACGGAGGGCGGCGCCGAAGACCTCGCGCATGTCGTCGAGCATCAGGATGTGGCCGTTGTTGCGCGGATCGAAGACGGACTTCCAGCTGTCGATCGTCCCCAGCTTCCTGGCGTAGCCCAGGCCGGTCGTCCCCCAGAGATAGGGGACCGAGTAGCCGTTTCCCGGATCGTACTTCTGGTTCAAGAACCGCGGATCGAGAGTCGCGAGGTGCGGCAGGCGGGCGCGGTCGAGCGGGTGGAGGAGCTTCTGGGGGATGAGGATCTTCAGCATGTAGTCCGAGGGGACCACCACGTCGTAGTCGGCGACCCCGGACTGCACCTTGTCGAGCAGGGCCTCGTTCGAGGCGTAGGTGTCGACGTTGACGTGGATGCCCGTCCGCTTCTCGAATCCGGCCACCACCTCGTCGGGGAGGTAGTTGGTCCAGATGTAGAGATTGACCTGGCGCGCTCCGCGATCGCCGCCGGCGGCGCCACCGGCCTTGCCGCCGCCGCAGGCGAGGAAGGCGGGCAGCAGAACGAGGAGAAGACAGAGCCCTGGGATCGCGCGGCGGAGGGGGTGGGGAGCGGGCATGGCGCGGAATGATACCCGCTCGGCAGGCGGATGGAATCATATAGAATCGCAGAGTCCGCTTAGATGGGGAGATCAAGACATGAAGACCCGTATCGTGTGGCTGGTCGCGTTCTGCATCCTGCTCGGCTCCGCCGTGGCCCAGGCGGCGGTGATGACCTGGACCGTGGGCGGCGTCGAACGCAAGGCCCTGGTCTTCGCACCCCCCGGGCACGGTGGTGGCAAGGTGCCGCTGGTCTTCGCCTTCCATGGGCACGGCGGGAACATGCGAGGGGCGGCGCGGGGCATGGCCTTCCAAAAGGCCTGGCCGGGAGCGATCGTCGTCTACATGCAGGGACTGCCCACGCCGTCCAAGATCGACCCGCAGGGGCGGCGCCCCGGCTGGCAGCACGAGTTGGGCGAGAACGGCGACAGAGACCTCAAGTTCTTCGACGCCGTCCTCGCCACCCTGCGCCAGAAATACCCGGTCGACGATCGCCGCATCTACGCGACGGGCTTCTCGAACGGCGCCTTCTTCACCTACTTCCTGTGGGCGGAGCGCGGCAAGACCTTCGCCGCCTTCGGGCCCTGCGCCGGGCTCATCTGGCCCACCCTGCAGCTCACCGAGCCGAAGCCCGCGCTGCACGTCGGAGGCCAGGCGGACCCCCTGGTCAAGTTCGCCGACCAGGAGAAGACCATCGAGACCGTCCGCCAACTCGACGGCGCCACCGCGGCGGGCACCTCCTGTGGCACCGGCTGCACCCTCTACCCCTCGCCGAAAGACACCCCGGTCGAGACCTTCATCCACCCCGGCGGCCACGTCTTCCCGCCGGCGGCGACCGATCTGATCGTGAAATTCTTCAAGGAGCATTCTCTGGCGCCCTGACCATCAGGCGGTGGGCGAGGACGATAGGGACGACGGTCGCGGCGAGGAGGAGGGTCGAGACGGCGTTGACCTCGGGAGTGACGCCCACCTTGAGCATCGAATAGATGTGGAGCGGCAGCGTCGTCGCCCCCACTCCGGCGACGAACGAGGTGACGACGTAGTCGTCGATCGAGAGGGTGAAGACGAGGAGGGCGGCGGCGGCGATCCCCGGCAGGGCGAGCGGCAGGGTGACCCGCCGGAACGCCTCCCAGGGACCTGCTCCGAGGTCGCGCGCCGCCTCTTCGAGCGCCGGGTCGAGCCCGGCCAGGCGGGCGCGGACGACGATCGCCACGTAGGAGAGGCTGAACACCACGTGAGCGACGATCACCGTGCCGAGCGACAGGCGCAGCCGGGCGAGCCCGAAGAAGGCCAGCAGGGCGGCGCCCAGGACCACCTCGGGGAGGATCACCGGCAGGTAGAGGAGGGTCTGGGTGGCGCGGCGTTGCCTGGAATGCGGACGCGCCAGGGCGAGGGCCGCGGCGGTCCCGAGAACCGTGGCGGCGACGGTTGCCACGGCGGCGACCAGCAGGCTGTTGCCGGTGGCGGCCAGCAGGCGGTCGTCGGCGAGGAGCCGCCGGTACCACTCCAGGGTGAAGCCCTCCCAGAGCGCGGTCTGGCGGCCGGCGTTGAAGGAGAAGACGGCGAGGACCGCGATCGGCCCGTACAGGAAGAGATAGACGAGGAGCGTATGGGCGCCGAGGAGCGCTCGGCCAGCTCTTCCCGAAATCACAGCAGCGCCTCCTCGCCGCCGCGCTTCCGGGCGTAGAGGGCGTAGGCGAAGAGCAGGAGGAGGACGGCGGCGGTCAGCTCGAAGGCCAGGGCGGCGCCGAAGGGCTGGTTTCTCGCCACGGCGAACTGGTTTTGGACGAGGTTGCCGACGAGGACGCTCTTGGCACCGCCCAGGAGGTCCGAGACGACGAACTGCCCGAGGCTGGGGATGAAGACCAGCACCACCCCGGCGGCCATGCCGGGGAGGGTGAGCGGCAGGGTGACCCGCCGGAACGCCCCGGCGCGGCCCGCCCCGAGATCGGCCGCGGCCTCCAGCAGCGTTCGGTCGAGCTTCTCGAGCGAGGCGTAGAGCGGCAGGATCATGAACGGCAGCTCGCCGTAGACCAGGCCGATCATCACCGCCAGCTGGGTGTAGAGGAGCGCCAGCGGGTGGTCGACGAGGCCGGCCGCAAGGAGCAGGCGGTTGAGGAGCCCTTCGCTCCGCAGGATAAACATCCAGGCGTAGGTGCGGATGAGGAAGCTGGTCCAGAAGGGGACGACGACGAGCCCCAGAAGGAGGCTCTTCCACCGCCGCGGCACGACGAGGGCCAGGCAGTAGGCGACCGGATAGCTCAGCAGCAGGCAGAGAACCGTGGTGGCGACTGCCATCCACAGCGAGCGCCAGCCGATCTGGAGGTAGATCCCGGCGAACGAGCGCGCATAGTTGCCGAGAAACGCCCCCGAACGCAGGTAGGCACCCCAGTCGGCGATGGGGTGGACTCCGCCGTAGAGCCCTCGCTCGCCGAAGGAGAGGAGGAGCATGATTCCGAGCGGCAGAAGGAAGAAGATCCCGAGGGTCAGCCAGGTGGGAAGGAGCAGCCAGGCGGCGCGGTCGGAGTGGCGGGGGGCGGGGGGCATAGGCGCTAACTTACCGGCCAAGCGGGAGGAGCTGGGGCGGGTGGGGGTCCCTGGGAGCGCCGGCGTCTCGCCGGCCGGATCGCGAAGAACGGAAAGAGCCGGCGAGGACGCCGGCGCTCCCAGGGAAACACTTCGGCGGTAAGTTAGCGCCTATGGGGGTGTGGGGGCCGGGCATGGCAGGGGGATCATATGGGAGGAGCGGGCTCCACCGCCGGTGGAGTCCCTCTGGCACAGGTAGAGGAGGCTCTGCATGCGATTTCAGGTGACCCTGGACCGGGACGAGGACGGGATATGGGTGATCGAATGCCCTTCGATCCCCGGGTGCGTCAGCCAGGGCAGGTCGAAAGACGAGGCTTTGGAGAACATCCAGGAGGCGATCGCACTCTGTCTCGAGGTGCGCGCCGAGCAAGGCCTGCCTCTCACCATCGAGACTCGCGAGGTCGAGGTCGTGGCCTACTTAGACGTCTGACCAGGCTTAGGTCGGAAGCCTGGGGGGAGAGCCGACGAGGAGTATCCCTGGGAGCGCTGGCGTCCTCGCCGGCTTCTTCTTCCCCCTCCCGGCCGGCAGAGGTTCTCAAGGCTGTCGAAGCGGCCTTGCCGCTCGCGCCGGAGGATCTCAAGACGATCGGTATCGCGGTTTGGGGGCTCGACTATTTCCCCGGGAGGAGCAGCTCCGGCATCGACCGGGAGGCCGCCCGCCGGCTGCGGGAAGAAGGGCTGCGCACGCTACTGGCCTGCCGTCCCCGACCAGAAGGTGGAGCTTGGGCGGCGATTCCTGGCGGAAGCTTTGAGATGGGCTGGCCTGCGCACCGGGTGACGGTGTCGCCGTTTTGGATGGGAATCTACGCGGTGACGAACCGGGAATACCGCCGACTCGTCCCGGACCATCAGGGAGACGACGCCCTGCCGGCCGCCAAAGTGAGCTGGTACGCTGCCTATGCCTACGCCGCATGGCTGGGAGGACGGCTGCCTACGGAGGCGGAATGGGAGTATGCGGCGCGGGCCGGATCTCCCCACGCATACAGCACCCGGGACGGGTCCTCCACTGCCCTCGAAGAGGTTGGCTGGTACGACCGCAACTCCGGCAGGCGACTCCACCCAGTTGGCGAGCTCAAGCCGAACCCTTGGGGTCTCTACGACATGTACGGCAATGTGTGGGAGTGGGTGGCGAACTGGTACGGCCCCTACACCGGGGCGGAGCAGGTCGATCCGTGGGGACCTCCAGCTCCCGGCGGCCGCGGGCGCGTGGTACGCGGTGGCGGATATGGGGACGGCGCGGACGTTGTTCGCGCGGCGTACCGGGACACCGGGGAGCCGTGGAGCAAGCTCGGGGATCTGGGCTTGCGCGTCGTGCTCCCCCGTCGGCCCCGAACCCTTCGATGGTAGATCAGCCGGCGCCAAGCGGCGGCCGGCTTGAGGAAACTTGAAACCTCTCCGGACGCTCACGGAGTCCCTGGAGAGTCCTTCAGAGCCTCTCCGGACACTTCCGGAACCCCTCCAGGCGCTTCCGAAACGTCTCCGGGAGCCTCCGAAACGACCCGGAGGCGGTATGGAGGCGGTGCGGAGTCTTTCAAAAGCCTCGAATTGCAATTCAAGTGGCTCGAATTGTAATTCGAGCGGCTTGAATTTGAATTCCTACGCCTTGTTTCCGAATTCGAGCGGCTTGAATTGCAATTCGAGTGACCAGAATTGTAATTCGGACGGCTTGAATTTAAATTCTTACGCCTTGTTTCCGAATTCAAGTGGCTCGAGTTGTAATTGGAGTGACTCGAATTACAATTCGAGCCACTTGAATTGCAATTCGAGGGCTTCCGGTGGGAACCGGCGGCCCGCAGGGCTTCCACCGCTACCCTACCACCACCGTGAACCGCGGCTCCCACGACAGGAACCCCCCGCGCCCCGGTTCCAGCCCCTCCCCCCGCCCTCCGGCGTTCTGGGCATAGACCGAAATCCGCTCCCCCCGCTCGTCGCGCACGATCCAGGTGGTGCTCGCTCCCTGGTAGATGCGTTCTTCAACCGTGACCGGCAGCGCCGGCCCCTCCTGGGGCGACGCCGTCAGCACCAGCTTCTCGGGACGCACGAGGAACTGCACCGTCTCGCCCGTCCGAAAGGCCCTTCCCTCCGGAGCCGGCGCCACGATCTCCGCCCCCCCGGTCAGAGCGAGCGTCAGGCCCTTCTCCGAGACCGCCCGCACCTCGGCGGTCCAGAAGTTCGAGGCGCCCAGAAACGACGCCACGAACGGCGTCGCCGGGGTCTCGTAGACCTCGGCCGGGGTCCCCACCTGCTCGACCCGGCCCTGGTGCATCACCGCCACCCGGTCGCTCATCGCCAGGGCCTCCTCCTGGTCGTGGGTGACGAGGAGGAAGGTGATCCCCACCCGCCGTTGGAGGCCTTTGAGCTCGACCTGCATCTCCTCCCGGAGCTTCCTATCTAAGGCGGAGAGCGGCTCGTCCAGGAGCAGGACCTGGGGCGTCAGAGCCAGGGCGCGGGCGAGCGCCACCCGCTGGCGCTGGCCGCCGGAGAGTTGGTCGGGTCGGCGGCGTTCCATCCCTTCCAGGCGGACGAGCGCCAGGGCCTCCGTCACCCGCGCCGCCTGGGCGGTTCGCGGCAGATTCTGATACCGCAGGCCGAAGGCGACGTTCTCGGCCACGGTCAGGTGCGGGAAGAGGGCGTACTGCTGGAAGACCAGGTTGACCGGCCGGCGGTGGGCCGGCACCGCCGTCATGGCGGCGCCGCCGATGGCGATCGTTCCCGCGCTCGGGAGCTCCAGGCCGGCGACCAGGCGGAGCAGGGTGGTCTTGCCGCAGCCCGAAGGGCCTAAGAGAGAGAAGAACTCGCCGCGGCGGATCTGCAACGTCACGCCGTCGACCGCCGAGACGTCCTCGAAACGCTTGGTGACCCCGTGGACCTCGACGCTCCAATCGCTCATGCGGGGGCGAAGCGGCGGTAGAACCAGCTTTTGATCACCTGGACCATGGCGAGGTAGAGGATCACCATGCCGGCCAAGGCGAGGAAGAAGGCGGCCGGCGGGGGTACGAAGCCGAGCCGGGTCCCCAGGGGCGTCCAGGGGAGGAGGACCGCGGCGGCGACCACGGCGAGCGAGGTGGCGACGAGGAGGCGGCTCGGCCGGCTGGCGAAGGGGGAGCGGCGGGTGCGAATGACGAAGATCACCAGCACCTGGGTGGCGAGCGACTCGACGAACCAGCCGGTGTGAAAGAGCGTCTCGCCGGCATGGAAGAGGCGGAGCAGCACGAAGAAGGTCAGGAAGTCGAAGACCGAGCTCACCGGGCCGACGACCAGCATGAAGCGGCGGATGGTGTCCATGTCCCAGCGCTGGGGCTTTAAGACGGTGTCCGGGTCCACCGTGTCCATGGGGATCGGCACCTCGGAGAGGTCGTAGAGGAAGTTGTTGAGCAGCACCTGGACCGGCAGCATGGGCAGGAACGGCAGCACCAGCGCCGCCCCGGCCATGCTGAACATGTTGCCGAAGTTGGAGCTGGTCGCCATCAGGATGTACTTCATGATGTTGCCGAAGGTGCGCCGCCCCTCGAGCACGCCTTCTTTCAGCACCGCCAGGTCCTGCTCGAGGAGGATCAGGTCGGCCGCCGCTTTGGCCACGTCCACCCCGCCCTCGACCGAGATGCCGACGTCGGCCGAGTGGAGAGAGGGAGCGTCGTTGATCCCGTCCCCCAGGTCTTGTCGGTGCAGAGGACGTCCATACCCCCCAGGTCGAGGATCGCGGCCAGGCGCTTGACGATGACTTTCTTCCCCGCCATGCGGAGAGCGCCGCGCGCCAGGGTGACCGAGACGATCATCGGCAGGAGCTCGGGGGTGAGCCCCACGGCGAGGGCGACGGCGAAGAGGAACGATGCGAGGAGCGGCCGGTGGCGGAGAGTGTTGACCAGGAGGACGAAGAGCACCATCAGCATGGCGAGGCGCAGGATGAGGAGGCCGAAGCTCCGGGTGCCGAGCTCGAAGGCGGTGGCCGGGGCGCGCCGGGCGAGCGACTCGCCGATCCCCCCCAGGGCGGTCCACGAGCCGGTGCGGCAGAGGAGGACCCGCGCCGTGCCGCTCACCACCGAGGTGCCCATGAAGACGGCGTTCTCCGCCGCGGCCAGGGTATCGTCGGTATTGGCGGCAATGCCGGCAGTGCCGGCGGGAGTCCTCCCCGGGTGCTTCTCCACCGGGTAGGGCTCGCCGGTCAGCAGGGCCTGGTTGACGAAGCAGTCGCGGGCTTCGAGCACCACGCCGTCGGCCGGCACCAGGGAGCCCGCGGCGAGCAGGACCACGTCGCCGGGCACCAGGTCGGCGACCGGCACCTCGGCCGCCACCCCGTCGCGCAGCGCCTCGACGCGGACGGCCACCGACTGCCGCAGCTTCTCCGCCGCCTGTCCGGCCCGGTGCTCCTGGACGAAGTCGAGGACGGCGGAGAGGAGGACGACGACGGAGATGATGACGCAGCTCGCCACGTCGCCGGTGGCGGCGGAGAGCACGCTCGCGGCGAGGAGCAGGAGGACCAGCGGGTTCTTGAAGCGGCCGAGGAATTGCAGGAGGAGCGACCGCTTGTGCTCCCGGCGCAGGGTGTTGCGCCCGGCTTCCCGGCGGCGCGCCTCGACCGCCGCCGCGGTCAGGCCGTCGGGAGCCGAGCCGAGCCGGGCGAGGAGGATCCCGGCGGTACCGGCGGCATCGGCGTCCTCCCGCCAGAATCCCTCGCCCGTGCCGCCGGGCTGGAGGGGGCTCTCTGCCGTGGCCTTGGCGCTGCCCATGGTGGTCGACGGACGTTATCATGTCGACCGGGCCGGCCGGGTACGGATTGACCGCGGGCGCCGCCGCGGCTAGTCTTAGAAGCCAGTCTCTCAAGTGCCAAAGGAGGTTCGACGATGGGCGCACCGGGCGGCCGGAGGACAGGCCATGGCCTCCTCGGGCTGGTGCTCGCCCTCCTCTCGGCTTTCCTGCCCTCCCCGGCCGGCGCCCTGGACCCCGACCGTACGTTTTCGCAGTACGGCCACGACTCCTGGGAGGTCGAGCAGGGGCTGCCGAACGGTACCGTCCAGCCGATCGTGCAGACCCGCGACGGCTATCTTTGGGTCGGGACCCAGGACGGCCTCGCCCGTTTCGACGGCGTCCACTTCACCGTCTTCCACCCGGACACCACCCCGGCGCTCAAGAACCCGACCATCTCCGCCCTCCTGGAAGACCGGCACGGCACCCTCTGGATCGGCACCGACGGCGGCGGCCTGACCCGCCTGCGGGAGGGCCGCTTCACCACCTGGACGACGAGCGAGGGGCTGGCGGGTGACCGGGTGCGGAGCCTGGTGGAGGACCGCGCCGGCGACCTCTGGATCGCCACCTTCGGCGGCGTCAGCCGGTTCTCGGGCGGCCGGTTCACCACCCTGGCGAGGAAAGACGGGCTGCCGAGCGACAACGTCCGCGCCTTGAGCCTCGACCGTGCAGGCGACCTCTGGATCGGCACCGACGACGGTGGGCTCTGCCGGTTGCACGCCGGCCGGCTCACCCTCTGGACGACGCGCGACGGCCTGTCGAGCGACAGCATCTGGTCGATCTACACCGATCGGGCGGGACGGGTGTGGATCGGCACCTACCGCGGGCTCGACCGCTTCGACGCCGGTCGGTTCACCCGTCTGGCGAGCGCGGAGGGGCCGTTCCAGGAGCCGGTGCGGGCGATTCTCGAGGACCGCCAGGGCAACCTCTGGATCGGCACCGATCGCGGGCTCCAGCGCATCCGGAACGACCGTCTGGTGCCCCTCCCGTCCCGAGACTTCCTCACCAGCGACTCCGTCCGCTCGTTCTACGAGGACCGCGAGGGGAGCCTGTGGATCGGCACGGATGGCGGCCTCGACCGCCTCGTGGACCAGAAGTTCCTCGTCGTCTCGACCCGCGACGGCCTGTCCAACGACAACGTCTGGGCGGTCTACCAGGACCACCGAGGGAGGCTGTGGATCGGCACCCGCCGGGGCTTGAACCTCCTCGCCGACGGCCGGATCACCGTCTGGACCACCCGGGAGGGACTCACGGACGACCACGTGCGGTCGCTCGTCGAGGACTCTACCGGCGCGCTCTGGATCGGGACCTTCGGCGGAGGCCTGAACCGGCTCCAGGACGGCAAGATCACCGCCTTCACCCGGCGGGACGGCCTCCTGGACGACGGCGTCTTCGCCCTCCACGAGGACCGCCAGGGGAGGCTGTGGGTCGGCACCTACCAGGGTCTGCACCTCTTCTCCGGTGGCCGCTTCCTCCCCATGGGGCCGCGCACCACGGTCTGGTCGATCGACGAGGACCGCCAGGGGAGCCTGTGGATCTCCACCCGGGAGGGGCTGTGGCGCTTTAAAGACGGCCGCTTCACCTCGTTCACCCGGCAGAACGGCCTGCCGAGCGACTGGGTCTGGGCGACCCACGAGGACCGCGACGGGGTGCTCTGGATCACCACCAACGGCGGCGGCCTCGCCCGCTTCCAGGACGGTCGCTTCACCGCCTTCACCCACCGGGACGGGCTGTTCAACGATGCCGCCTACCAGCTCCTGGAGGACGGCACGGGCGACTTCTGGATGAGCTCCGCGCGCGGCATCTCGCGGCTCCGGAAGGCCGATCTCGCAGCCTATGCCGCCGGCCGCGCCACCACCCTCCCCACGCTCGACTTCGGCACCGCCGACGGCATGCGGAGCGCCTCCTGCAACGGCGGCGGCTCGCCGGCCGCGATCCGGGCACGCGACGGCCGGCTCTGGTTCTCGACCGTGCGGGGGGTGGTGTCGATCGACCCCGAGCACCTGCTCCTGAACCCGGTCCCCCCCTCGGTGGTGATCGAAGACCTGCTCGCCGACGGCCAGGTCGTGCCGCGCCCGCCGGGCAGCGGACCGCTCGAGCTGCCGCCGGCCAACGAGGCCCTGGAGCTGCGCTATACCGCCCTGTCGCTCGTCGCTCCGCAGCAGGTCCATTTCCGCTACCGGCTGGAGGGGTTCGACCCGGATTGGGTGGACGCCGGCACCCGGCGCACCGCCTACTACACCAACCTCCCCCCCGGCACGTACACCTTCCGCGTCCTGGCCAGCAACAACGATGGAGTGTGGAGCCCGGAGGCGACGAGCCTCTCCTTCGGCCTCGCCCCCCGTCTCCACCAGACCGCCGGGTTCGTCGGCCTGGTGCTGGCCCTTCTCGTCCTGGTCGGAGCCGGGCTCTACCGCCTGCGGGTCCATGGCCTGGGCCGGCGCGAGCGCGAGCTTCTCGCCCTGGTCGACGAGCGGACGAAAGACCTCCTGCAGGCCAAGGAGGGAGCCGACCTGGCGCGGCGCAAGGCGGAGGACGCCGACCGGGCGAAGAGCGAGTTCCTGGCCAACATGAGCCATGAGATCCGGACGCCGATGAACGCCGTCCTCGGCATGGCCAACATCCTCCTCGGCACCCGGCTCCAGCCCGAGCAGCGGGAGTACGCCGAGATCATAAGGAGCAGCGGCAACGCGCTCCTGGAGATCCTGAACGACATCCTGGACCTCTCGAAGGTCGAGGCCGGGATGCTGGAGATCGAGGCCGCGCCCTTCGACCTGCGGACGGCGATCGGCCAGGCGCTGGACCTCTTCGCGGCGAGCGCGGCGCGCAAGGGCCTGGCCCTCCATACCTGGATCGCCGACGACGTGCCCGCCGCGGTGGTGAGCGACGCCGCGCGGCTGCGCCAGATCCTCGTCAACCTGCTGGGCAACGCGGTCAAGTTCACCGCCCGCGGCGAGATCCGCCTGGAGGTCCGCCGCGAGGCCACCGAGCCGACGGACGAGGAGTTCGCGATTCTCCACTTCGCCGTCCGCGACACCGGGATCGGCATCCCCCAAGAGCGTATGGAGCGCCTGTTCAAGCCGTTCAGCCAGGCCGACTCCTCGACCACCCGGGTCTACGGCGGCACCGGGCTGGGGCTCGCCATCAGCCGCCGGCTCGCCGAGAGCCTGGGCGGCCACATGTGGGCCGAGAGTGCTGCGGGCGAGGGCTCGACCTTCCACCTGACGATCCGCTGCCGGCCGGCGCCCATTGCCCTGCCGCCGAGCCTCCTCGCCGGCGGCAGCATGGCCGCCACCGACTTCCCCGAGTCGGCGGGCAGCTCGCGCCTCGCCGCCGAGCTGCCCCTGCGCATCCTGGTGGCGGAGGACAACGCGGTCAACCGCAAGGTCATCCTCCTCATGCTCGAACGCCTGGGCTATGCGGCCGACGCCGTCGACACCGGGATCGAGGTCCTGCGAGCCCTGGGCGAACGGCCCTACGACATCATCCTCATGGACGTCCACATGCCGCAGATGGACGGCCTGGAGGCGACCCGCCGGATCGTCGCCGGCGAGGCCGGGAAAGCCGGCGAGGCCGGCCGGCCGCGCATCGTGGCGATGACGGCGAGCGCTCTGCGCGGCGACCGCGAGGCTTGCATGGCCGCCGGCATGGACGACTACGTGAGCAAGCCGATCCTGTTGAACGACCTGCGGTCGGCCCTGCTGCGGACGGTCGAGCCGCTGTCGCCGGTACCCGCGGAGGCCGCCGTCGCGCCGCCGGCCACGGCGGTCGCCGATGCCGCCGCCGGGGAGGGGCCGCCGCTCCTCGATCCCACCTATCTCGACCGCCTGCGCCAGCTCGAAGCGGCGACCGGCCGCGCCCTGGTCGCCGAGGTGGTCGGCAACTTCCTCGACGAGGCGCCGCGGCGGCTGGCGGAGATCCTGGAGGCCCTGGCGAACGCCGATCCGTTGCAGCTCGCCTTCGCCGCCCACGCGCTCAAGGGGAGCAGCTCCCAGCTGGGGGCCGCGCGTCTGGCGGCGCTCTGCGGCGAGCTCGAGACCCAGGCCCGGAGCGGTGCGCTCGCCGCGGTTCTCCCTCTCTGCGCCGGGATCGAGGCCGAGATCGCCCTGGTCTCCCCGATCCTCGCCGTGGAACAGCAAAGCCGAAGCTCCTGTAATCCAGAACGTAATCTTGATGCCGCATCCTAGAGATGGCGCGGGGGTATGCCCCCGCCCACTTCGGCTCCATCCGGAAGGATCGACAATTTCGCCGGATGGAGCCGCAATTTTTTGCCGCCCGGCGGCCCACCCGTCCGGAGGGCCCGCCCGACCCGTCGGGTCGTTCTCTTGCGCCGTCCGTTCGCCCGAGAAAATCGGCGAAGTGGGGTGGAGAGATGAAGGTAGCAGCAGGGCAGGTAGGGGCAGAGCCCCTGTGCCTTCCCTGTGCAGGTTCTACGTCAATGCCTATGCCCCCGACCCCCATAGGCGCTATTTGGCCTCTCCTCCCTGGTCCCGCAGGAAGGCAGCCCCGAAGGGGCGACGGTAAGCCCGGCGCGGACCTCCGCCCGGAGATAAATCTCCGGGCTATGAGTTGCGCCGGATGAATCCGGCTTCGCGCGGCGGACGCTGGGCCAGGGTCTTGGCCGCCAACTCAGGGTCGCGGGACTTTGGCGGGAGTAAGCGGACTCCAGCCGGCGTCCGAGAACCTCGTCGGCTGCCGGATGAAGGACGCCGACCGCATCCTCCCCGAGCTGCAGCGCGTCCGGTTGCAGTTGCTTTTCCGCCTCCTTCTCGCCGATTAGCGTCCGTTCACGGCTCCTAGCGTCCGGTGAACTGGTTTGTGTCCGGAGACTCGTCTCTCCGCCTTGAGAGGGCGTGGGGTTGTAGTTGTACACTCAGACGGTAAGCTTGAAACTCTATGAGACCCGACGCAGCCCCGCCCACCAGCCTCACCAAGGAGACGATTGTCCGTCGCCTCCGGGAGAGCTACCCCCAGCTCACCGCACAGTTCGGGGTCGAGCGGATCGGATTGTTCGGCTCCTTCGCGAGGGAGACCGCCCAGGAGTCCAGCGACGTCGACCTGATCGTCGAGTTCCAGCGTCCCATTGGCCTGAAGTTCGTCGAGATGGTCGAGTTCCTGGAGACGCTGCTGGGAAGAAAGGTTGACGTTCTGACCCCGGCCGGCCTGCGTGGGATCCGGCTGCCCGAGGTGGCGCGCCAGATCGAGGATAGCGTCGTTCATGTCTAACCGCGCCGACCGCGCGCAATTGGAGAGTTGTGGAGCCACAAGGCAGGCCGGCGGCGCGGAGCCCTTTGCGGCCGAGAGCAAAGCCTATGCGCTAAACTAGTCGCATCGTTCCAGGCTCATGGCCCGTTGTTCGGAGGCTCCAGGCTCCCGTGCCCGCACCGACCGCCGCCTATGACGTCTTCCTCTCGCACGGCACGGCGGACAAGCCGTGGGTGGAGACGCTCGCCAAGGAGCTTCAGGCCCTGGGCCTCCGGCCCTTCCTCGATCGCACCGAGATCGGGCCGGGCGAGAGCTTTCCGGAGGTCCTGAGCCGCGGCATTGGCGCCAGCCGCTTCCTGGTCCTCGTCCTCTCGCCGCGTTCCGACCGCCCCTGGGTGCGCCAGGAGTGGGCCGCGTTCCTCGTCCACCACGGCCCGCAGGGGAGGCTCCTTCCCGTCCTCCTGGAGCCCACCGAGGTGCCGCCGCTCCTCGCCGCGATCCAGCAGATCGACGCCCGCGACCGCGATGCCGCGCGGGTCGCCCGCGAGATCGCGCTCCTCGCCGGCCGGCCGGCCGAGCTCCAGGAAGGGGACGTCCGCCGGCTGGTGGTGGGGCAGGATCTGGTCTTCAACGTGGCCCGGGAGGAAGCCGAAAACCTGCGGGTGATCGATCCGCTGGGCCGGGCGCGCACGGTCCCGGCGCCGTGGGTGGTGGACAACCGGTTCGGCATCGCCCGCCTCGTCTTCGACCGTCTCAGCCGCGAAGCGGTGACGAGCGAGAAGGACCGCGCCGACCTGGTCCGCCACGCCGCGACGCTCGGCGGGCTCCTCTTCGACCTCCTCTTCGACGCCGAGGGGAGGGACCGCTTGCAGGCGGCGATGGTGCCCGGCCGGCCGCGCCCGCTGATCACGATCCGGAGCGCCGACGATTCGCTCCTGTCGCTCCCCTGGGAGCTCCTCTGGCAGGACGGCTCCTTCCTGCTGCGCGATGCCCGGGTGGACCTCGCGCGCTCGACGGCGGGAGAGGTGGGGTCGCTGGCGCTCCTCCGCGAGCCGGAGTGTTCCCTGAAGCTTGTGGTAAGCGTCTCGGCGCCCGAGGGGAGCGGACTCGACTACGAGGGCGAGAGCTACCGCATCATTAAAGCGCTCTCCGAGGAGTGCCTGTACGTGGCCACTGAGCTGGGTACGGCCGACGATTTGGTCGAGACGGCGCGCCGGGAACATCCGACCGCTCTCCACTTCTCCGGCCCCGGCGCTCCTGGCGCGCTGGTCTTCGAGAACGACGAGGGGCGCGCGGATGTCGTCGCGATCGACGACCTCCTGAAGCGGCTGCGGGAGCGGATCGACGGCCCCCTATCACCACTCTTCTACCTTGCGAGCGGCTATGGCAACAATCCAGGGGCGTCACGGCCTGCGGGCTCAGAACGGAACGTTTCCGGCTCGGAAAGCTCGGCCGCGAAGCTGCATCGCGAAGGGGTGCCGCAGGTCGTGGGTTACTACGGTCCGATCGTCGACGAGCTGTCAACGCACGCCGAGGTCGGCTTTTACCGCGCGCTGGCCGAGGGGGAGAACACGCGCTACGCTGTCCGCCAGGCCCGGGTGGCCCTAGCTCGGCCATTTGGCGATCTTGCGGCCCGCCACCTGCCGCGTGCCATCGCCGAGACGGCCGAGCCGGGGGACGCCGAGAGGGCCGAAACCTTGCCAGGAGCCACGTTCGCAGAAGCCACGTACCCCTTCGCCTGGGCCCAGCTCGTCCTCTACCACCGCGGCCCCGACCCCCCGTTGAGCCTACCCGCCCCCGCCGGAGCGGAGCTGGGGCAGTCGGAGGAAGCCCTGAAACGCACCTTCGAGGGTGTCGGCGACCGCAAGATTCTCGCGACCGGCTTCATCGGCCGGCGGAGCGAGCTGCACCGCGTGCGGCGGCGGATCCGGGAGGGGGAGCGGGTCTTCGTCTTCCAGGGGCTGGGCGGGCTGGGGAAGAGTACGCTCGCATTTCACGCCCTTCCTCTGCTCCGCGGCGGCACTGGCGAGGCCATCGCTCTCTGGTGCCAGGAGGCCGGGCCACAGGCAGACCGGGCCGAAGCGCTGATCGGCCAGCTCCTCGACTTCTGCCGCAAGCGGTTCAGGCTCGACTGGGAGCCGGTCGTGCAGCAGGTGGACCGGGTGGCCGGGGACGATCCGGTCCAGCGTTTCCTCGCCTACCTGCAGGTGCTGCTCGCGAACGTGCCGCGGCTGGTCCTCTACCTGGACAACCTCGAATCACTCCTCGTCGGGCCGAAAGAGGCGGAGGCGGGGGACAACGAGGCGGCGTTCGGGGAGTGGTTCTCGGATGACCTGCGCCAGCTCTGGGAAGCCCTGACGACCCTGGCCCGCGACGGCGACCGCCTCTACCTGGTGGCGAGCTGCCGCTATCGCAACGCCAGCTTCGGGACGGACCTGCTGCCCGTCTCACCGCTTCCGCCCGATGCCCTCTTCCGATTGATGGGCTGGTTCCCAGCGCTCCGCCGGCTCCGGGTCGAGAACCGCGTGGAGCTTGTCAAGTGCCTCGCCGGCCACCCGCGGGCGGTCGAGTACGCGAACGCCCTCGTCGGCCACGCGCTGGCCGAGCGGGAGGACCACTACGGCGTGTGGCAGGGGGGGAAGAATTCCGCGGAGGAATGGGCGGCGCTGGTCGAGCCGGTGCTGCCCGAGGTGCGGGAGAAACTCAAGGCGAACCTCCTCCTCGCGGAGATCTGGGACCGGGTGCTGGGAGAGAGCGAGCGCCGCATGCTCTTCCGCATGACCCTGCTGCGCCAGCCCTGGGAGTGGCCGCTCATGGCCGTGCTGGGGGAGGAGGGAGAAACGGACGAGGCCGCCTTCGCCACGGCCGAGC
>Ga0137403_10000973_pt1 | contig 36465 bp, 29 predicted proteins | sample CZOMad2_1_16fung_FD_122057 | JGI IMG/M metagenome (GOLD analysis project Ga0137403, IMG submission 122057) | Vadose zone soil fungal communities from Angelo Coast Range Reserve, California, USA - CZOMad2_1_16fungal (Hybrid Assembly) | ecosystem: Environmental > Terrestrial > Soil > Vadose zone... | reverse complement strand
TGGCGATCTACATCGGCCGCCGGGCCACGACGACTTACAAGAGGAGCTAAGGCTATGAGCGCACCACAGATCATTCGGACGCCCAGCGGCGAAGAGCTGGTGGTGCTGCCCCGGGCCGAATATGAGGCACTCCTCAACCGTGCCGATGACGAGGCCGAGGATGCCAACGATGTCGCCATCTACGATGCTCGGAAAGCCGAATTGGCTGCCGGCGGCGTCGTGCTGCCCCCGGAGGTTAGTGCTGCGATTCTTCGAGGTGAGAGTCGACTGAAAGCCATTCGTAACTGGCGCGGCGAGACGCAACTGCATTTGAATTTCAAAACAGGTATTGGTCAGGGTTATTTGTCCGATCTCGAAAGTGGGCGCCGTACGGGAACCCCCGAGACCATCGCGAAGCTCGCACAGGCTTTGGATGTGCCAGTGGAGTGGTTTTCGTAGACTAATCGCAGGGCCTCAACATCGCTCTGGCATTCGTGAAGGCTCTCGCGGACAGACCCATCATAGGGCTCTATAGCGTAGACGTAGTGCTCATCTTCATCGGTCGTGGCCCGCCAAACATACGCCATGGCGCGATGTAGCCGCGGATCACCGCAGCACATCACCAGGCCTCAAAGCGGCGCAAGGACAGTCGTTGCTCCGGGACCCGGAATCCAGATCGCCGAATTCTCATCTCCAAATGGCTTTGCTCGACCTTCAAGCGCGCATATGCCAACCCAAGCACACACGATCGCGTCGAGCACGTCCTCGTACGCCTTCAGCTTCACACCGCTCGCGTCCACACCCAACCTCGGTAAGGCCGCTGCCACACCTGCGACCTCGCGTTCAAGCAAATCGACAATCCAATCCCATTGCTGATAGAGACGTTCGCGCCTCTCCTGGCGTTCTTTTAGTTCCGGCCAATAAACCCCGACCTTCGAAGCTTTATAGGGTAGTCGCTCCTTAGCATCGGCAAGTTCTACAAGCGCCGGGTGTGGATAGACTTCGATCAACCCCGGGGTCTTGAACGCAACCGTTTGCAGCGGATAGCCTTCCCGCTTGAAGCGTTGATTTAGCTCGTCGCTCATGCGGCCAGGACGTTTAGCACTGGGAGAATGAGTCCCGCACTTGCGGTCGCCGTAGGCTCGCGAGACCTCGTTGTCCGAGAATCGACGCTCAACAATAGGGGAGCGAGCCAAAGGCATATCGACCGCGACGATATCGATCGCGCCGCCGCTGAGCATCGCCGCAGATGCTAACAACGCAGACGCATCCGGTGGCGAGCCTGAGGGTCGTTCCTCTGCCAAGAGGGAACGATCCGTTCGAGCAAGAAAATTTTGGTATGAAGGCTCCGCCGCCGTCAGACGCCAACCGGTTGGGTGCTTGGCCACAAGCGCAACTCCGCTCGGCTGGGTTAGGGTCCAAGCGGCGTCGATCCCCAGTATTGCCAGCATATATTGTACCTTGCGGGGTGTAACAGAATCGGTGACTTGAGCATCCATGTTACCAGATCGTCCGAGGCGGCGACCGTCGGTTCTCGGTAGACAGCATCATAGTGCTATAGCGTAGACATAGTGCCCATCATCATCGTTCGTGGCCCGCCAGCTCCAAATCCAATCGCCATGGACGGGCCTGACCTGCAATCGATCCTTTCCAAGAATCTACCTTTTAGGACAGATGCGCGGTCAAGCCCACGCATGTTTGACGGATGGTCGTGACCGTGACTAGGAGATCTGCAATCCAGCCTAGTGATTGGCACGTCGGCCTACCCGGACTGCTTCAGCCGCCGGTAAATGTGTCGCCAAATGCCGCGCATCACGGAAAGAAACTATTTGGCCTAATTCGATTCAAAGCCGAGCGCTGGTTAGTACGGAATAGCGTATCGCAGCTCGCGAGATCAGGCTGGTTTCATCACCGCCGCCCACTATGCCATACCGGTGACGGAGAGTGTTGTCCTCCCGCCTTGTCAAGGGAAGCGCCATGTCAGCCTCACAATCGTCTTCCGATTTCGCGTCGATTTCACGGCCTCGTTGCCCGAATTGCCAATCGGCAATGTCGCTCTCTCGCCTTTTACCGTCGCGTGCAGTGCTCGGCCTGGGCACATTTGAGTGCGGTAAATGTGCCCATGTTGAAAAAGTGCTCGTCGAGGTCGATCCCATGAAGTCTCACATTCTCGGTTGGCTCCAGGGAGAACTTAGGCCGCCCAATTGAGATCGCAGCATCACCGCAATCAAGGAAGTGAACCGTGCTCGCCAGATCCAGCGATCTCTTTTAAACAGCGGTGCCGACGGGTGTGGCGGTCACGATGGAATACGGTCGAATAGTCTAAAGACCTTCTAGCCCGGTGTTCTCAGGATCACTGGTGTTCTCAAGGATCAGGGCCGCTTGTTGACGCAAGCGGCCCTGATCCTTGAGGGTTAAGCGCCGAGCGCCGATGCAGGTCAAATCCTGAGAGGACGATAGGCAGACCACGCCGGTAATCTATGCGATTTTGATCGCAAGCAACCGGGCCTAACGACGAGGCCGCCCGCGTGAGGACGCGCGGAGCGGCCAAATCGTCAATCTGAAGCGAGCACCGATCTTGCGATCGGCGATCCGTCGATATCACTGCACGTGATGCTGGATCTTCCGGCTGCTACGAGCGTAAGCGCCCCGCAGCTTTGCACGCTGCTCGTCGTTAAATTGTGCGACCTCATTCGACGGCTGGGGCGGGTCCAAGCGGAGTAATCCGGCTGGGGCGCTCTGCGCAGAGGCAGGCGTTACTGGCGCGGCCGACATCAGCGCGAACAAGGCCATTGAGGCGAAAAGGATGGTTTTGGTTCGGGAGTTCTGGAGGAATTTCGACATGATGATCTCTCTCTCGGTTAAAGGCGCTGCGCCAGGGCCAATCAGTTAGAGGATAATGATACCGCCAGTCCTCGCATCAAAGTGACCGGTCAGCTTAGATCAGGCGCGAATCTACACCTCTTCCATTGCAGCGCACGCTATTGAATATGACCGGTCGGCTTAAAAGTGTCAACGACCGTTAAGATCACATTTACTTCAACAACACCTTGAAGCAGACGTTGAGAAAATCGTCCATCGGCTCACGATCCCTGTCGATCTTGAGCCGTATCGCGGCGCCCTCCCAGCCATTCACCACGAAGCGTGCCAATTGGCCCGGATCATGACGCGGATCGATGTCGCCCGCGGCCTGGGCCTCGCGGAGAACCGCCTCGATACCGCCGCACCAGGTTTCGAACACCAGCCGGAGTTCTTCCCGCATCCGTGGGTATTCATGGGCCATTTCGGAAGCAAACAGCCCCAGCATGCAGCCGCGCTCGAAGCCGCAGGCGATCAGTCTGTCGGCGAGAAAATTGAAATGATTCTTGATGCGCTCCAGCGGCGGGACGTCTTTCTGGAAAAGCAGATCCGACCGGCTGCCCTCGAGGTAGCGCCGCAGCGCGTCGATCGCCAGATCTTCCTTGTTTTCGAAATGATTGAAAAACGAGCCTTTGGGGACACCGGCAGCATCGGTTATGTCCTGAATCGAACACCCGTTGAAGCCGTTGGCATGCAGGGTCTCTACCGCGCTGCTTGCCAGCTTTTCGCGCAAGCTCGGCCTACCCATCGACGTGCCTCCCGAGAGAATTCATCTCGAAAACGCGACAGATATACGACCGGTCGACTTAATTCAACCCCAAATGAGCGAAATCTGACCAGTCAGTTTGATTTTTAGGCAATTTCTTGCATCCAGGCGGGCCCGCGGGCGGTCCCTGCACCGTCCGGACCCCGTTCACCGGCGTCAGGCGGGCATCACGATCAGGCTGGTGCGATCGTGACCCACCATCACGTCCAGCTGCTCGCCAGCGGCAACCGAGATCGGCTGCGGAAAGGTGTGCAGGATCTGGAGCCACCCGCCATCGGAATGTTCATCCGGGTGATTGGAAAACGCGACCCCGTCGGCAAGGTCGACGTTCATCCACTGCACGACGCCGACCGCGACGCCATCTTTCAGCACCGGGATCGGAAGCTTGCGTATCTCGGCCAGATGTTCTCTGGCCGACAGATCGATCCTGAGAAGATCGATATCGTCTGACAGTCTGCGCCACGATGTCATGGTGCCATGCACCGGAAGACGTTGCGCCGCCAACGCGCCAAACGGCGAGAGGTCAAATCCCGATACGTTGCCGACAAAGGCGTAGTCGGAAAGCACATCGCTCTCGACCAGGCACCCAGCGGCGGTCGCGGCGCGCGGAACGATCGTCGCGCCCTCACGCAACAGCCGCGCTTGCGCATCTTCAAATGTGCCGAGCACGTCCTCGGCCAGAAGGTCGCTCGACAGTATTTCCGAAATCAGGATGTCCGCCCGCCGCTCAATATCCTTGCCGACCACGATCTGCGTCGAACTCTTGTTGACGACGTGTATCTGCCTGGCATAGCCGTTCAGCGCGACGATACGTTCCGCGGTTTCGGCAATGACCGGGACCTTCTCGCAGGTGACGATATTTTTTGCCCCGGCGCGCGCGGCCATCATCGACAACAGGCCGCTGCCGGTGCCGATATCGAGAATGCGGGCATCCGGTCCCTCTTTCTCGACCGCCCTGCGGATCGCCCGTTCAAAGGCGTCGTTTCTCCTGACATCGTTGAGCATCCGAATATGCCAGAACGGCACCATGGCCGACGTCAGCCGCCGCATCTGGTGCCGGACATGGATATTGTCCGGTTGCAGCTTCAATACGCGGCGGAATTCGATCAACGCCTCGTCGCGCCGGCCGGCATCCGCGAGCGCAACCGCCAGATTCGACAGCACAAGCGCGTTTTCAGGCGCGATCGACCGGGCGAGCGCAAAGCACCGCGCGGCGTCATCGGCCTTTCCGCTGCGGTGAAGCAATGCACCCTTTTCGATCAGGGCATCCAGATGATGTGGCGCGAGTTCGAGCATTTGGTCCAGATGGCCGACAGCCTTTCCCAGGTCGCCTCGTTTTGCGACCACCCGCGCGAGCAGCAGAAGGATGTCGGCCTTGCGGTACCCGTGATCCAGCAGCCGCAGATAGCCCGCTTCTGCGTTTTCGAGATCGCCGCTGGAATGATAAGCCGCAGCACTCTGCAGGAGCTGCAGAAGGAAGGGCGGGACGTCACCCTTGTTTCGATCGGCCGCCATGTTCCTGCTTTCACCCTTCACGAATGCGGAGCGAAGCAGCACCCAGCAAAGGCTTGTCTCACAACCGAATACGCATGGCGGCGTTCAAAATTACCGCCGCGGCCTGGAAATCAGGGCGGACTCCACGGCTTTTGCCCATCAACAGGGGCTGGCGGGCTGCAAATTCTACTATTTTTCTTCAGCCGGCGCCGACCAACGATATGTTGCCTTGCAGGGACTTTACGCCTAAAAGCCCCTCTTTCAACGGAAAGACCGGCGATGGCCCACAATTTTGCGATCAACGATGACGTCCATCACCAGCTCCAGGGGCCGCAGGGCCGCGCCGACGTCAAGCAGCGCAGCGTCTATACCATTGTCACCTGCCTGCCGATCGAGGCGGACGGGCGCCCGCGCTACCGCATCAAGAGCAAGACCGAAAACGTCGAGCGCGTGGTGACCGAAGAGCAGATCAGCCGGCTGGGTTGATCGGCACCACTCGCCTGATTAGCATTTGGTCATGTTGTCTGGCTCAGCTTGCTATTCGCCGACGAACGGCGTATAGGCCAGCCATTCGAAATAATCGTTTGCCTTGTTGATCGCGCCGAACCGGCTCCCCTCCCCAAGACATCGCTGAAATCGGATTGGCCCGGCACGAAGGTCGTGTGGGCACAGCGCGCTTTTGCGCATCTTGGAGAAGTAAAATGGCTACCGGAACAGTTAAGTGGTTCAACGCGACAAAGGGCTTCGGCTTCATTCAGCCGGACGACGGCGGCAGCGATGTGTTCGTTCATATCAGCGCCGTCGAGCGCGCTGGCATGGGCTCGCTGAATGAAGGCCAGAAGCTTTCATTCGAGTCGAAGCTCGACAGCCAGCGCGGCAAGACCAGCGCAGAGAATCTTCGCGCAATGTAAGGGGTTTGGTTTTGCGCGTATTTTTATCGCAAAACCGGTATCCACGTTTTGCGGAATACGCGCCAGCCGATCAAGAGATTACCGCGGATGTACCGGGATCTCTGGATCGCGTCGCTGGCGACACCAGACAGAAGCCCGCCGGATCAAATCCGGCGGGCTTTTTGCGCGCCCCCGGATTTGCCGGCTCTGCCGCTATTTGGTTTGCGCCTTCTCATGTGAGGCGAGGCCGGTGGGCTTGTAGTCGTAGGTTGGATAGAATTCGGTGCGGTAGCTGCCCCAGGCGGTGTTCTCGAGGATACGATTGACTTCGCGGAGCCGGCTGGCCGCAAGCCGCAGCGTGACCACTTGTCCGATCCCCATCATCACATACCAGCTGACGACTTCGACGCCTTCGGGGGGAAAGGCTTTGTAGAACCCCTGCCGTTCGAGCTGCGCGTTGAGTTCGCTCAGCGGCCGCGACTGGTCGTGCTTGAAAAATACGGTAAGCATCACCGCGTTGTCTGCCGTGGGCGCCGCGGTTTCGGCCGGCGCGGGTGCTGGCGCCGTCTGCGCGCTCGCGCCCGTGTCGAAACTCAAAACGGCGGCCATCGCCGCCATTGCCATCAGTGAGCGGGTGAGCCGTGAGCGGGTCGTCAATGAGAGGGTCACTCGCCCCATCGCTTTCTCCTTTTTTCCGAATGCTTGATTGCGCTTGCAGGCGCTGTTCAGGTGGTGATCGGGGCAGACCGGCACCAATCTGCAGACCGGCACCAATCTATCGTCATGATTCTTAAGCCGAGCGGGCTAAGGTTCGCGTCGACCGCTGCCATGGACATTCCCTCTGCAAGGATCCGCTTCAGCCCTGTTTGCGTCGGGCCAGAAAGGGGGGACAGTTTTCAGAGGAACGCGCCGGCGCTGGCAGGGTTCCGGCCAAAGTGAGGAACTGCGGCCAGAGTTTCGATCCATTGGATCGGCTCACGATCGAGCCAGTTCCTCGCTTCACCCTTGCCGCGGCAAGGGTGAATTTCTGTGCCAGATGTGAGGCATATCACAACCGTTCGCCGGCTTAGTCGCTATCCGTGATGCGGTTGGGCCACTCCAACATGAGGACGGATCCATGAGAACGCGGCGGATGGCATATTGGTGGTTCAGGTTCGTCATCTCGGGGCGATTCTTCGAGAAATTTTTCAACTTGCGTCGCGCAAGGCGCTCGTAACTTCAGGCGCGAGAATTTTCAGGCCCACCGACCATCTTCTTGCAATAGGCCAACCCGCCGCTGACCGCGTCGCGCCCCTTCCAAACCCAATAGGTCATGCGTCCGGCAAGGGAGTCATGGTTGCGCAGGCTGCGCGATCCCAGAATGTGGCCGACATTTTCGGGAAATCGGCTGACCTCGGCCTCCACCAGCGCTCCGATCGCGGCCATCAGCTCGTCGAGCCGTTGGCCCCAATCTGATTGTTCGAGCAGGTCGATGCGGACCCGCAGCGCGTATTCGGTGTCGTAGATGTCGGCCAGAATTTCCCGCGCAACAAGGATCCGTTCATTCTTGAGGGCGACGTGCAACGTCGCACGCTTGTCCTCCAACCGGTCCAGCACCATCGAGACGCTGATTGCATAGGGCGTGGCGGCGATGTCGGCGGCGTTTTTGCTCGGTGCAGCCTTGGTGGCGAGGCGGATCAAGTGCCAGGAAGTCTTGAGCCGCCCGGCTATCAATGTCAGCGCGAAGGCAACCTGTTCGGGGTGATCTTTCGCGAACCCATCCAACAGCTGCGATGCCTTGGCGACCTGGGCGTCCTCGAATTTATCGATCTTGGCCGGCAGCGCATCGTTGAATTTTGCAAGCGCCTCGCGCGCGCGCAGCACATCGAGCATTTTGGTCAGGTCACCATAGGCGGCTTGGGAAGCTGTATAGGTGGCGAGTTTACTGCGGATCTGAGCGGCGCCGTCCGGGGAGCCGATTGTGTTTTCGAGACTCTTGACGACTTTGGTCTGGAACGTCGAAGTGGCCTGCCGGGCTTCCCGCTGTTTGTCGGCGGCGATCAGATCGGTCATCTGGGTCGTATAGTCACGCGCCATCGTGGGCAACAAGTCGCGGCTGATCCATTCCCAGATCGCGGACAGCGAGCCGCGCTGTATCCTGCCGGAGTTGGCATGCTGGGGAGCGCCATCAACCAGCATCGGTTCGAGCGGCGCGAAGAAATAACGCACCGGATTGGCCGCGCGCTTCGGAGCCTGTCCGTTGGAACGAAATTCGGCGCGCAGCTTTTCCATGAGAGCCGTCGAGCCCGGGATTTCGGTTCCGCAGAGCTCAAGCCGCTCAAGCTCGGTCAGCAGATTGCTGCGCGCGAGCGGCGTCAATCGCTGCAAATATTCCTGGAGCCGGTCGACCTGTATCATCGCAACATGATTTGACGATTAACGAAAAACTAACGCTAAGCCCGAGCCCTGCAGGCGTCGCGCATGCGGAACAAATGAAAACAGCTCGTCGTAAATTAAGTCGTAAAAAAAGTTGTAAGATCGAGCCATTCGGCCACGGACCGGGCCCTGACGTCTTGGGGAACTCAAGGCGAGATGGCCAAACCGGCAAATCGCGCAGAATCCGGCGTCTTCTCGATCATTTCATCGTGGTCATGGGCAGTGAATAATTAACCTTGGAGGATGACGCGGGATCAACCGCTTGCCCGTCATGCTTCCGAGGCCGGCCAAAAGCCTCTCACAAGGGCGAGGCGAGGTCCTTAGTTGGATCGGCGAGGGTATTCCAGCAAGCCGGGCGTTGTTACTTGGCGTTACTTGGCCGCCTCGGGAAACACGGCTTCTATCTTGGTCTTCAGCGTGGCGGCGTTGAACGGCTTGACGATGTAGTTGCTGACACCGGCCTTCTTCGCGGCAATGATATTTTCGGTCTTCGATTCCGCGGTGATCATGATGAAGGGCGTGTGCGCAAGCTCGGCACTGGCGCGGACTTCTCGCAGCAGATCGTAGCCCGTCATCGGCTCCATGTTCCAGTCGGAAATCACCAGGCCGTACTTCTTGGTCCTCATCTTGCCGAGCGCGGCCGATCCATCGCTGGCATCGTCGACGTTCTCCAATCCGAGCTGCTTGAGCAGATTGCGGATGATACGGATCATGGTGTTGTAGTCGTCGACCACCAGGATCGGCATCGACACGTCAAAGGCCATGTCTCCTACTCCGCACAATTCAGGGCACGCCGAGCCCGGGTTGAATCCTGATGGCGCGAAGTCGCTCCTCCGCTCAATCGCACCGATCGGTCTCGCGGCAGATTAACAGCCCCCGTTGAACAGCCCGTTAACCGCGGGCCAAGGTGGTGCTGGCGGCCGATATCAATGCCTTGAGTACAGTCCCGTTTTACGAGTGCCCGTTAATTGACGAGCGCCTCGACGCCGAGGTGGTGCTGCTGGCGAAGCGTAATCGCATGGTCGGCGTCGCGTAGATGATCCGCGGCGTCGGTGGCCAGAGCAGATTAAAATCGTGCTTAACACGAAGATAACGTGACGAGGTGGTCCCAAGTGGTCGGTCGAGCGATCAGCAGGAATCAGCCATCAGTTGTGGTCGTTTCCTGAGCCATCGGCTGTCGCGCGGCGTTTATAGCGTTGCGCCCCGACATCTCGGCTGCTGCGTGATCTCGGTATTTTCACTTAGAGGCAATTTAACGAACATGTAGTAAGCAGGGCACAGTGTTGTCCTTCGCCGACTGAATGCGCGACGTAGCGTCAATCGTGTCCAAATCCAGAAGGGTATGGCGCAGTCTTTTCCGCCCAACGATTTGCGTGCGACATCTTCCAGGTCGTTGGCATGATCGCACCCAAGGCGCACCAATGGCTGGCTTACGGCAATGACAGACGAAAACAAAGCACCTGATCGGGTCACGTTCAGCCGCGGATACAGCGTCTGCATCATGGGCATTGACGGGACATGGCGTCGTGACTGTCTCCTCAACGCCATATCGGACACCGAGGCCGTGCTCACCGTAGAAGGTGCGATCCAGGGCCTCAATCTCAAGGAATTCTTTCTGCTGTTGTCCTCCACGGGCCTGGCCTATCGCCGGTGCGAACTTGTCCGCGTCAATGGTACGTCGATGGAAATTCAGTTTCTGAAGAGTAAAGGCCGGAAAAAGAAGTCGGGTGGCCGGTCAAATCAAGATCGCCCGATCCGCGCCTGATACTTGACCGGTCAAGTTCCCGGGGCCGGCACGCAATCGCCGGGCGCGCTCGTCGCGGACGGGAACAAGAAGGCCGGCATTCCGTTTGGGTTATCCTGTTTGGGTTATCCTCTCCCATCCGCTATCAGCGCCCGTTGCTACTTGTGCGTTAAATGGTCGTCCCCTACAAATACGCTCGGATTACGAATCTGTGCCAGGCGGCGTAACATTCGGCGCGTGCGCGTCATCTTTCACTGTCCAGGGACGATGTCATATGACCGAAAAACCGCTCACCCGTGGCGAGATATTTGTCGTCGACGACGATCCCGCCGTCCGCGAAATGCTCTCCCTAGTTTTGTCGGCCGGGGGTTACCAGGCCATCTGCTTTGCCGACGGTGCGGCGCTGCTGGCGGTTGCGCGAAGCCGGACGCCGGCGTGCATCCTGCTCGACGTGCATATTCCCGGCAAGTCGGGCCTCGATATTCTGAAGGAGTTGCGCGGCGAGGACTATCCGGCGCCGATCTTCATCATCTCCGGGCAGGGCGACATCGCCACGGCGGTCAGCGCGATCAAGAGTGGCGCGCTGGACTTCATCGAAAAGCCATTCCGCGGAAACGAAATCGTCGCCCGGCTGGATGAGGCTATCGAGGCGTATGCGCGCCGCCAGGCGGATGATTCCGCATCAAGAATCGCATCGCTGCATCTTCCCGGGCGCGAGCCCCTGACGCGGCGCGAACGCGAAGTGCTTGTGCAATTCACGTCCGGCTCTTCCAACAAGGAGGCTGGCCGCCATCTCGGAATCAGCCCGCGCACGATCGAGGATCACCGCGCCAACATCATGAAAAAGCTCGGCGCAAGGAATGCGGCCGACCTGATCCGGATTGTGATGACCGCCTCACGCGCTTCCTGAGCCGGCATACCGGTCCGCCAATCGCGCAGCGGATCGTTACAAAAAGTGCCCCGATCGATCGGCGCGGGGCTTGCTCCCGATGGATCGCCTGTGAGATGACCTGAGGGGGTCTCGCACAGGTGTCACCATGATGGAAAACAACAAGAAAAGTGCGGAAACGCTGCGCAGCGCGCGCTGGTTTGCGCCTGACGATCTCCGCGCCTTCGGCCATCGCTCGCGCGCCATGCAGATGGGTTATGCGCCGGAGGAATGGAAAGGCCGCCCGGTGATTGCGATCCTCAACACCTGGTCGGACGCGCAGCCCTGCCACATGCATTTTCGGAGCCGGGTCGACGACGTCAAGCGCGGCATCCTGATGGCCGGCGGCTTCCCGATGGAGTTGCCGGCGCTGTCGCTGTCGGAATCCTTCTTAAAGCCGACCACCATGCTCTACCGCAATTTGCTGGCGATGGACGCCGAGGAGCTCTTGCGGGGCCACCCCGTCGACGGCGTGGTGCTGATGGGCGGCTGCGACAAGACCACGCCGGCGCTGCTGCTCGGCGCCACCAGCATGAATTTGCCCGCGATCTATTTGCCCGCAGGTCCAATGCTGCGCGGCAACTGGAAGGGCAAGACGCTCGGCTCGGGCTCCGACGCCTGGAAATACTGGGACGAGCGGCGTGCGGGGAAGATTTCCGACAAGGACTGGGTCGATGTCGAGGCCGGCATCGCACGCAGCTACGGCACGTGCATGACCATGGGCACCGCCTCGACCATGACCGCGATCGCCGAGTCCATCGGCATGACGCTGCCGGGCGCCTCCTCGATCCCGGCCGCGGACGCCGGCCACATCCGCATGAGTTCGGAGTGCGGCCGCCGCATCGTCGAGATGGTCTGGGAGGATTTGACGCCGCGAAAAATCCAGACCCGAAAAGCCTTTGAGAACGCGATTGTCGTGGCGATGGCGATGGGTTGCTCCACCAATGCGATCATTCACCTGATCGCGCAGGCGCGCCGCGCCGGGGCGGACATAGGGCTCGACGATTTCGAGAAGGCCAGCCGCAAGGTTCCGGTGATCGCCAATGTGCGCCCGAGCGGCGACAAATACCTGATGGAGGATTTTTATTATGCCGGCGGATTGCCCGGCCTGATGAGTCGCATCAAGGATCACCTGCATCTTGACGCCATCACGGTCACCGGCCACACGCTCGGCGAAAACATCGCGACCGCCGAAGTCTATAATGACGATGTCATCCGCACCGTCGAAAATCCGATCTATGCCGAGGGCGCGCTCGCCGTGCTGAAGGGCAATCTCGCCCCCGACGGCTGCGTGATAAAGCCGTCGGCCTGCGAGCCGCGCTTCCTCAAGCATACCGGGCAGGCCTTGGTGTTCGACGATTACCCCTCGATGAAGAAGGCGATCGACGATCCCGATCTCGAGGTTACGGCCGATCATGTTCTGATTCTGCGCAACGCCGGGCCGCAGGGTGGGCCGGGGATGCCGGAGTGGGGCATGCTGCCCATACCGACAAAATTGGTGAAGCAGGGCGTGCGCGACATGGTGCGGCTGTCGGATGCGCGCATGAGCGGCACCAGCTATGGCGCCTGCATCCTGCATGTGTCGCCGGAATCCTTTATCGGCGGGCCGCTGGCGCTGGTGAAGAACGGCGACAAGATCACGCTCGATGTCGCGGGGCGCACCATCAATCTCGATGTCAGCGAGGCGGAACTGAAAAAGCGCCGCGCCGAATGGAGGCAGCCGGAGAGGCGCTTCGAGCGCGGCTATGGCTGGATGTTTACCCGGCATATCAAGCAAGCCAACGAAGGCTGCGATTTCGATTTCCTCGAAACCTCATTCGGCGCGCCGGTGGGCGAGCCGTCGATTTATTAGACCGCGTCGTTCCGGGGCGCGAAGCGAACGACGATGTGCGATTGCGCATCGGAGAACCTCGAGATTCCGGGTCTGGTCCTTCGGACCATCCCGGAATGACAACATCTGGGATGGAAGCCATGACCAAGCTGAGCGACGCCACCCGCGATAAACTCAAAACCGTCTCCACCGCGACGGTGGCCACCGCGCTGTACAAACGCGGCTTCCGGGTCCAGATGATTCAAGACGTGCACCCCCTGAGCGCGGATCAGCCGACGCTGGTCGGCGAGGCCTTCACGTTGCGCTACATGCCGGCGCGCGAGGATCTCAACAAATTAGAGGTGTTTCGCGATCGCTCTCACCCGCAACGCAAGGCGGTGGAGGATTGTCCGCCCGGCGCGGTGCTGGTGATGGACAGCCGCAAGGACGCCCGCGCCGCATCCGCCGGGGCGATACTGGTGACGCGGTTGATGCAGCGCGGCGTCGCCGGCGTGGTCACCGACGGCGGATTCCGCGATGCGGCCGAAATCGCAAAACTCGGCTTTCCCGCGTTTCACCACCGGCCGAGCGCGCCGACCAATCTCACGCTGCACCAGGCGATCGAAATCAACGTGCCGATCGGCTGCGGCGATGCGCCGGTGTTTCCCGGCGACGTCATCCTCGGTGACAGCGACGGCGTGATCGTGATCCCCGCGCATCTGGCGGACGAGATCGCCAATGAAGCCTTCGAGATGACAGTGTTTGAGGATTTCGTTACCGATCAGGTCGGCAAAGGGCGCTCGATTTTGGGACTTTATCCTGCCACCGACGAACAGACGCTGGTCGACTTTGCGGAATGGCGGAAGGAAAAGGGAAGGTAGGCGTTCCGCGGATGCTGCGCAGCGCCATCAGCGCGTTCACGCGCGTCTTCAACGCGCTACGGCTTGCGGCGTGGTGCGCTGCTGATCCGGGGTCCATCCGCTGTAACCATGGGTCCCGGCTTTGCGGTGCATCGCTAAGTGCGCTGCACCGCGTCCGGGACACGAAATTCACACCTCGCCCCTCTCCGCCAATCCCACCGCCCACAGTGCGAAGGCGTAGGCGATTGCGACCTCGTCGAGGCGGTTGAAGCGGCCTGATGCGCCGCCATGGCCTGCGCCCATATTGGTGCGCAACAGCACCGGGCCGCCGCCGGTCATGGTCGCGCGCAGGCGCGCGATCCATTTTGCCGGCTCCCAATAGGTGACGCGCGGATCGGTCAGGCCGCCCATCGCCAGGATCGCCGGATAGTCCTTCGCCGCGACATTGTCGTAGGGCGAATAGGATAAAATGGTCTTGAAATCGGCCTCGCTTTCGATCGGGTTGCCCCATTCCGGCCATTCCGGCGGCGTCAGCGGCAGGGTGTCGTCGAGCATGGTGTTGAGCACATCGACGAACGGCACTTCAGCGACGATGCCGGCAAACAACTCGCCGGCGCGGTTTGCCACCGCGCCCATCAGCATGCCGCCGGCGCTGCCGCCATGGCCGACGATGCGCTTTGCACTGGTATAGTTGGCCGCAATCAGCGCGCGTGCCGAGGCCGCGAAATCGTCAAAGCTGTTGGTCTTCTTCTCTCGCTTGCCGTCGAGATACCAGCCCCAGCCTTTGTCGGCGCCGCCCCTGATATGCGCGATCGCATAGACAAAACCGCGATCGACCAGCGACAGCCGGTTGGCGGAAAACGACGCCGGCATCGCCATGCCGTACGAGCCATAACCGTACAACAACAGCGGCGCGCGGCCGTCGCGTTTGAGATTCCTGGCATGCAGGATCGACACCGGCACCTGCGCGCCGTCATGCGAGGTCGCCATGATGCGCGTGGTGACATAGTCGGCGGGATTGTGGCCGGAAGGGATTTCCTGGCGCTTGCGCAAGACGCGCGTGCGGCTTGCCATGTCGTAATCGTAAACTTCCGACGGCGTTGTCATCGACGAATACGAGAAGCGTAAGTTGGTGGTGTCGAACTCGTAGCCGCCCATGGTGTCCAGCGAATAGGCGGTCTCGTCGAAGGCGATGGCGTGCTCCTCGCCGGTTGCGAGATCGCGGATGACGATCGCGGGCAGCGCATTGGCGCGCTCCAGCCGCACCATGTGGCCGGAATAGAGCTCGATATCGATCAGGTAGATGCCTTCGCGATAGGGAATCAGGTCGCGCCAGTTCGCCCGCTGCGGTGATTTCAACGGCGCGGTGACGATCTTGAAGTCGATGGCGTCATCGGCATTGGTGAGGATGAACAGCTCATCGCCGCGATCGGCGAGCGAATATTGCACGCCCTTCTCGCGGGCAGCGACAAGGCGCGGCGGCGCGTCGGGATTGGCAAGATCGATCAGGCGCTGCTCGGAAGTTTCGTGATCGCCGCCGGCGATCACGCAAAAACGGCCGCTTGCGCTTTCATGGATATGGGTGAACCAGCCGGGATCCTTCTCCTCGTAAACCAGGGCATCGTCGGCTTGCTTTGTCCCCAGGCGATGACGCCAGATCTGCATCGGGCGGTGGTTGTCGTCGAGTTTGACATAGAAGAACGCGGTCGCATCTGTACTCCACACTACCCCGCCATCGGTCTCTTCGATGAGGTCGTCACGGTCCGTTTTGGTCGCCCAGTCTCGCAGCCGAATCGAAAAATATTCCGAGCCCTTGATGTCCGCGCTCCAGGCCTCAAGCCGGTGATCCGGTGAATGCCGCGCGCCGCCGAACTTGAAATAGTCGTGCTTGGCCGCGAGTTCGTCGCCGTCGAGGATGATTTCGGCTTCGCCGCCATCGCGCGGGCAGCGTCCGAACATCTCATGCTGGCCGCCCTCGCGGAATTTCCGCAAATAGGCGTACGCACCGTCCGGCGAGGGCACGCTTGAATCATCTTCCTTGATGCGGGAGCGCATTTCCTTGACCAACTTCTTCTGCAAGGCCGCGGTGTGGCCGAGCAGACCCTCGGTGTAGTCATTCTCCGCCTCGAGGTATTTGCGGATATCCGCATCCAGGACCGCGGGATCGCGCAGCACTTCTTGCCAGGTCTCATCCTTCAGCCAGGCGTAGTCATCGACAACCGTGACGCCGTGGGTTGTGAACGAATGCGGCCGGCGCGGGGCGATTGGCGGCGTCAGGGGGCTCTTTTTGTCCATCGTTTTGGTACTCGGTTCTTGTCGTGCGCGGAACAGGGCGGGCGGCAATGTCATATCGGGTTTCGGGAGGCGAATTGCCAGATCGGCGGGTTTTAGGCCAGCAACGCGTTGGGTGGGCAAAGGAGTGTTAGCGCCGTGCCCACCATTATCCCAACCCGCTGGGAAATGGTGGGCACGCTTCCGCTTTCGCTCGTTGAGCTATGGCGGATGTGGTCGCTTTGCCCACCCTACGATTCTAGCTCACGGACCTCATCCTGAGGAGCGGCCTCTTGGCCGCGTCTCGAAGGATGAGTGGCAAGATCGCGGCCGCATGGTTCGAGACGCGCGAAGCCGCGCTCCTCACCATGAGGTTCAGGATCGCACGACACTAATTATTCCTTAGCCGCGTGCCGGCATTGGCTCCGAACACCGGAATTCGGTTGACGGCGAGCACGACTGCAAAGGTAATGACCAGCATCGCGATGCCGAGCACGGAAATGGCGGCGAGATCGCCGCTTTCGTTGAGGTCGTAGATCAGGACGCTGATCACCTTGGTCTGCGAGGTGAACAGCACGATGGCCGCGGAGAGCTCGCGCATCACGCCGATGAAGATGAAGCACCAGGTCGCGATCACACCGGTGCGCAACAGCGGCGCGGTGATCTGAAGCAGCGACTGCAACCGGGTCGCGCCAAGTATACGGCTGGCGTCCTCGAGTTCGGGATGGATGGTGGTGAAGGCCGCCTGCAATTGCTGATAGGCCGACGGCAGATTGATGGTCAGGAAGGCGATCAGCAGGATCCACAACGTGCCGTACAGCACGAAGGGCGGCCGCGTATAGCTCAGGAACAGGCCGACGCCGAGCACGATACCGGGCACGGCGATCGGTGCGGTAGCGAGAAAGCCGAGCACGCGATGTCCTGCGATGACCTGACGGGTCGTAACATAGGCGATCACAAGCGCGAGCAGGGTGCCGACGGTCGCGGTCGCGGTGCCCAGGATGACGGTGTTTTTCAGCGCGAGCTGGGTCGACGACAATTCGCTGAACACGAACACGATGTTGTGCAGCGTGAATGTCGATGGCGTCACCAGCGTGGTCGCATTCGGCGAGAAGGCCGCGTTGAACAGCGCGAAATACGGCAGGAAAACCGGATTGAGCAGCATCAACAGGCAAAACGCCAGTGCCGCCCAGCGCCACTTTTTCATTTCAACCCGGCGCGGCGCGCCGTATTTGCCGCCGAGAACCGAATAGCCGCGGCGTCCGAGGATGAACTTCTGTGCCTGCAGCAGCAGGATCGTCAAGATCAAGAGTGGCACCGCGGCGGCGGCGGCGAGTTCGAGTTTCGGCGGATACTGGAACAGGCTCCAGATCTTGGTGGTCATGGTGTGAAAGCCCGCCGGCAGCGCGAGGATCGCCGGCGAACCGAACAGGGTCATGGCCTGCAGGAACGCGATCAACGCGCCGGCGACGATGGCCGGAAGCGCCAACGGGATGGTCACGCGCCGCGCCGTGGTCCAGGCCTTGCCGCCGAGAATGGCGGAGGCATCTTCGAGTTCGCCGGGCATGTTATCGAGCGCGTTGGCGACCAGCACAAAGACGAAGGGGAACGTGTAGCAAGAAATGACGAAGATGACCCCGGTCAACGAATAGATGTTGAACAGATGTTCGTCAGCTTCCGCACCGGTCATGACGCGGTAAAGCTGGTTGAGCAATCCACTGTTGGGCGCCGCCAGCAATTCCCAGGCGACCGCGCCGAGAAACGGTGGCGTCACGAACGAGGCCGTGACCAGCGCGCGGATGAATTGCCGCCCTGGCATGTCGGTGCGCGATACTAGCCACCCCATTGGTGCTGCGACGATGCAGCAGATGAGCGCGGAGCTGGTTGCGATGATCGCGGTGGTCAGCAGCGGGTCGAGGAAATCGGGATCGGTGAACAGCGTGACGAAATTCTGCAGCGTCAAATGGTTGGTCTTGTCGGTGACGCTGTAGATCGCAAGCCACGACATCGGCAACACGATCAGCGCAATCATGACCACCGCGAACAGCCATAGAACCGGCTTGGTCCAGTCGATTTTGCGTTTGGGTGTGTCGATGTTTTGCTGGAGAACTGTCACTTACCCGCCGATCCGCTTCTTTGAAAGCCGTCATTCCGGGGCGCGAGTGAAACGAGCGAGCCCGGAATCTCGAGATTCCTGGTCTGGTCCTTCGGACCATCCCGGAATGACGGCGAAATTGATTTAGCTTGCTGCATAGTCACACCCGAAACAGCCGCGCATAGCGTGTCTTGATCTCTTCCGCCATCTTCTCGACGCCTGCGGGATCTTCCTTCATCAGCTTGATGTCGGAAATCCTGTGGCGTCCCGCTTTGGCCTGCACCTGGGTGTGGATCGAATATTGCGCCGTGTAGTCGATGAAAAATTGCTGGGTTGCCCGCGTATGCAGCCAGGCTTGAAACAGCCGCGCGGCGTTTGGATGTGGCGCACTGACGAATATTCCGGTCGGACCCGAGATCGTCGGCGTGCCCTCGGCCGGATATACCGGCTCGACCGGCTGGCCGGCTTCCTTCAGCAGGGCGACATTATATTCGTTGCCATCGGCCATGACCGCGCGCTCGCCCAGCGCCAGTTTCTTCGGCGGGTCGGTCGACGACTGCACCTGCATGACACGCTGCTTCGACAGCTTCTCCAAATAATCCCAGCCGAGCTCACGAACCAGCTGGAACGTCGTCGTCATGATGGTGCCGCTATAGGCGGGGTGTCCCTTGACCATCTTGCCGGCCCATTTCGGATCGAGCAAATCGGCGAAACTTTTCGGTGCGTCTGCCGGTTTGACGAGACTGGTGTTGTAGGCGATCGACGACAGCCAGATCCGCGAGGTCGCGAACATCCCGTCGCTATCGCGATAGGGTTCAGGAAAATATTTCGCGATGTCTTCAGAGACGAAAGGCGCCAGCCAGCCGTTCCGTTTCCAGGGAATGAAGTGCGAGGCGTCGGCGCTGTTGACCACATCGGCGGCGCGGATACCGGAACCAAATTCCTGCTCGATGCGCTGAAACAGCCGCTCGGAGCCGGCGCGCTCGATTTGCACTTCGATCCCGGGATATTGCGCCTCGAAGGCTTTGCCGAGCTTTTCCCCCACCGGCAGGTCCATGGCGGAATACAGCACGACCTTGGCTTCCTTTTTTGCCGCGTCGATCAGCGCCGGCGTGATCGCCACCGGCTCCGGCGCGGCTGCCTTGAGCGGGGCGGCGAACAGTGTGAGCCCAAGCGCGGCCGATCCCTTGATGACGTCGCGCCTGGACAGGTTTCGCCGCTTCATCGCGTCCTCTTCGCTTTCCACTATCGGCTGAGCGCGCGACAACGCTCGGCCGGCAGCGTCAGCCAGATCTCGGTGCCGCTGGGGACGGCGATCTGTGTTGACGTAATGGCACGCAACGTCGTGCCGTCGGATGTCTCGACCATGTAGTCGCGGTTGGCACCGAGAAACACCTGGCGGGTCACGGTCGCCTTCACGGCGTTGTCAGGTGTTGCCGGCGCGTTCACCGAGAGCTGGATGTCATGCTGGCGGATGGCGACGGCAGCGTTCTGGTTGGCCGTCAGTTTCGCGCCGACCACCCGCAAGGTCGCGCCCGCAAACGAGACGTGGTTCTCGTCGCGGGCGGTGCCCCTGATCACATTGCTGGCGCCGATGAAGCGCGCCACGAATTCCGATTGCGGCCGGTCGTAGATGTCCTCTGGCGTTCCCAACTGATCGATCTTTCCCCCGTTCATCACCGCGATCAGGTCGGCGGTGGTCATCGCCTCGGACTGGTCGTGGGTGACGTAAACCGTGGTGTAGCGGTATTCGTCGTGTAGCCTTCGGATCTCAAAGCGCATCTCCTCGCGCAAATTGGCGTCGAGGTTGGAGAGCGGCTCATCAAGCAGCAGGGTTTCCGGTTCGACCACCAGCGCGCGGGCCAGCGCGACGCGCTGCTGCTGCCCGCCCGACAACTCGCCGGGATAACGCTGCGCCAGGATTTCGAGCTTTGTAGTCGCCAGGATCGCCGCAAGCTTTTTCGCAATGGTGTCGCGGTCGAGTTTGCGTAACCGCAGCCCATAGACAATGTTCTCGGCGACCGTCATGTGCGGCCACAGCGCGTAGCTCTGGAAGATCATCGACATCTTGCGGCTCTCGGGCGGCAGCGTGCGCGCGGCCGACGACACCAGCCGGTCGCCGACATGGATCTCGCCATTGGTGGGTTCGAGAAAGCCGGCGATCAGCCGCAGCGTCGTGGTCTTGCCGCAGCCCGAGGGGCCCAACAGACAGATCAACTGCCCGTGGTCGATCCGCAACGAGACATCGTCCACGACCGCCAGCGATCCAAATCGCTTGGTCAGGCCACGCAATTCAACGGACGCCAATCATATCACTCCCTATGTCCCCCGCGCGCATTCTGCCGGGCTCAAGTCCACGCCATGGCGTGAACTCGATTGCAAAGCAAAGCCGGTGTCCAACCGGATCAGGTCCGAGGGCTTGCTTTTTGTGGAATACGCACGCGGCCGTTGCCGGCCGCTTATTTATCGCCAGATCAATATAAGCACGGATGAAGGGGTGCCGAAAAGCCTCGAAGCGCCTTAGGCGGTGACACTTTCGCCGAGCCAGTCGATCGCGGCCTCGACGCCGCCTCTGCCGTGGGGAATGCCGAGCGCATGCAGGCCGACTTCGATGACGCCGAGCGTGCCCAGGATCATCGGTGCGTTGACATGCCCCATATGGGCGATCCGGAACGCCTGGCCGGCGAGTTCGCCGATCCCGACCCCGAGCACGAGGCCGCACTTCTCCTTGCAATAGCGCTGCAGCGCCACCGGATCGTGGCTGGCGGCCATCACCACGGTCGTGACCGTGTCCGACCGCTCACCAGCCTCAGTGACGTTAAAGCCGAGCACCTGGCCTTCGGCCCAGGTCGCCACCGCGCGACGCACCGCTTCGGCAAGCAGCCGATGGCGCAGGAACACGTTCGGAAGTCCCTCCTCGTCAATCATGTCGATGGCCTGGCGCAGCGCGAACAACAGATGAATCGGCGCAGTGCCGCCGTACTTCCGGTAATTTTCGGCGAGATCGCGCTCGCTCCAGTCCCAATAAGGCGTTCGCATCCCGGCCGTCTTGTGCACCTGCCGGGCGCGGTCGTTGACGGCGCAGAAGCTCAAGCCCGGCGGCGTCATCAGGCCTTTCTGCGAGCCGGACATCGCGACATCGATGCCCCAGGCGTCCATCTCAAACGGCATGCAGCCGAGCGAAGCCACGGTATCGACCAGGAACAGCGCCGGATGGCCGGTGGATTTGATCGCCCTGCCGATGGCTTCGATGTCGTTGTAGGCGCCCGACGCCGTGTCGACCTGCACCGCCAGGATCGCCTTGATCTGGTGATCCTTGTCCTGCCGCAACCGGGCCTCGACCTCGGCGGGGCGAATGGCACGGCGCCAGTCGCCCTTCAGCACTTCGACGTCGGCACCCATCGCGGCCGCGGCGTTGCCCCAGCCGACGGCAAACCGGCCGCTTTCCAGCACCAGCACCTTGTCGCCGCGCGATAGCACGTTGCTGATCACCGCTTCCCACGCGCCGTGGCCGTTGGCGATGTAGATGTAGGAGCGGCCCTTGGTGGCGAACAGCCTGGACAGATCGTGCAGCAGGCTTTCCGTCAACTGCGCCATCTGGTCGGAATAGATGTCGAGCGCCGGACGGTGCATCGCGCGGAGCACCTCGTCGGGCATGGTGGTGGGTCCGGGGATCGCCAGGAATTCCCGGCCGGCGCGAACGACCATTGTTGTTATTCCTCTTGGGTTGGCTAAAGGGAAGGGATGCCGGGGAATGGCGGGAAATTCAAGTCAGAACGGCATGATAATAGAGTGAAGCTGTTATTCCGGGCCCGATACTGGTATCGTCCGGACTATCGCCGGGTCTCGCGGCAGCCCGCGGCTTCGGCCTCGTCGACCGAGCAGAACCAGCGCGTGCCCTTTGAGATTTTCATCTCGATCTTCGCGTACCAGCGGCTGGTCGGCTTGTGATAGATGCATTCGCCGGCGCGGTTGACGTTGCCCTTGATGGTGCAATCGGGCGAGGGCGCGACCGGGCCTGAGGCCGAGGCCTGCAGGATCGCATGCGCATTCTCCGGCGGCTTGGCGGCGCCGAGGATGGTGGTCTTCTTGTTGCGGACCCGCCAGTCCCAGGGTGCGATGAACGCGCCCTGCCACATGCCGACCTTGGCCTCGCGCGCGGCTTTCTCGTCATCGTCATAGTCATGGGAGAACCGCGTATAGGACAGCGCCCATCCATTCCGCACCATCCATTTCTGGATGTCCTCGCCGTCGACCTCGCATCGCGCGATCACCCGGCCGCGGCGATCCGCGGCCTGGCGCAGATGGCAGGTCCAGCTCTTGTTGTCGGCATGCTTGATGAGTTCGTCGCGCGCGGCGATGCCGCAGGTCCAGCGCTCGCCGCTATGGTTGAGGCAAAGCTGATCCACCGACGGCGCGTCGATGCCGCCGAGCCGAATCCGGGCGCTGCCGATCTGGACGTGGTCGCCCTCGCGGACTTTCGCGATCCCGACGATGTCGGCGGCCTGCGCCATGGCCGGCAGCAGCACGGCCAGGATCGCGAACAGCAATTTCAGGAGCATGTGAAAGCGGCCCGTTCAAAATGGAATCGTAGCACAATGGCGGCGTATTGTGGTGTGGATTGGGCCCGCGCGCCAGCGCCTGGCGGTGTGGGTGCTTTCAACTTTGTGCGAGAAGCAGCTAATAAGCCACGCGTATCGTCGTCATCACCCGCGAATGCGGGTGATCCAGTATTCCAGAGACATCGGTGATTGAACGGAGAAGCCGCGGCGTACTGGATACCCCGCTTACGCGGGGTATGACAACGGTGCTACACCCCCACGCTCCGCATCGCCTTCCTCGCCAGCGATAGCCCCATCAGCACGAAGGCCGAGGTGACTTCGGGGCCGCCGACCAGAATCCGCGTCGGGGTCTTCATCTTGTTCCACTCATAGGCCTTGAACGGTCCGTGCCGGCCGCCTTCGCCGAGATGGCGAATGATGCAATCGAGCGCCGGGGCAAACGTCGCCACATCAGCGCCGAGATGGCCGAGCGCGATCAGCGCCAGCGCCGCGTCGAACGGGTTCATCTCGTTCGCCGTCAGCTCGTCCTGCACATAGCCGAGCACCTTGTCGCGGATCAATTCGAACGCGCCGTCGGGATCGATCGCCTGCCGTGCGGCTGAAGGCATCGCCATGAAGGCCGCGTAGCAGCGGCCGAAATAGGCGCAGTAAAGCTCCGGCAGATAATAGATGTGCGAGCGCGGATTGGCGAACGCGCCGCTTAATGCGAGCCGCTTCTGGAAGGAGATGATGCCGCGCAACGTGCCGAGCCGCCGCGGCGTCTCGAGGATCTTCCAGCGTGAAAGGTTGCGGAAACTGACCTCGAGGATGTCGAGATTGAGCGTCGGGTCGAGGTCGTTGCCGAACGGCCGTTCGCCGGCAAAACTGTCGATCCAGGTGACGACGCCGCCGTCGTAATCGATGGTGTCGTTGAGCGGCACCGTCACCTTGGGCTCGTTGGCGCCGCCGCTGACCTGGAGGCCGGCATAGAAATCCAGCAACGGCTGGTCGAGCATCGGATCACAGGACCCGGCTTGCGTCGCCGCCGAGAACGCGCAGGCCGTGGTGTCGCAATCCGGCACGTAGACGCCGAAACCGAGGTTTTGCTTGATCTCGGTGAAGAAGCGCGAAAACCGCGGATGCGGGGGCGGCGCGATCGCGGTGACCACATCGAAGCTGCGGCCGTCGCCGCTGCGCACTTCCTCCCGGCTCGCGACCAGGCAAAAATCCACCATCTCCGATATCGCCCGGCGCGCGGCGCCGGCCTGGTCGGCTGACGCGAGCCCGGTCTCGACAAAGCTCAACAGCGCCTCGGTGAAGAACGCGTCGTAATAGGCCGAGCGGTGGCGGATCTGCATCGGCTGCCACATCGGCTCGGCGATCCCCTTCCATGCCGGGTTGATCAGGGCGCGCGCCGGCGAGCGGGCGATGAAGATCCGCGCCAGGTTGAACAACAGCGTCGAGTTCTTGTAGCCGCGCGCATTCAAGCCCGTCAGCGCCATCAGGAATTCGCGGCCGCCCAGGTCGGGATCGCCGATCAAATTGAAGGCGGCGTAGGCCGGGATGAAGCCGTGTTTCTTGAACGTGCGTAACAGGTGCGCGCCGCAGGCCCGGATCACGCGCTCGATGTCGGCGAGATCAGGCGGCGCCGCCGCCAGTTCGCCGTTCGGCTTCGGCCGGGGATGCCCGAGCTCGATTCCATCGAGCAGCGTCGCCACCGGCGCGCCGATCGCGGCCCAGTCCGGCGCCTCGTCGTCGCGCGCCCGGACCAACGCCTCGCGCAGGCCATCCAGCCGCGCCGGGTCGTTGAGTTCCGATAGCCCGGTCCGCCGCAGCAGCGGCCGCAGCGCCGGGTTCCCGAGCGCGGTCCGGTAGAACATGGCGAGATGGGCATCGCCGCCGGCGCCGTTGAGCAGCAGGGGGTCGCAGACGTCATACAGCGACGGGCCGTCCTTCCGGGCCGTCAATGCGCGGTACGCAGCTCCGGCGAGCTCAGGAAAAGCCATTCACTCTCTTTTTCGAACCTTGGCGCGCGGTTTGGCCGCACCCCCCAGGCAAGTACTCGCCTAGCCGGCTGTGGCCGCCCGTCTCGCTGCCGAAAAAATGGCACGAAAGCCCAAGGAAAACAAAGCAATCCCGGGGCAAATCGGCGGCGGCCACAGGAGAATTGCCTGTGTGATGGACATCACGTTGCCGGAGGGGCCCGGCGGCACACTGGAATCGGTAACCAAGGCCGCCAAGGGCGGGGTTGAGGGAACCCGTCAAGCGACAAATCAGGTTGCCGATCACGACCTCGCGGGTTAAGGCTCTCTTTGTTGCGGTGCCGCAAATTGAGCATATTTAGACGACAAACGACCGCCACCCCGAAAAACTCTGAAGGCAAGCGTCGGCGCGACCCGTCTCCCGTGCGCCCAGTGAAATGAGAGTACCGATGGATTTCTCCAGGCCTGGCATCTCCCGCCGTTCGGTCGCCATCACCGCCGCGCTGGTCGGCATGGTGTCCTTAGCGATCGGCGCCCACGCCGCGCTGAACAAGCGCGCGCTGGACGCCGCCAAGGCGGTCGCGACCGAGCACGCCGATCGCGCCGCCAAGCCCCCCTCGCGCATCGCGCTCGTGATTGGCAACGGCCATTATCCCGACGCCAATTCGCCCCTGACCCAGCCGATCAACGACGCCCGCGCGCTGACCGCGTCGCTTCGCGGCGAGGGCTTTGACGTCGACGTGGTGGAAGACGCCACGCGGGACGACATGCACCGCGCCATTATCCGGCTGAAATCCAAGGTCCGGCCGGATTCGGTGGTGATGCTGTTCTTCGGCGGCTATGGCGTCCAGGCCGGCCGCGAGAGCTACATGATCCCGGTCGATGCCCGGATCTGGAAGGAATCCGACGTGCGCCGCGACGGCGTCAGCGTCGAATCAGTGATCGAGGCGGTGAAACAGCAGGGCGCCGCCAGCGCCAAGCTCGCCGTGATAGATGCCTCCCGCCGCAACCCCTATGAGCGCCGCTTCCGCACCTTCTCGCACGGGCTGGCGCCGATCTCCGCCCCCGACAACGCGCTGATCCTGACCTCGGCGACGCCGGGCAAGGTGGCCGATGATTCCGACGGCCCGCACTCGGTGCTGGTCACTGAACTCCTCAACAACATCAACGCCCGCGACGCCGACACGGCCGCCGCCGCCGAGGCCATCTTCAACAACACCCGCATCGCGGTCTCCCGCGCCTCCGACGGCGCCCAGGTCCCCACGGTCTCGTCCTCGCTGCAGGAAGACATCCGCCTCGGCGCCAACGACGCCGGCGGCTGAGGTCTCCATCCGCAACGCCGGTGAACTCCCTCGCCCCGCTCTTGCGGGGAGAGGGTTGGGGTGAGGGGCTCTTTCGGCAAGTTGAATTCGCGGAGAGTCCCCCTCACCCGGCGCTCAAGTGAGCGCCGACCTCTCCCCGCATTGCGGGGAGAGATAAGCAAAAGCTAATTCTCCGCCGCCGTCACCGGCCGCACCGGGTCGCCCTCGCGCAACAGCGCGCCGGCCCGCGCCACCACGATGTCGCCCTCGGCAAGCCCGTCGCGGATTTCGACCTGGCCGCCGGACATCAGGCCGACCTCGACCCGTTTGGTCTCGACCCGCGCGCGCTTCACCACCTGGACCACGGTGCCGGCCGGGCCATAGAGCACGGCGGTGAGCGGCACCGCGACGCCGCAGCTCTGGCCGGTCTTGATCTGCGCGCGCCCCGACGAATTCACCAGCAGTTTGCGGTTGGTGGTGACGCTGACGAACACCTGGCCGAGCTGGCTGTTGGGCTCGACGGTGGAGGCGACGCGGCGGACCTTGCCGTCGACCTCGCCCGCGCCGATGATCTTGATCCGCGCGGTCTGGTTGACCGCGAGCCTCTGTAGATGCTGCATCGGCACCATCCCGACCAGGTCGAACTCGCTGCGCGCGATGATGGAAAACAGCGCCTCGCCGCGCGCCGAGGCCACCGCGCCGATCACCGCCGTGGAGGCCGAGATCAGCCCTGCGACCGGGGCCTGGATCATGATGGTGCCGCCTTCGGGCATCGCGAGCTTGGCCAGGTTTTGCCCGGACGTCACGGTATCGCCGGCGTCGGCCAGGATCTCCGCGACCTTCAACCCCACCCGCTCCGGGCGGACCATGGTCTCCTCGCGCGGGATGACGAGGCCGAACGCCTCGACGATATTGGGAAAACAGAACTTCGCCGCCTTCAGCACCGTAACCGCTGCGCCTTTTGGGCCGTCTTTGGGGACGTCGGGCTCGTCGGCGGGGAGGGCGGGGGAGGTGAGGGTGAGGGTGAGGAGGAGGGCGGCGGCGAAGGGAGCGAGGAGGTTTCGGGAGGGGTTGCGCGAGGCGAGACGGTTCATCGGCATTCCCATTCGGTTTGTTGGACTATCGATAGCTGATGGCTGGGGGAGAGGCCAAGCGGGAAACGATAGCGTGGCATTTGTCAAACAAACAGTCCCGGAAGAAACCTACTAGCCAAATGTGCTGGGAAGGAAAAAGTTAAGTTGTCGCCACGCCGCCGAACTACGCCCGTGTCCGCAAGCTGTCGGATAACTGCGTTGGCATCTACTCCAGATCCTAACGCCTCGTGCGCCTCCGATAGTGTTAGCGCCCCCTCATTTAGTATGGCTTTGAGGATACGCCCAGCCTCTGGATGAAGCCGCGGCACAGGCGCTCCGCCGACGGCCCTCGGTTCATCAAATGCCGCGCGATCTTTAACCCAAACGTCTATGTGGTTCCGGAGTTCGTCGAGCCGCATGCGTTGCCGCATAAACTTAACTTGCTCGATGCAGATAGTAAGGAAGAACGACGTGAAACGAACAAGCGATTCTTCGCTCAGATTGCCCCGGCCGTCAAAATCATTGCGCCGCGGGAGGTCGCATTCAGCCAAAAGTTGTTTGTACTGATCTTCGGACAACGCCAATCCGCGCGAGACCGACCAAAGACTATGGGTGCGGAGAGTCTTGCTCAGCATGGCATCGCTCATTAAGCGTGCTACTCGACCATTTCCATCTCCGAACGGGTGGATCCAAAGCAATCGATGGTGCGCCGCAGCCGCACCAAGAATAATTGCCTCCGGTGCCTCGAGATTGCTGTAGATTTATTCGAACCGCGCCATAAAGCGGGGTATTGCCCCCGGGCTCGGAGGCACATGGCGTCCGATCTCTGCGCGAAACCGACGAAAGTTACCAGGAATGATGCACTCTCTCCTACTTGAGTTCCTATCCTCGATCCACTGTGTATCGGGGAGCTCAGAAAAGAATCTGTCGTGAATTATCGTAAGCGATCGGCTCATGGTCACGGGTTGATCAGAAAGGCCGCCAGCGTCGATCCACCTCTGCACTGCAATATGGGCGTGGGCTTCTGCTTGTAGATGACGCTTTCGTCGATCACTTTCGTAACTACCGCTTAGCGCTAGATCGATCTCAATCGGCGTTGCATTATGTCCTTCAATCTTATTGCTATAGTAACAGTTCATTGCCCGAACCAAATCGGCAAGTGGTTGTGCCAAGCCGGCTGGAACTTCGCCTGCAAACGACTGAGCCTCACGCAACAGGTCTTGTGCTAATTTTGAAAGGGCCGTTTCGATGACGAGCGGCTCCATACGCGACACGTTCTCGTCGTCATCGGTCAGATTTTGCCCAGCATGAGCCGGAACAAATCGGCTTACTATCGTCTTCGCAAGCTCGCCCCTGGGCCGAGTGCCATCGAGCGCAAGATTGGCATAAGCCGGTGTGTCTTCAACCTGTGCTTCGGTAATATCTTTTTCGTATTGAGCGAATTGGCCGTCGGTCAAGCCTTCCGCTCGTTTCGCACGATCCTCTCGATGGGCTCGATCGCCCATCGTTATGTGAACAACCTTCAGATCGGAACTGCTTCCAACTTGCTTTAGCAATTCGCGATAAATTTCCGCGTGCCTAAGGCCGTCAAGTACTAGGTTTCCGCCAGCTATCCATCCCCCCTAACTTCAAGACAGCGCTCACGAAGTGGCTAGAGTGCGCTTTCACCAATTCCTGCCCCAATCGCTGGAGAACGCCTATGTCATCGGGGTTCTCTCCGTTCGCAGCGGCTTGCTCTCGGATAAAATCGGAGAATCGTATTCGCTTCCAGCCTAGAAGCTCGGCAACGACCGTACTGAGAGCACCGGTGTACACACCCAATGCGCCGCTGAACGCGATCACAACTCCGCGGTCCGTCATGGATGAAATCCTTGAGCTCAACAGTGTCTTCTCGGAGGAATTGACCATTTCAATCCAGAAACCTCAATATCGTGTCGATCAATGTGGACAGCTGCTGCCTACTATCGAGTTCGATATCTGCCTTGGGCAAAAGGCGTAGCTTCAAATCACGTTCACTCGGGTGCGAATTGAAAGCTGAAATCGCTTCCACGGAAATCCCCCGTGCCCTAAGCCGATCTGAACGTTCGCCCGCTGGTACGTCAAGATAGATGAGTAAGGCGCGCTCGGCATTCTGCTTGCCGAGAGCTGAAATAGCGTCCCAGACGGTTTCATGCCGAATCCCATCGAAAATGATGCGATTGCCGGGCTGGTATCCGGCCCATCGCACAGCATCCCGAACAAATGTGGTAGCGTCCGCGCTGACGAGCATTTGCCCTAAATCCTGCAGCACGGTGCGGTCTTCGGCGTCGAGACCACGATCACGAGCGCAAACGCGTACATATTCGCCAAAACTCAAGATTTTGGCGTCTAACCTCGCAGCAAGAGCCCGCGAAACGGCGCTCTTGCCGCTACCCATCGGCCCAGCGAATGCTATGAGCATGTTAAAACTGGAGTTGAGCGGCCGTCCTTAAATGACGATCATACGTCACCCATCCTTGTCGGTCACGCTTGTAAATCGTGATAGGATCGATTGAAGTAGTGTTTTCGAGTTCAATCAGGGTGGCGTATTGTTTGTCGACTCGATCGGCCCAGAAATCATCTTCAAGGGCAAAGAGCTCCCTCGCAAATTTCCGTCGAAGTTCAGCCAGGATAGCGGGCGAAAGCCGATAGAAATTGGTCGACTTCGCAATTGCGAGGCCCATGACTGGTCCGCCCGATTTCTTGAGAATGATGTAATCGGCCGGCAGGATGCAATGGTAAGGTGGACGGCGAGTCACCGCGAACCTTGATTCGATAGTTTTCTTGCCTTCAAGAACTGCAGTCAAATAGGGCTCGACGAAGATCGCAAGATGGACGCCGACTGTGATTTCTTCTGCATAGACTTGCGCCAACAGGCGTCTGTGCCACTCCGATCGCCGTGGCACGCTGTTCAACAGGCGTTTAAGAACCTCGCGTCGTTCGCTGATCTTTCCCAAGCCACAGATCCCACGACCGAAGCCGCTTCCGCGAGTTCGCGGTCGGCCAATTCGGTTAGCTTTTGAATCAGCGGTCTAACAACGTCAATTGAGTATCGGTTCCTCGCTTCAGAAAGTTCCGGGCCGAGTCCTTTTGGCAACAGTTGGCGTTCGCCAGCCATTTCGAGCATCGCGGCTAAGGTTAATCCCTTAGGGGTTATGAAGGCTCTATTTCCGCTCGTCCACAAGGCTGCCTCTGCTCGGCGCGGTGCCCGCATGCTCACGCTAGGAGAGATTTCCCCATCATACAGCGGCGAAAACTCCACGGGAGGGCTATCTTCCCAGCCCAATAATCGCAGTCGGATTCCTGAGAGCGTTAGTTCGAACGCTGGGGCTTTATCTACCACCGGCCATGTGCGCCCCATCAAGCGCTTTCTGTATACTACCAGATCACCACGACGCCAGTTTGGTAACCACGCGCCAACACCTGCGGCTCGCAATGCATTGACCTCGAAAAATGGCGTTCGGTACACCAACGCGGCTAGGTCTTCGTGGTCCAGTTCGAGACCTGATTGAGTTGCGGCCTCACTGATCAGAATGAGGTCGTCGACGATGCCTGGCCGAACCTCCTCGGCAGGAGTGCTTGCGAAAATGTGCGCGCCGGTACGGCAACGGTTACTTGCTTGACTCAGCATTTCTCGGAATTGATCAACATACCAAGGCGGATCGACGATTGCGGCTGCGGCATGCAGTTCGTGAGCAACGTTGTGGTGAAATCTAGGGTCGTCCGCGGTTATCCGCTTCAGACCATCGGTAATGATGTTCTGCTCTCCGCAAACCCAATATTTCCTATCCTCTTGAGATTGCGCAGCGGCTAGCACCACCGAAGGCACGCCCATCAGCAAAATGGAATCGCCGGGTTGTGTAGCCGCCACGGCAGTGTGTACGAGTTTCTCGGCAGTCTTTTCGGTAAAACGCCATTCCGCATCCACAGGGTGGGGAAGAGCGAGTCCCTCACCTTGGGGAAGCTCGGCTCCCACAGACGACGTGCGAGCCTCGGCAATCATGGACCCAATGATTTCCGCGTCGATCCCATTGTTGGTTCTGCAACTCTCTAGAAATTGCAGAACCTCTGTCGGAAACCGTCCCCGTGCCCCGATAACAAGGTCACCAAACGACTTCGCACCGTTAGCGAGCAAGCGCCTCAGCGTTGCGTCCGCCTCATTGGCAGCTTTAGAATCAAGCATCCTCACAGCTTTACATCCGCAATGTTCAATGCGAGCTCGGCAGAGGAATATCTACGGCTCAATTCAAAATTCCACCTTTCGATCGCGGCCGATTGAACCGCTTCAGCGAGCGCAAATCGCTCGTCCCCCGCTTTGCTACGAGAAGCAGTGGGCGTGTAATTGCCGATCTTCAGGGGCACGACCCGTAAGGGAAATGCTTCGTGGATTGAGTAGAGTCTGTCTACTAAGTTGGAAACGCCGGAATCGACGGAAGAGAGGTCGTTTCCGGTGAGCGTGACATAGCCGTATACATCGATCCCGAGAGTCATATATCTCCGCAGTATTTCGAATTGCCTTTCGTAGCCAGACGGATCTGCGGTTGTGTTGAATGCGAATGAAGCGGCGTCGAAGCCCTTTATGCAGCAAACCCGTCCATAGTTGCGATAGCTTGCCAACGTAAGGCGATCGTCATTTTGAAGCTTTGTGAACACATAATCCGTACTCAGATTGTCGTCGGACCAAAGATAGGTCTCGTCCGAGAGGTTAGCCCGTTCTAACGCCCTCATCATCCAGGGAATCCATTCAGGAGTGAGGTCAGGCGATCCACCGGAAAGATCAATGACCGGCGGACGATCCTCTACCTTGGCGTACAGCTGGACAAGTCGTTCTGGGGTGACCCACTCTCCGCGGGATGCATCACCGGAAAGTAAATTAAATGGAACGTAGCAGTACCAACAGCGCCAGGCGCATGCCGCATTTTGAAAAACCTGAGCCAGCAATATATCTGATCCAGGCAGGCCAAGTGCTTTTGATGCAGGATCAATGGGAAGCGGATTTTGAGGCCAGTCCGAAGCTGTCGCACGTACGAAGTGCCGTACCCGCCCAAGCCCTTCGCAGTTTGTAGGAAGCGTTAGATCTTGCTCTTGGTCTGATCCAGAGAGCCTCGCTACTAAAATTTCCTTGGAAGTAGGACGAATGATTTTCTCCCGCATCGCCAGCGCGAACGAGGACGTATCAATCAGCATCGGGGCCATCACACAGCCTCCAACTTCTCTTCGGAATTCTCGTTTTGGACGTCCGCGAACAATTCGGCGGACCTGGAATCGAGATAGGCCAACACCAAACCTTCACAGTAGGCTAACTCTTCATTGGAAAGTTCGCGATTCCTCTCGATTCCATGCCAATATTCCAAACACTTTCTACAACATGTCGCAGTAGCATGCTGTGCATAGTGGATGGCGCTGCCTTCCTTTTTCGTCTGGATACCGTCGCGGAAAATTTTCTCCTGTCCAATCTTCTTTTCCAAGAGGGGCCTAACTTTAACCTTGAGACCCTCAAGGCCAAGCTCGCGAGCTTCGGTTTTGGATTTGGCATCGAATGGTGCATGAAAGAAAACATGACGAATGTACTCTCGTGATAGCTCCTCAAAGATTCCCTTTACGTCGGCCAAATTCCGGGCTTTGACCCTGGTCCAGTCGACAAGTTGTTTTTTGCAAAACTGACACTCCCCAGCATAGGTTTTTTTCCAATCCTTCTTTCGCCGATTGGGACTAAAGCAATGGAGATTAGATTCGCAGCGGGCGTCGGTGCAGTGAACCTTCAAGGGCTCCAAAGCCGGCATCTGTGTGGTAGCAACAGCGTCATTCATCGACGGTCTCCTCGTGTAATGCCAAGCTCAGCAAGTCAGCGTCCGATTGATCCAGGTCTTTGAATGAAAATCGGCTGAAGAAAACGTCACGAGCACGAGTCATTGGGTCGTAGCTTTTGTCTTGGAGATTCGAGGCGACTCCCCACCATTTTTCGCCCTGTAGAGAAAGTCGAAATGCCATATAATTTGCTAGTTGACCGGCCGAAACGCCCCGGCGCGTTGCAATCGTTTGGACGGCTGCCTTCAGCCGCTTAAGATCACTTTCGGCTAATACCAAGCACTCCTTTACGAGCTCTTCGGCCTTTCCGCCGAGCGCGACCTGTCCCGCAAACCAACTAGCTTGCTGTTCATCTTTCGAATTTCGCCGCTCGTCGGATGTTTCGGCCGACTCGATAACCTCGAACTCGAGCGCTTCAGGCTCATCCCCAGCATGCCTTAGCTCGTGCAAAAGATCGAAAGTCCATCGGGCCGGGTACCGAAGCGATTGTTTCAGCACGACCACATTGACACCTCCGATGCGCCAACATGCACCATGAAAAGCCCCCGGGTCGTTGAGCGGAAGCACCACGACGCCCATGTCCCATGCCACGGCAAGGACGGCCTCAAAATCAACTACCTTGTATTCCGACAGAATCCTGTTGCGAAAAAGCTGCCAGTCTATCGGAATTATTTTACGTGGCTTGCTCGCCATTGCACGTGCGCAGATAGTTGCCAAACGATATGCATATGCTGTGTAGACGGTAGCCGAGCGTGCGTCGCGGCCTTTTGGCATCTTGAATCGGGCGGTAGTCCCGCCAAATTGGATGGGATCGATGACCCCAGATCCAAGCAATGCTTCTGGAGACCATCCAAAAATGGCGCCCACTCGATTTACGATCTCGAGTGCCCCGCCCTCGCCTGGATTCAAGTCTGGCGAAATCCGCCGCCGGATAAAGTCGGCTCCCAAGCCGACGGAACGAAGACGCTTCATTACAGCTTCGGGAGATGCCGTATCCAGCACCTCTAAGCGTTTACGTATCTTAAGTCCTATTGCGTCCGCGACATCCACAACCCTAGCAAAGCTCACGCCCTCGTAGCGGGACGCTTCGTAGCGCTGAATTTGCTGCTCGCGCATACCAAGTCTACCGGCCAAATCCTTTTGGGTTAGACCGGCAGCGATGCGAGCGCGAATGAGTCCATCGGGAAGGTCGGCCAATGAATCCAGTTCGATAGACGATACTCGCCCGCTTCGAAGCTTCTCGTATTCTTCAATCTCGGCAAGTAAACTTTTCAGTTGGCCGCGAATCGCGTCGATCTGCGCCTTCTTCATAAGAGGATGAAGATCAGTTTGGTCCAGCGTTCCCCTCTCGAGCTCCTCTAGCGATTCGCGAAATCGCGTAGCCTGTGCCTTCGAAATCTGGAGTTGGCGTTCGTTTGTGATCATAGGGGCAGCTTCATATCGAGGAGGACCACGCCTTTCGGAGTTCCGGAACGGTCGCGTTGAAAAAAATCTCGATAAATCAGACCCGTCTTCGAAGAGGCTATTGTTCCCCAAGGAAAGACATCTCCGAAGTACTTCGCTCTCATTGCCTTCCTTTCGTCGTCGTGGCGCAGGAGCACCGGATCGACGAGGCTACCGTTCACGCCAATAGGATCGAAAGCCAAGTCATAGTCGCCAGGCTCATCCTTTGAGCTGACGAAGCTACCGTCGATGATCGCAGCTCCGCAGCCTGCAGCACGCAGGTTCAGTAGCGCGCGATGCATCCCGCTCTTCAGGAACCTTCTGCGGCGATTCCATACAAAGCGCGCACAGAAGGCTGTCCACTCCATCGGATGGATCCCCTTGGGCAAATAGCCATTAACTGGTTCGAAGTCGGGTTTCACAACGACACAACGTATCTGTTGTGTCGAGTATGTCAATTACACCATTTCGGCAGGGTCTGCAAGAACAGATAACGAACAGAGGGGCTGGACCGGCAAGTGCCAGACGACGGTAAAAATGATGCGAATGCTCTGCGCCAAAAAGCCAATTTCTCCAGCCGCTTCAATCTGATGCTACCTGTCCAGTCCTGTCCGAAAAAATATTTCGCTTCGCGCAAACCCCAAATCAAAACTATATCCACCTCGTCCCGCCTCACATGAGGGGCGTTTGCGCGATCGTCACGGACGTTGGGTGCGGGATGCGGTGGACGCGGCGGCGGCGCGAGACGAGCGCAGCTAAAGCGGACGGCGAAGTCGTGTGGTCCTGACGCCCCGACGCTGGTGTCAAGCTGGTGGAGGCAACTTCGCCGGCGAGGGTGGCAAACAAGCCCGGTCACCCGGGAGAGCGCGAAGGAAACCGTTAAAACCATCCGCGTGCGGGAATGCCGGGTTTCTCCGGTGAACCTCGCGGTGACTACGCTCGTGTGCTTTGTTTTTTTCGCACGCGAGGCTGCGGGTGCAACGGGCACCCGGCATTCCCCACGCCCTCTGTTCTTCGAGGCGGTGGATTTTTGGGCATCACTCGGGTGCGGCGCGTCGCGGGAATGCGTGGGTGTGCGCGTTGAGTGTCGTGGCTGCATCCTTCGAGACGCGGCGAATACGCCGCTCCTCAGGATGAGGTTTGCCAATTCCTCATGGTGAGGAGCGCGGCAATGCCGCGCGTCTCGAACCACGAGGCCCGGATGTGGCTCATTTCCTGTGCGTCTTGGCTGTTTGAAATTTAAGCCTCGTTGTCATCACCCGCGAAAGCGGGTGATCCAGTATTCCGAGGCGTCAATGATGGAATCGATAGGCCGCGGCGTACTGGATACCCCGCTTTCGCGGGGTATGACGACTTGTTATGGGGCCACGCTGTGCACCTTACCACTTCGCCGTCCCTGCGAACTTTCGCAGGGACGACGTGAGAGAGGCTGCCGTTTCCTTCGACGCGCGGACGAATGGCGCGGCCGTGATCTCACCGGTTGAACAACTGCCGCAGCATGTCGTTCAGCGGCTGGCTGTCCTGTTGCGGCGGCTGCGGCGGAGGTTCGCCTGGCGCGGGTGGGGGAACGTCGCGGCCCTGGTTGCGGCCCTGACTGGCGCCCTTGTTCGAACCTTGACTAGACCCTTGGCTCAACCCTTGCTGCAGCAGTTTGCCGAGCGTCTCGCCGAGCTTGCCGGGAAGGATATCGGACAAGCCGCCGCTCGATCCGCTGCCGCCCGATCCGCCCAACCCGCCGGGACCGAACAGGCCCTTGCCCATCTCCTTGAGCTTGGCATAAGCCGCATCCGGATTGTCGAGCATGCCGGCCATATCGGGATAGATGCGCGGCTCGGCCCACGGCCCATCGATGATCACGGGGATACCGAAGCCGACCGGATCGGCGGCGCGGCCCTGGCCTTCGGTGGTCATCACCAGCTTCGGCTCGACCCGAAACGCCATCATCTGGGTGCCGAGGTCGATCGTGCCCGCGCCGGTCATCCGCACCAGCGGGCCAACCAGATTGAGATCGGTGGTGGTGGCCTGGCCCTTCTCGATCCGGAACGCGGCGGAGAGCTGGGCGAGGTCGGTGGTCAGCTCCTTACCCTCCTGCCATCCCGACAGCGTGCCCGAGGTCAGCGAGCGGATCATCTGCGCGACGTTGAGGCCTCTGATCTCGCCGTCCTGGAAATTGGCGAACACCGTGCCG
>Ga0137403_10000067_pt1 | contig 36466 bp, 27 predicted proteins | sample CZOMad2_1_16fung_FD_122057 | JGI IMG/M metagenome (GOLD analysis project Ga0137403, IMG submission 122057) | Vadose zone soil fungal communities from Angelo Coast Range Reserve, California, USA - CZOMad2_1_16fungal (Hybrid Assembly) | ecosystem: Environmental > Terrestrial > Soil > Vadose zone... | reverse complement strand
GCCAAGATCCTCGATTTCGGCATCGCGAAGCTGGTCGCCGGGGGAGACGAGGAGAGCCTGACCGCCGACGGCGCGGTGCTCGGCACCTACCGCTCGATGTCGCCCGAGCAGGCCGAGGGTGGCGAGGTGGACGAGCGCTCCGACCTCTTCTCCCTCGGCGTCCTCCTCTACGAGATGCTCTCCGGCCACACCCCCTTCCACGGCGACCACCCCCTGGCGATCCTGCGGCGGCTGGTCGCCGAGACCCCCGCCCCCCTCTCCGTCTACGGCGGCAACCTGCCGCCGGCCCTGCTCGACCTGGTCAACCGCCTGCTGGCCAAGAACCGGGAGGAGCGGCCGAGGAGCGCCGAGGCGGTGGCGCATACGCTGTCGGAGATCGAGGCCCTGCCCGCCGTCGCGGCGATGGCGGCCGAGGAGGCGACGGTCGTCGACGGCCTGAGCGAGCTGCCCACCGGGCCGCTCCCGCTCCCACCCCAGCCGTCCCTTCCCCCTCCCTCTCTTTCCACTCTCCTACCGTCCCTCGCTCCCCCGCCGCCCGAACCCGCCGCCGCGCCGATCCTGCCGCGGCGCCTTTCCCGGCGCGCCCTCGCCGCCGCCCTGGGAGGGACCCTGCTCCTCGCCGCCCTCGCGGGCGGGCTCCTCTACTGGCGCGGGCGGGCGTCCGCGGCGCCCCTGCGGGTCCTCGTGGCGCCCCCGAGGGTCGCCCTGGGGAGCGACCCCCGCCTCGCCCTCGCCGCCTCGGGCGTGCGGGAGGCGGCGCTCCGCGGGCTCACCGCTCTCCAGGGTCTCGCGCCCCTCGATCCGCAACAACTGGGCGGGATGACGGGAACCCCGGCCGACATGGCGCGAAGGGTGGCGGCCGACGAGGTGCTCCTTTTCGAGGTCGTGCCCGAGGGGGAGCTCGCACGGGTAGCGCTGCACCGGCTCGACGGCAAGGACGGCCAGGTGCGGTGGGCCGATACCTTCAAGGTAGCGAGCGACTCCGCCGGCCTGCGCGCCCTGGCCGACGCCGTCGTCGTCCACCTGCGGCGGGCCTATCGCGACCATCCGCCCCGCCCGGGGACCCCCGATCTCGCCGTCCGCGACGAGGATTACACTGCCTACCTCGCGATCCGGAGCCGTCTGATCGGTGGCCGGACCCCGCCGCAGGCCGAGCTCGCACAGCTCGACGAGATCGTCCGCGGATCCCCCCGCTTCCTCGACGGCCAGCTGGCGGCGGCCGCGGTCACCCTGTCGCTCTTCGCGTCGACGCGCGAGGCCTCCTACCTGGAGCGGGCCCAGAAGCTGACGCAGGGGGCCGAGGCGCTCGACCCGGGCGATCCTCGCACCCTTGAGCAGCGCTTCAAGGTGGAGATCGCCGGCCGCCGCAAAGAGGAAGCCGCGGCGGCCCTCGCCCGTTTCGAGGCCGCCTCCCCCGGCGACCCCACGGCCTTCATCCTGCGGGCCAACCTGGCGGAGCTGCGGGGCCAGTCGCAGAAGGCCCTGGACGACCTGCGCACCGCGGTGGCCCACATCCCCTCCTGGGATCTCCTCCGCCAGCTCGCCGAGTTGGAGGCGCGCACCAGCCAGCTCGCCGATGCCCGGAAGCACCTGCAGAAGCTCCTCGATCTCTCCCCCGGCAACTCCTGGGGCCGCTTCGCCCTGGCCCAAATCGAGCTCATCTATGGCGACCCGGTGCGCGCCGAGCAGCTCTACCATGATCTGATCGCCAGCCTGCCGCCGGACCGCGCGATGTGGACCAACCTGGGGCTCTCCCGCTTTCTCGCCGGGCGCTACGAGGCCGCGGTCGACGCCTACCGGCAGGCCCTGGCCCTGGCGCCGCTCGACGCCAACATCCTCCTCAACCTCGCCGATGCCGAGATGGCGCTCGGGCGCCGGGAGGAGGCCCTGGGGCACTACCGCCAGGCCCTGTCTCGCTTCGACGAGATCGAGCGGGCGACCGGTCTCACCCCGACGGACAAACTGGACAGGGCCCTGTGCCTGGCCCACCTGGGCCGCACCGCGGAAGCCGCGGAGATCGCCCAGCACGTCCTGCAAGAGCGGTCGGGCGAGGCGGAGATCGTCTACGAGGCCGCCCTGGTCTACGCCCTGGTCGGCGACCGGACCAGCGCCCGGATCAATGCCAAGTCTGCCCTCCGCCTGGGCTACGGGCCGAGCTGGTTCGGGATCGCCGCCTTCGACTTCCTTCGCGACGACCCCGAGCTCCGTTCCCGACGGCTTACCGCGACGCCCTAGAGCGGCCTCCGGAGCGCGGTCCCGGCCTTGGCGGGGGGGGCTCTGTCCCATGCCCTGGAGGTATCGCGGGCGGCGTCGGGGGGGCGACCGAGCAGTGGACGATCCCGGTCGTTTCACTGGCGTCCTTGGCTTTCTTGGCGTGCTTGACCTTGGCCCCGAGAAGGAGCGGGCTCTTCACTCGGATCGTGCAGGAGTGGCGGCGGTATTTCTCGCCATCTCCGGAGCCGACCCAGACGTAGCTGTCTGGAAGCCGTTCGATCCGCTCGAAGGGGCCGGTCTCCGTCGTCACACCCAGGGCATCGGTGAAGCTGAACGCCACGTCCGCCGGTTTGAGCTGGGCAAAGTCCCAGCGTACCGGTGGGTCCGCGCCGATCAGGATCAGTTCCTCCTGGTCGATCGTCAACTGCTTCTGGGCGGGGTCGAAGCCGATGCGGGAGACGATCGGCCGGCTCCCGGGCCGGGCGCTGAGCACCGCGATCTGCCTCTCCTGGGCCGTGAAGGTGCTGCCGCGGCCGTGGACGCAGACCTGGTAGAGGAGGCAGAAAGGCGTGGTGCCCACGGGGTTGCCGTAGAGCTCGACCGTCGTGGCGTCGCTCCTGAGGAGGGACAGGGGAGAGGGGGTCTTGAGCACGACGTCGGGTTGCCAGGAAGAGGTCGGGGGGAGCCCTTCGAACTGCCAGACGACCCGTTCGCAGTCGGGGTCCAGGACGTGGGTGCCGCGCTCGACCTTGACGGTCAGGCCGCCCCTTTTGTTTTCCTTGCAGTGGACGACGATCACTCGCGTGTCGCTCATCGTTTTCTCCTCGCAGGCCCGCGCAGGGCCGGTCTTTTGGGTGCGTCGCTCTCCGGGAAGAGCACGTTCGATGCCCGGCCGCGAAACGGCCCCATTCCGCGCCTCTCCCCGCGGGGCAGGTCGGTTCCGGCTGGAGATCGGGTGCTAAATGCTCTATCGTTTCCGATAGACACTCTCACACTACCGATAGAAAGAGGCCACTCTTGATCGGGAACCCCCCCGAGCGCATCGGACCCTACCGGCTGGAGGCTCGCCTCGGGCGCGGTGGCATGGGCGAGGTTTTCCTTGCCTTCGACGAGCGCCTGGAGCGGCGGGTGGCGATCAAGCGGGTCCGCTGGGGTCCCCGGAGATCCCCCCAGCTGCACGAGCGCTTCCGCCGCGAGGCGCGGGCAGCGGCGCGGCTCAACCATCCGGCGATCGTCCAGGTCTACGACCTGATCGCGGACGGCGACGGGGACGCGATCGTCATGGAGTACGTCTTGGGGCGCCCCCTCTCGACCCTGATCGGCGACCCCATCCTGACCCCGGCGCTCGCCGTCCGCCTGGCGCGCGAGGTCGCGGAGGGCCTGGCCCATGCCCACGCGGCCGGCTTCGTCCACCGCGACCTCAAAGCCGAGAACGTCATGATGACCGGGGCCGGGCACGCCAAGATCCTCGATTTCGGCATCGCGAAGCTGGTCGCCGGGGGAGACGAGGAGAGCCTGACCGCCGACGGCGCGGTGCTCGGCACCTACCGCTCGATGTCGCCGGAGCAGGCCGAGGGCGGCGAGGTGGACGAGCGCTCCGACCTCTTCTCCCTGGGCGTCCTCCTCTACGAGATGCTCTCCGGCCAGACCCCCTTCCACGGCGACAATCCCCTGGCGATCCTGAAGCGGGTGCTTGCCGAGACCCCGCCCCCCCTCTCCGTCTACCATGCGGACCTGCCGCCGGCCCTGACCGGCCTCGTCGATCGCCTGTTGGCGAAGAACCGGGAGGCGCGGCCGCGAAACGCCGAGGAGGTGGCGCGGAGCCTGTCCGAGATCGCCGACCTCCCGGATCTCACCGTGGCCACGCCACGGGAGGGCGCCCTCGCCGAGGGGCTGAGCGACCTCCCCACCGGACCCGCCGCTCGCCTCCCTCTCCGCGACCTTAAGGCGGCGCCCCCCTCCACGTCGCGGATGGCGGTCCTGAAGCGCCAGCCCCGGGCAGCGGTCGCCGCGCTCGTCCTCGCCGTGGCCGCGCTGGGTGGTGGGCTCCTCTACTGGCGAGGGTGCCAGCCGTCTGCGCCTCTGCGGGTCCTGGTGCCACACCCTGCGGTCCCGGCTGGGAGCGACCCCCGCCTCGCCCTCGCCGCCTCCGGCGTGCTGGACGCGGCGCTCGGCAGCCTGGCGTCTCTCCAGGGCCTCGCGCCCCTCGGTCCGGAACAGCTGGGGGGGATGACGGGGACCCCGGTGGACATGGCGCGGGCCACGGCGGCGGACGAGGTGCTCCTCGCCGCGATCGAGCCCGAGGGCGAGCTCGCCGCCCGGGTGAGGCTGAGCCGTCTCGCGGGGAGCGACGGCGGAGTGCGGTGGATCGAGACCTTCAAGGTGTCGAGCGACCCGGCGGACCTCCGGCAACTGGCCGACGCCGTCGCCGTTTTCCTGCACCGGGCCTACTCGGACCATCTGCCGCGTCCGGGTGTGCCGAGCCTCGCCTTCGACAACGCCGACTATGCCGCCTACCTCGCCCTGCGCCAGCGCCTGGATGGAGGGCAGGCCCCCGAGGAGCCGGAGCTCGCGAAGATCGAGGAGATCGTCCAGCGATCCCCGCGCTTCCTCGCCGCCCAGATCACGGCGACCGACCTCGGCCTCGCTCTCTTCAACTCGACCCGCGAGCCGCGCTATCTGGAGCGTGCCCAGGCCTTTGCGCAGCAGGCGGCAGCGCTGGCCCCCGGCGACCCCCGCCCGCTCGCCCTCCAATTCCGGACGGCGATCGAACGGGGAGACAGCCGGGAGGCCGAGGCCGCCTTCGCCCGTCTTGCCGCCGCTCTGCCTGGCGATCCGGCGGTCCGGCTCTACCACTCGAGCCTCGCGGCACTTCGCGGCCATGGCGATGAAGCCCTGGACGACCTGCGCAACGCCACGGACCACATCCCTTCCTGGCGCAATCTCTACCGCCTGGCCGACCTCGAACGGCGCAGCGGCCGGCTGGCCGATGCCCGGAAGCACCTGGAGCTCCTCCACGCGCGCGCTCCCAGGAACCTCTGGGGGCTTGAAGCTCTGGCCAAGTTGGAGCTCGACTATGGCAATCCGGAACGCGCCGAACGGCTCTACCGCGACCTCCTCCTTCATGCCCCGAAAGAGCGCGCTCTATGGACCTGCCTGGGCCTTTCCCAGGCCCTCGCCGGCCGGCATGAGACGGCGCTCGCCTCCTATCGGTCTGCCCTGGCGATCGCGCCCGATCACATCGCCGTGCTCCTCAACCTCGCCGACTCCGAGCTGGCGCTCGGCCGCCGGAGCGAGGCCGAGGCCCACTATCGCCGTGTCCTGGATCGCCTGGCGGTCCTCGAGAGCGCGGCGAGCCTGCGCCCGGACGACCGACTGGTGAAGGCGCAGTGCCTGGCGCACCTCGGCCGGGCGGAAGAGGCGGTCGCGATCGTCCAGCAGACCCTGCGCCAGGGGCCGGGGTCGCCCGACCTGGTCTATGCGGCGGCGCTCGTCTATGCCCTCGTCGGCGATCGGACGAGCGCCCTCCTCAATGCCCGCGAGGCCCTGCGCCTGGGTGAGGGGGCCAGCTGGTTCCGGTTGGCTCCCTTTCAGTTTATCCGCGACGACCCGGAGCTGCGAACCCAGTTCTCGGCCCGTGCGCTCCCCTAGGCCTCGATATCCTTTTTTTCCTCTCTTCGGGAAAAGGTGGGGCGATCGGATAGGTTGCCGGCGGTGGGAGGTAATCGAGCACTGGATCGATCGTAATCCTCTCCGTCGAGCGGAAAAAGGGAAGGGGTATGCTATCCACGATGATATCGTATTTGTAATGACCGATGTTCTTGGCGTCCCAGGTCCCGACCCAGGTGGAGGTCCCCACGCTATCGATTTTGGAGAACGGGCCCGTCGGGGTTTTCGTTCCGCTCTCATCGACAAACTCGAAAGTCACCGTCGTTGGCGGGGAAGTGAACGAGGAAAAGTCCCACGTTACCTGAGGATTCGCGAGGAGGACCAGATTTGGGACGTCGACCGCGGTCGTGCTGACCTGGACGGTCGATTTGCTGGCCACCGCGAGTTGCTGCTCCTCGGCCCAGTACTTGAGGGTTCCCAAGCTGATGAAGACTTGATGCTTTCGGCACCAGGGTGTCTTGCCGGAGGTCGTGCCGACTCCGCCGGTCGGCCAACGTAGGGTTATCGTGTTGGTGCCATTGGAGAAGCTCGTCATTCCAGGCGGATTTCCACCCGGGAATTTAATGCCGGGCTGCCAGCCCGCAGGGACACCGTTGAATTCCCAGACGATCTCTTCGCAGCTGGCGTCCAGGCCAATGGCCCCCTGTTTCTCGCAGACAAGGGAAAGCTTCCCCGCTGCCATGACGCAGTTGACACGGATCCGCCAATTCTTCGCGCTCATCGGTTTCTCCTTGCGGCCCGCGGAGGGCCGGGGTCTTCGTGGTTCGTACCCCTCTCTAAAGGAGGTCCGATGCCAGCCCGTGGAGAGGGCTCTCTCGCCTGCTCCCCTCGGGCCAGCACGGCCCAACCCTGGAGGCCCGGCACCGAATGGTCTATCTTTGCAGATAGAGACCCTATCGCAACCGATAGAAAGAGGCCCCCTTGAACCCGAGGCTCTTAGCCGTCGCCGGCCCGCTCGCCGGCAGCACCTTCGACCTTGCCGCCGATCCCGTCTCCCTCGGGCGGCACAAGGACAACGCCCTCCAGATCCGTGACCTCGCCGTCTCCCGCCAGCACTGCGTCGTCACGCCCGAGGGGGACCGCTTCGTGCTGCGGGACCTGGAGAGCCGCCACGGCACCTTCGTCAACGGCCTGCCGGTGCACGAGCGGACTCTGGCGCCGGGGGACCAGGTCCAGGTCGGCGGCTCGCTCTTCCGCTTCGAGACCGCCGAGACCGATCCCATCCCGCCGGCGGGCGGCGCACTGCTCGACGATACCGACTACGTGGCCGAGAGCACCGTCCACTGGTCCGTGGACGCTCCTCGCCTGGCGGCCCTGGAGGCGGTCCTGCCGGCGGCCGCCGCCGGCAGGGCGGAGCGCGACCTCGCAGCCCTCGTCCAGGCGAGCGAGGACCTCCATGCGCTCCCGGGCACCGAGCCGCTGGCCCACCGCCTGCTCGACCTAGTCTTCGCCGTCGCCCCGGCCGGCCGTGCCGCCCTTCTCCTCCTCGACCGCGAAGGCGAGCCCGAGGCCGTCTTCGCCCGCGACCAGCGGGGGCGGTCCGCGCCCTTCCCGGTGAGCCGCACCCTCCTCCGGCAGGCGGTGGACGGGCGGATCACCATACTCGCCGCGGACGTCCTTTGCGCCCCCGGCCTGGACCAGGCCGCGAGCGTTCAGGCGGAACGGTTGCGATCGCTGCTCGCCATCCCCCTGGCCGGCCCCGACGGCATCCTGGGGCTCCTCTACGCCGATACCCGCGAGAGCGAAGCGCGCTTCGACGAGGGGCATCTCGCCCTCTTGGCCGCCGCCGGCCGCCTCGCCGCGCTGGCGCTCGGCAACCAGCGCCGGCTGGAGTGGCTGGAGGGCGAAAAGCGGCGCCTTGCCGCGGCGCTCGACCCCGGCATGGTGGGCGAGAGCCCGCGCATGAAGGAGGTCTACCGCCTTCTCGCCAAGGTTGCCCCCACCGCCTCGACCGTCCTCCTGCGCGGCGAGAGCGGCTCCGGCAAGGAGCTCGCGGCGCGCGCCCTTCACGACGCCAGCCCGCGCAACGGCCGGCCGTTCGTGGCGATCAACTGCGCCACTCTCTCGGAGACTCTGCTCGAAAGCGAGCTCTTCGGCCACGAGAAGGGGGCCTTCACCGGCGCCGTCGAGCGGAAGATCGGCAAGCTGGAGGTGGCCGATACCGGAACGGTGTTTCTCGACGAGGTCGGCGAGATCCCGCCGAACCTCCAGGCCAAGCTCCTGCGGGTCCTGGAGGAGCGCGAGTTCGAGCGCGTCGGCGGCACCCGGCCGATCCGGGTCGACGTCCGCCTGGTCGCCGCCACCCACCGGGACCTGGAAAAGGCCATCCGCGAGGGGACCTTCCGCGCCGACCTCTACTACCGCCTTTCGGTCATCACCCTGACGCTCCCGCCTCTCCGCGACCGGCGCGAGGACATCCCCCTCCTCGCCAGCCATTTCGCCGCCCGGGTCGCCCGCGACCTCGGGCGACCGGTGGCCGGCTTCTCCCCCGAGGCCCGCGCCTGCCTCCAGCGCTACCCCTGGCCGGGGAACGTCCGCGAGCTCCGAAACGCCGTCGAACGGGCGGTGGTCCTGGGCGAAGGGGAGCTGATCGTCCCCGAGGATCTCCCCGAGACGGTGCTCGAAACCGCGCAGGGAGGGGCTGGCGAGCCCACCGCCCTCCCCCAGTACCATGCTGCGGTCAACGACTACAAGCGACGGTTGATCGTCGACGCCGTCAAGGAGGCGCGCGGCAACATCTCGAAGGCCGCCGTCCTCCTCGGCCTCCACCCCAATTATCTGCACCGATTGGTGACCAACCTGGAGCTGCGGGCGGCGCTCCAGGATCTCTGAAGGACTCTTCTATCGATCGAGATAGAAGGTCTGGACGATCGGATAGAGCGCGCCGCCTTGCGCCGGCCGACGGCGCACGGTGCTTTCCGACGTAAAGGTTTCATCGTTCGACGCTTAGGTCTCCCTCACAGGACCTGGCACCGGTCCTGCTATCTGGACGAAAACGCGGTCAATTCCGACCCGCAACCAGGTTCGCCGATGCCAGCCTAAGCGTCGACAGAGCCCAACAGGAAAGGAAATTTTATCCCGAGCACTACTCCCAAGCTGTCCCAGAACCTCACCATCCAGGGAACCGAACAGTTGCAGAGTGAGGTCCTTCGCTCCCGACTCGTCGACGCCATCGCCTCTCACGTCAACCAGGTCGGCGCCGACCCGGCCGGACTCGAGTTCACCCTGCACATCAAGTGGTAGCAGGCATCTCTCTGAACCTGATCCATCCTCGGTAGAACTCCCCTGCCGTAGCGCATCATCGTGTCGCGGTGTGCTACGGCAGGGCTTGCGAGCCTCGAATCAGGCTCACGGGAGGCAGTGTGTTCCGATCCGTCATCATGAAGCTCACGGCGTTCTGCAACCTCAATTGCTCGTACAGCTACATGTTCAATCAGGCCGATCGCACCTACTCCCGCATTCCGAAACACCTGCCTCTGGCAACGGCCCTGCTGTGTCTGGATCGTGTCCAGGAGCATCTCTCCAGCCATGGAGAGAGATCCTTCAACGTCACGCTCCATGGTGGAGAACCTACGTTGTGGCCGTTGGCGAGCTTTCGTCAGCTTTTGCGCCGTGCCGAAGCAATCAGGGCTGCCGGCCTCGATTTGCGGGTGTCGATGCAGACCAACGCCGTGCGCATTCCCCCCGGCCTCCTAGAGCTTCTCGCCGAGCATGACGTCCCGCTCGGCATCAGTATCGACGGCCCTCAAAGCTACAATGACAGCACGCGCGTCACACATGGAGGAGGAGGATCGTACGACCAGGTAGCGCTTCCCTATGTCGCGGCGTCGCGGCAGGCCGCTTCCGCCTGAATCGGGATCGGCCTCTGGTGTATCCTCCCTCCTGCCCATTCTCCCAGGAGGAAGACCGCCATGCCCGAAGGACCCGAGGTCGAAACCGAGAAGCTGCACGAGGCGATCCACGAGGAGCTGGAGAAGGAGGGCGGGGGGTTCCTGAAGCGGATTGCCCTGACCACCGCCATCCTCGCCGCCATCGCCGCCATCGCCTCCCTCCAGGCGGGCGCCACGGTCAACGAGGCGCTGGTCCTCAAAACCGAGGCGACCGTCCTCCAGGCCCAGGCCTCGGACCAGTGGGCCTACTACCAGGCGAAAGGGATCAAGGCGGCGGTCGCCGAGGCCTCCGCCACCTCCTGGGTGGCGATCGGCAAGCCGGCGCCGCCCCAGTACGACGACAACCAGAAGCGTTATCTCGGGGAGCAGAAGGAGATCCAGACCAAGGCGAAGGAGCTCGAAAAGGAACGGGACGCGAAGTCCGAGGAGGCCGACCACCTCCTCCATCGCCACCACCGCTTCGCCGACGCGGTCGCCCTCCTCCAGGTCTCGATCGCCCTGGGCGCCGTGGCGGCCCTGACCCGCAGCCGGCTCGTCTGGTTCGGCTCGATGGCGGTGGGGGCGTTCGGGATCGTGCTCTTCGCGCTGACGTTCGCGCCCTGACCTATAATGACCGACCGAGTGGCGCCGAAAGCCACGGCCCGGCCGCTGTCGAACCCGCGTCACCGGACGTAGTGCCGGGCTGGTCCACAACACCTGAGATCCTTGACTTGACGCCTGCGCCGCCAGACACAGCGTCTGCGCTGCCAGGCACAGTGGCTGCGCTGCCGGGCACGGCACCCGTGCTGCCAGGCGCAACGCCCGCGCTGCCAGGCACAACGCCTGCGCCGCCAGGCACAGCGGCTGCGCTGCCAGACACAGTCCCCGCGCTACCAGACACAGCCGCCGCGCTGCCAGACACAGCCGCCAGGCTCGCAGCTCAACCGCCGCGCTCCCTAATTCTTCCGTGAAGCTCCTGACTCCTACCTGGGAGCCCTCAGCCCGGCGTTAAGAAGGCCCGCCGCCCCTCCCGTTCCCCGCGCCACGCCGCGCCGATCCAGATCAGGCCCCCGATGGCGAAGGCCACGGGGAGGATCAGCATCGCCCGCTCGAGCGTCGAGTGATCGGAGACGTAGCCGATCAGGGGCGGGGAGGGGATGTCGCCCAGGAGGTGGATGGCGAGGATCGAGAGGGCGACCGAGGTGGCGCGCATCTCGGGGGCGACGACGTTGATGATCGCCGAGTTGATCGGTCCGGTCGACATGAAGATCAGGAGCTCGGCGACGACGATCGCCGCGGTGTAGACCGTGCGGTCGTGGGCCATGAAGGCGAGGAACGCGAAGGGGGCGGCGGCGAGGGTTGTGATGCCGGAGACCCAGAGGTAGGACTCGCGGTAGCGCGGCAGCAGCCGGTCCCCCAGCCAGCCCCCCACGAAGGTGCCGAGGAACCCGGTGACGACGACGATCGCCCCAAACTGGACCGTGGCGTCAGTACGCGCCAGGTGCCGTTCGCGTTCGAGGAAGGTCGGGGTCCAGACGGCGAGCGCCCCGAGGGCGAAGGTGTAGGCGGCGTAGCCCAGAACGATCAGCACGTAGGGCAGGTTCTTGAGGAGCACCGCGTAGGCCGCGAGGCCGATGCCCTTGACCGGCGCATGGGCGTGGAGGTCGGCGTGGGCATCCTGAGAGCCGCGCGGCGGGTCGGCGAGGCGCGAGGCGAGGACGGCCAAGAGGAGGCCGGGGACGCCGGCGACGAAGAAGGCCGCCCGCCAGCCCAGGTGGTGGTCGACGTAGCCGCCCAGCACGTAGCCCGCCGCCGAGCCGATGGGGATGGCGGCCGAGAACACCGCGAAGACCCGGCCGCGCTGCTCGGCCGGGAAGTAGTCGGCGAGGAGGGCCGGCGAGACCGTGCCGTAGGCCGCTTCGCCCACCCCCACGGTCGAACGCGCCAGGAACAGCGAGACGAAGCCGCGGGCAAAGCCGCCGAGGGCGGTGGCGAGGCTCCAGATCGCCACTCCGGCCGCGATGAGGCGCGGCCGCGCGCCGCGGTCGCCCAGGGTGCCGAAGACCGGCGAGGTCAGCATGTAGACGAGGATGAACCCGGTGGCGAGGAGACCGAGCTGGGCGTCGGTGAAGTGGAACTCCTGTTTCAGGCTCTCGAGGACTGCTGGAAGCACGAAGCGGTCCAGGTAGTTCAGCAGGTTGATCAAGGTGAGGACGAAGAGTCCCCAGCGGGCGATGCGGACCGGGTCGGCGGCGGGCCGGGCTTCTGGCATGCTGGGGGTCCCCTCTTGTCTTGCCGACGCACCGGCAGCCTCTGGAGCGGGCTCCGCGGCACCGTGGTCACGCAGGCTTTTGGCGAGTATATCCGCTCCGGCGGGGACCCTTCAGGCCGTCTATGGCAGCCGGCTTGCAGAGCCTGCCCGGCAAGGAGGTCTTTGCCATGGCCGAGGTCCTGTTCCAGTTCGACACGCCGCTCCCGGTGACGGACGGCCCCTCCTATCTCCCCCGCGCCTGCGGCCGCGAGGCCGAGAATGAGCTGTGGGAGGGATGGATCGAGTTCCTCCCTGACGATGGCTCGGCCGTCCTGCGCTCGCGGCGAGAGACCCTGCAACCGAACCGGGAGGCCCTCCTCTACTGGGCCACCGGGCTCACTCCCATCTACCTGGAAGGGTCGCTCGACCGCACCCTGGAGCCCCGGCCTCAGAGGACCGCCGAGCCCTCGCCGGTCCAGCCGGTCTACTCCGCTCCAGCGCCCGAGCCCCGGCACGAGCGCTGAAATTCGGCCCAGGTTTTGCAGCCGCTCCTCGCCATGAATAAGCAGCTGCAAGCGAGGTGAATTGATGCACGGAACGGTGGACAGCAGGGAGAGCGGGGTCACGAGGAGAAAGTTCGTGGGGATGTCCGTGGCGACCGCGACGGTCGCCGGGGTCTCCGGGATGGCCGGCATGGCTGGCGGCAGTCCGCTCGCCTGGGCGGCGGCCCCCCCGGCCCCGGCCACCGGAGACATCCCGCGCCGCATCCTGGGACGGACCGGGGAGAAGGTCTCCATGGTGGGCCTGGGCGGCGCCCATATCGGCCAGCAGCACGACGAGCAGGAGAGCCTCCGGATCATCCGCACGGCGATCGACAGCGGCATCAACTTCATGGACAACTCCTGGGACTACAACGACGGCAAGAGCGAGGCGCGGATGGGCAAGGCCCTGCGCGACGGCTACCGGCAGAAGGTCTTCCTGATGACCAAGGTCGACGGCCGGACCAAGGCTTCCGCCGAGGCGCAGCTCAACGAGTCATTGAAGCGCCTGCAGACGGACCACCTGGACCTCCTGCAGTTCCACGAGATCATCCGGATGAGCGACCCGGACCGCATCTTCCTGCCGGGCGGCGCCCTGGAGGCGGCGCTCGCCGCCAAGCAGGCCGGGAAGGTCCGCTACATCGGTTTCACCGGCCACAAGAGCCCGGACATCCACCTGAAGATGCTCCAGGCCGCCGCCGCCCACGGCTTTACCTTCGACACCGTCCAGATGCCCTTGAATGTCATGGACGCCCACTGGAACAGCTTCGAGAAGAAGGTCCTGCCGGTGGCGCGGGAGCACGACATGGGCATTCTGGGGATGAAATCGATGGGCGACAAGATCATCTTGAAGAGCAAGGCGGTGACCCCGGTCGAGTGCCTGCACTACGCGATGAACCTGCCGACCAGCGTGGTGATCACCGGCTGCGACTCGCTCGACATTCTGCACCAGGCCCTGGACGCGGCACGAAGCTTCCGGCCGATGAGCCCGGACCAGGTCGCGGCGCTTCTCGCCAAGACCACCCAGGTGGCGCAGAAGGGGGAGTACGAGCTCTACAAGACGAGCCAGCACTTCGACTCGACGGCCAAGAACCCCCAGTGGCTGGGGTGAGCGCCTGAGGAGCCCCGGGGCTTCACTCGGGGCTCCTCCTTCGCTATCATCTCCCGAGAGGCGGTGGAGTCCGCCCTCAATCGCCGTTCCGTCCGGAGCGGCCAATGACTCCTACTTCGACATCGACGCGACGAGCCGCGGCCCCCTCTGGCCCGGCGGCAGGCTGCGCGTCCATGGAAAGGAGAGTCATGGCCCGCTTTTTCTGGATCTGCCTGGGTGGGGCGATCGGGACCGGAGGACGCTACCTGCTCTCAGGATGGCTGGCGAAAGTCGCCGGCGCCGGGTTCCCCTACGGGACCCTGGGCGTCAATCTCCTCGGCTCCTTCCTCCTGAGTCTGGTCATGCAGCTGGCCCTGACGACCGGCCTCTCCCCTGCCACCCGTCTCTTCGTCGCCACCGGCCTGGTGGGCGGCTTCACCACCTACTCCACCTTCAACTACGAGACCCTCCAGTCGCTGGAGGAGGGGGCCTGGAGCCTGGGCCTGCTCAACCTCGGCGCCACGGTCCTCGGCTGCCTGGTGGCCGGGCTGCTGGGGATCGCGGTCGGCCGGATGTGGCTGGGGAAATAGCCGGCCGGGGTTACGACGCGCGCTCCGGCTTGCCGGCGATCACCCTGGCCAGGTCCTGATCCGAGGCGCCCAGGGCCAGAAGTGTGCGGACGAGGAGGTCCAAGGAGACGGTCTCATCCGCCGCTTCGACCTTCGCGACCCGGCTCTGGCTTGAGCGGAGCAATTCGGCAAGTTGCAACTGCGTAAGTCCTCTCTTCTTGCGGCGGTCGCGGACGGCGTCGCTCAGCTTCAGGCGGAGGTCAACATAGGCCGACTCCTCGGCGGTCATCCCGAGAAACTCCTCGGCTGATCCGACCTTCCACCCAGCGGCCTCCAGTCGTGCCTTCTTCTGCTGGTCCATATCTCTACTCCTCTATCCGAGTCGGTCGTACTCGGCAAGCCTGCATTTGCAGAGCTCGATCGTGACCTTCGGTGTGGCCTGGGTTTTTTTCTTGAGAACCTCGAAAATTACGATGGCATCTAGATCGATTCGGTAGAAGATCCTCCAAGTGGCATTGCCCTCGTCGATGCGCAACTCGTGGCAACGAGGGCCAATCGATGGCATCGGACGGGAGTCCGGCAACGACAACAGTTCACCGCGTTGCAACCGCCGTAGGAGATAACCAGCTTCCAACCGCGAACGGGCTGCAAAAGGGGGAGTCTTGATTTCTCCGTGCAGCCATACGAGCGGCTTATCTCCTCTCCCCACGAGAAGAGTATATGCCAGATCTGACATTTTGTCAGGCGAAGGGTTTGCGCCTAGCTGCAGACGCCTGATCCGAGTCACTCCGGGCGCGTCCCGATCCCTACCTTGACCGCCGCCCGCCCGAGGTAGACCTCGTCGCCGTCCTCCAGCTTCACCCCCCGGCGGTCGTGGCGGCTGACCTCGATCGAGCGGCCACTCCGAAAGAGGAGGGTGCCGGAGGCGCTCCCCTCGTCGCGCAGCCAGAAGGCGTGGCTCTCGGGATCCCAGGCGATTCGCGCGTGCTCGCGGGAGACGGTCTGGTTGAGCTCGCCCTCCTCGACGAAGGCGACGTCGTTCCGGCGCTTCACCCGGCCGGCGGCGTCGAGCACCTCTTCCAGGCGGCCGAGATAGATGCGGTCGGCGTCGAGGTCATAGGCGTCCCGCACCCCTTGGCCCTTGAAGACCGCCAGGTGGAGGACCGGCCGGGCGGCGCTTTTGCCCGGCCTCTCGCCCTCTTTCTCCACCGCCTTGCGGAAGGCGAGGGCATAGTGGCGGTCGCCGAACGCGGCGCTCCGTTCCTCGGTCACCTGGACCGGCATCGCGAGCCCTTCCGGGACGCGGACCCCCCGGGCCTTCAGGCGCTCCCTGACCTCGCGCGGCAGGTCCCAGCCCTCCTGGGCGACGGCTTCGAGGCGCGTCCGCTCCTCGGGGCTCGCGGCGAGGAGCCGGACCTCCACCGTCTCGAACGGAAAGACCCGGCGACCGCCCCCCACCGCCACCACCTGGGACTCGACGTCCTCCAGGATGGCGCGATGGATCTCGACCGGTTCGGTGCCGGCCGCCCAGGGCCGGCCCCAGTGCTTCAGCTTGTCGAAAAAGCTGCTCATTCCGCAGTCCCTCCCGGCGGCCCTGGTGTCGGGGCTGCCGGCGTCAAGAGTCCCAGCGCCGCGGCCCGGCGCACGATCTCGCCGGCCGCCGGGGCCGCCAGGCGGCCGCCGTAGCCGCCGTGCTCGACGATCACCGCGAAGGCCACCCGCCGCCCGGTGCCGCCGATCGTGCCCGTGGACGTGTAGGGAGCGTAGCCGATGAACCAGGAGTGCGACTTCTGGTCCTTGACCTCGGCGGTGCCGGTCTTGCCGGCAATCGCCGGCTGCACCCCCGCCAGGAAGGCCGCCGCCGTCCCCTCGGTGACCACCCCGCGCATCGCCTGGGCGACGAGCCCGGTCGTCGCGGCGTCGAGCACCTCGACCGGCGCCCCCGAGCGCGGGTTGTCGCCGCCCGTGAGCCACCGCCCCTCCGGCCGTTTCCCCTGCGCCGCCACGGTCGCCGCCACCCGCGCCATCTGGAAGGGGGTGGCGATCACCTGCCCCTGGCCGTAGGCGGCCTGGGGCAGGGCGTCCTTGAGCTGCTTCACGGTGTTCGGCCGGGCGACCGCGATGCCGAAGAGCTTGGCGGTTTCGAGGAGCGCCTCGCCGCCCACGTCGAAGGTCGCGAGCTGGGCGAAATAGGCGTTGCAGGAGTGGCGGATCCCCTTGTCGAGGTTGACCGTGCCGTGCGGCGAGGTGACCGTGGGATCGTCGTGGATCAGCCGCCCGGCCACCCGGTTGCCCTCCCGGCCGTCGGGGAGGAGCTTGCACTCGAAGGTCTTCCCGGCGAGCTTGGGGTCCTTGCGCAGGGCGGCGAGCGCGGTCACCACCTTGAAGGTCGAGCCGGGCGGGTAGATGCCGTAGCGCGCCCGGTCGACGAGCGGGCCGCCCGGTTTGGTGTCGGGCGCCGCCGGCAGCCGCTGGGGGTAGGGATAGGAGGCGGAGGCCAGGAGGTCGCCGCTGTCGGCGTCGAGCACCACCGCGGCGGCGCCGAAGCCGGCCTGGGTGGCGTACTTCTGCAGCACCTCCTCGGCCGCCAGCTGGAGCCGCACGTCCACGGTGAGCTTGACCGTGCGGTCGCGGCCGAGGATCGCCTTGACCTCCGGGGAGTCCGGCTGGTAGCGATGGCGCAGGAGCGGCACGAGGTCCCGGTAGTCGACGACCACCTGCGGCGTCTCCGAGCCGTCCGGCTGCTTGACCTTGACCACGTCGGCGTAGTCGTCGTACCCCTGGAGGCGGACGCGGGCGTCGCGCTCGACGAAGGAGGTGTTGCGCGCCGCCCAGTTCACCCGGTTCCGCAGGTCGCCCAGGAGATGGAAGGTCTTGCCGCCGAAGGGATAGGCGCGGGCGCGGCGGTCGGTCGCCGTCGAACCCGCGAGATCGTCGAACGCGGTCGCCCCCAGCTTCTGGAGCTCCGCCCGGTGCGCCGCGAGCTCGGCCGGATCGCTGGTCGCCAGGAGCACCCCGTTCCTGTCCACGATCGAGCCCCGGGGGATGGTCGCGGCGATGGCGGCGAGCCGCGGGTTGTACTGGAAGCGCCGCACCCCGTCCCCCTGGAGGGCCACGGCGCCGCGGGTGAGGTAGGTGTTGGGGCGGAAGAGCTGGAGATCGGCCAGGCGCACAAGGGCGAGGACAGCGAAGGCGCCGAGGCCGATCGCCACCCAGCGGATACCGCCGGCGAACGGCCGCAGGGCGTCCGGATCGGCGGGACGGCGGGCGGAGAGGCCGGCCAGGAGCCCAACGATGAGGAAGTTGGCGAGCAGGGCCGAGCGGCCGAAGGAGAGGAACGGCGAGGCCACCCCCGAGAGCGGCAGGAGCCGGAGGACGCCGCCGGCGATGAGCACCGTCTCCAGGGCGAGGAGGAGGGTGAGCCCGAGGCCCAGGAAGAAGCCGTAGGGGGTCCCCGACCGCCGGGTGGCCCGCAGGCTCCGCTGGATCAGCAGAGCATAGAGGCCGGCCACGGCGACGAGCCCCAGGAAGCCCAGCTCCTCGCCCACGGCGGCGAAGATCATGTCGGTGTGGGCCTCGGGGACGATGCCGGGCTCGCCCAGCCCGAGGCCGGTGCCGGTCGGGCCGCCGGTGGCGAGCGACCAGATGGCCTGCGCGAGATGGTCGCCGCCGTGGAACCAGGTGTCCCAGGGGGAGAGCCACATCCCGATCCGCTGGCCGACCGTCCGCGGGTAGCCCAGCTTGTAGCCGGCGAAGCAGGCGAGGCTGACCGCCGCCGCTCCCACCAGGGCCATGCCCGGCCGGCCACGGGCGACCGAGAAGAGGAGGAGGAAGAGGCCGGCGAGCACCAGGGCCGGCCCGAGGTCCTTCTGCAGGAAGAAGAAGAAGAGGACGAGCCCGATCGCCACCAGGGGCGGCAGGGCGTACTCCAGGCGGGGGAGAGGGAGGCCGAACGACAGCCTCCGCTCGTGGACCTCGCGCAGCAGCTCCCAGCGGTCGGCGAAGTAGCCGGCGAGGAAGAGGGCGATGAGGATCTTGATCAGCTCGACCGGCTGGAAGCCCAGGAAGTTGACCTTGGCGTCGCTGCCGCCCGGGCCGCCGCCGAAGCCGATCAGGCAGACGGAGAGGACGGCCGCCAGGGCGAGCGCCCAGATCCCCCGGCGGGGCAGCGGCGTGCGTTCGAGGTCGATCAGGGCGCCGGCCAGGAAGACCGCGCAGCCGGCGAGCACCCCGTAGGAGAAGCGCAGGCAGAGCGGCAGGTCGCGCAGCGGATCGCGCAGGCTCGCCATCATGGCGAACCCCAGGCCGCAGAGGAGGAAGAGGATGGGGAGGAACAGCTCGTCCCCCGGGAAGCGCCGGAAGCGGAGGACCAGGTGGGCCGCCAGGAAACCGGCGAAGAGCAGGGCCGCCCCGAGGAGATAGGTGCCGCGGAAGCGGGCCGGGGTGCGGACGAGGAGCCGGGGCTTCAACTGGCGCAGCTCAGCAGGCGCTAGGAGAAGCACCGAGTCGCGGCCGGACGCCTTCAGGCGCTCGGCGAGGCCGGGCAGGTTCTTGGCGTCGATCTCTCCGGCCGGCACCCGCAGGCGCCCGAGCTCGCCGACGTTGTCGAGCGTCCCTTCGGAGAGACGCTGGCGGATGCGATCGGCGACGAAGGAGCGCTCCTGGGGGGTGTCCAGGAAGGCGAGCAGGGGCAGGAGGTCGCCCGAGCGGGAGACCGTGTTCAGGTTCAGCAGCTCGCCCCGGCCGAGCCGCGCCGGGACGTCGGCGAGCGGCCGGGAGACGGCGAGCCAGGTGAGGACCAGGGCGAAGGCGACCACCACCCCGGAGAGGGCGAGCAGCCCCGCCTCGCGGTTGCGGTTGCCCGCGCCGCCGAGGCGGACGCCCCGGGAACCGGCGGCCGGAGAGGGCCGGCTCTTGCGCTCCGCGGCGCGGCTGATCGTGACGCCCATGAGATTACCGCGCACCCGGCGGCTTGCGGATCTCCCGCACCAGCGCCCGCCCCAGCTGCTCCCAGAAGCCCTTGCCTGCCGGTTCCAGGCGCGGCCGCGAAGACGAGGACAGCCGCGCCTCGACCGCCTCCAGGTGCGATTCGGCCATGGCGCGGTTCTCGTCGGCGTCGCCGTAGCCTTCGATGTCCTCGTAGTAGCGGACCGCCTGCTGGAGGTTGGCCCGCGCCTGTTTCAGCAGGTCGGCCTGGTCGGTCCCGGTGGCCCGCTGGGCTCGCGCCTCGAACCCCAGCCCCTGCATGCGGAAGCCGTCGGCGAGCATCGCCGTCTCCCGTTTTCCCAGCGAATACCCCCGCCGGCTCGCCTCGTTCAGGTTGCGCTGGAGGGCCTCCAGGTCGAAGAGGTCATAGGCGTAGATCCGCGCCAGGCCGAGGTAGGGGTCCGGCCAGTTGGGGTCCACGCGCGTCGCCTCCTGGAATTCCCCCGCCGCCGTCTTGCTCGTCGCCGCCGACGCCTGGCGGTCGCCCTGGTTCCTTTGGGTGATCGCCTCGATGCGGTCGAGATGGCCGCGGGTGTAGAGCAGGCGGGAGCGGATCTTCTTGTCGCGCGGGGCGATCTGGGCGGCGGCATGGAGGTAGCGGTAAGCGGTCTGCCAGCCCCGCTGGGTGGTCGTCGGGTCGTCGCCGTGGTAGCTGTCGAGGATCTTCCCCGCCGAGCTGGTGAGCGATCCCAGAATCTCTCGCCCCACCCCGTAGAGGTCGGTCGAGAAGAGGCTCCAGTCCACCGCGCTCGAATAGCGCTGGGCGATCGCCTCGATGTCGGGGTGCGGGGTCGCCAGGTCCTGCCGGAGCTGCTTGGCCTGGTTCCAGGCCCAGAGCTGGGAGACCCCGACGGCGATGAGGAAAAGGCCGGCCAAGAGCATCACGGCGACCTGGAAGCGATGCCGGTGGCGGCCGGCGGCGGGCACGGCGGGAGCCGCGGCGGGGGCGGGTTCCGCGGCCGGAAGATCGGCGAGGGCGGCCGCGTCTGTCGGCGCGACCTCCCCGGTGCGGCGGGTCGTCTCGACCGGCCGGGGACCGCCGCCGGGGCTACCGGGGCCATTGGGGCGGTCGGTGCGGCGGGTGGCCTCGGCGGCGCGCAGCTCCTCGGGGGAGAGCGGCCGGCCGGTGCGGCGGGTGGTGTGGAGGTCTGGAGCGACGGCGGGGAGCGGCTGGCCGGCCTGGAGGGCCGTGAGGTCCGCCGCGAGCTCGGCGGCGCTCGGGTAGCGGCAGTTGACCTCGAAGGCGAGCGAGCGGTCGACGACGTAGATCAGCGCCGGCGAGGTGCCGGGGGGTAACGGCAGGTGGGGCACGCCGTGGCGCAGCGCCTGCTCCAGCTCCTCCGGGGTGTTGCCCGGGAAGGGGCGCTTCCCGGAGACCATGGCGGCGAGCACCACCCCCACCGCCCAGAGGTCGGAGTGGCGGTCGACCACCCCGCGCTCCAGCCGCTCCGGCGGCGTGTAGGGAAGGCTGCCGAAGAGGTTGACCGTGAAGCGCCGGGTCTGCGAGAGGTGCTTGGCGATCCCGAAGTCGAGGACCCGCACCCGGTCCTCCTCCTGGAGGCGGATGTTCTCGGGCTTGATGTCGCCGTGGACGATGCCGAAGATCCGCCGCCCGGCGACCTCGGCCGAGAACTCGTGGCAGACCTCCAGCATGGAGACCAGCTCCAGGGCGATGGCGACCGCCCGCCGCTCCGGCATCGGCCCGCGGGCGAGGACCTCCGAGAGGTCGTTCCCCGCCACGTACTCCATCGCCACCCAGAAGAAGTCGCCGTCCTGCCCCTCCTCGTAGACCGCCGCCACCTGCGGCGCCACCTCGGCGAGCTGCGCCTGGAGGGCGAGGCCGTTCTTCTCCGCCATGAGCATCTCCGGGTCGCTCTTGCTCACCCGCACCACCTTGAGTGCCACGAAGCGGGCCGCCTCGGGGTCCCAGGCGAGGAGCACGTCGCCGATCGCGCCGCGGCCGAGGAAGTCCTTGATCTCGAAGCGGCCGACCGTCTGGTGGCCTAAGAGGTGCGGCATCACCGGCGTTTCCCTCCGGTGGGCCGGGGTGCGGCCGGGGCGGGAGCGGTGCCGGCGGGGGGCGCGGCGGCCGGGGGGGCAGGTTTGGCAGGATTGAGCGAGCCGGTATTGCCGGCAGTGCCGGCGACGCGCACCGCCTGCTCCCGGGAGAGGGTACCGAAGGCGTTCCAGCGGAAGACCTCGTCCACCCGTTCGGGCGAGGGGAGGGAAACGCCGCCCCCGCCGTTGCCCTCGAAGCGGTTGCCGGAGAGCAGGGGGACGGCGCCGCCCCGCACCTCGACCCCGGGGCTTCCGGGGGCATTGGCGCCGGGCCGGATGCCGTTGCCGGCGATGAGGTTGTCGAGGAGCCGCGGCGCGGCGTCCCCGGAGACGGCGACCCCGGGGCCACCGTTGCCGTGGAGATAGGAGTAGCGCACGGTCGAGCGGTCGGCGCCGCGGATTTCGATCCCGGCTCCGGTCGCGCCGCCCACCTCGACGCCGTCGATCTCCACCTCGGAGCCGTCCAGCCGCACCCCGACGCTCCACGGCGCCGCGGCGCTCCCCTCCACCCGGAAGCCTTCGACCCGTGCCCCATGGACCCCGGTGGCCGAGATCGCCGGCAGGGCGCGGGTCGCCGGAGTCGCCGGGGATGCCGCAGAGGCCGGCGATCCGGCGCCTTCGGGCGCCTGGAGCACCACGGTGCGCGGCGTCCGGGCGGCCAGGCGGACCCCGTCGCGCAGGGTGAGCCGCTCGCGGTAGGTCCCGGGGGCGACCTCGATCGTCTGCCCCGGCTTCGCCCGGAGAAGGGCCTCGGAGATCGTGGCGAGGCCGCCGTCCCCGATCCCCACGACGAGACCGCCGGAGGCGGCGTGGCCACCCAGGATACCGTCGAGAGTGTTGAGGAAGGGCTCGCGGAAGAAGAAGAACCCGACGCCGGCCGCCACGGCGGCCAGGACGACCGCCGCCAGCAGCAGCTTGCCGAGCTTCCCGGCGAGGCTCGGCCGGGCGCGCGCCGCCCCGCGCAGGGGAATCGGGGCGACCGCCGGGCCGGTGCCCCTCTGCCCCGAGGGCATCTGCCCCGAGCCGTGGCGGCGTACCGCCTCGGCGTAGCGGTCACCGGTCACCAGCACGACCGAGATGTTGTCCTTGCCGCCGGCGGCGTTCGCCCGCTCGATCAGGGTGCGCACGGCGGCCTCGGGCGAGGCGGCGTTTTTCTCGACCGCCGTCCGGATCTCGGCCGCGGGGACCATGTCGGAGAGGCCGTCGCTGCAGAAGAGGAGGGCGCCGTCGGCCGGGAACGGCACCGTGAGGACGTCGATCCACCCCGCCTCCTCCGGCTCGTGCGGGGCGGAGCCCACGTCGCGATAGATCTCGTTGCGCCGCGGATGGCGCATGGCCTCCGCCTCGGAAAGGTCGCCGGCGTCCTCCCGCGCCCCGACCGGCGAGTGGTCGGCGGTGACTTTGCGGATCTCGCCGGGAGCCAGGGCATAGAGCCGGCTGTCCCCCACGTGGCCGACGGTCGCCGTCTGTCCCGGCCCGGTACCGGCGGGACCGGCGGTATTGGCGGGATCGGCGGTATCGAGGACGGCGACGGTCAGGACGCAGGACATGCCGGCGAGGCCGGGATCGTTTTTGGCCCGCTCGTAGATCTGGCGGTTGGCGAGGGCGATGGCCTCGCGCACCAGGCGGGCGGCGTCGGTGGTGCGGCGGGAGAGGCGGGCGCGCAGGACGTCCACGGCGATGTCGGCGGCGATTTCGCCCGCCGATTCGCCGCCCACCCCGTCGATCACCGCGTAGATCCCGAGATCGGGCTCACAGAGCACCCGGTCCTCGTTGTTGCGCCGCTCGCGGCCGGGATCGGTCGCCGCGGCGGCCCGGGGCGCCTGGGCGCGCGGCGCGGCGGCTCCCTGGGGGCGTGGTGTCCGGCTCACCTCGCCCTACCCCTTCCGCCTCTCGCTCCAGGCGACCCAGGCGAGGGCCGCCACGGCGGCGAGGAGGACCGCGAGGAGCGGCAACCGGGAGTAGAAAAGGCCGGTCAACTCTTGCCCAGCCGCTCGAAATCGAGAAAAACGATGCTGGCGAGGCCGATCCGCGCCCGGTCGGGCAGGTCGACCCACTGGTCCAAGTCGCGCCCCCCGCCCTCCGCCCCGGAAGGCGGCACGGCGACGCCGTTGACCGTGGTGCCGAGCTTCGAGAGGTCCTTGATGCGGAAGACCCCGCTCTCCGGCATCCGGCGCAGGCGGGCGTGCTCGCGGGAGACGTCGAGCGAGGTTTCGAGCCGCAGGTCGACCCAGACGTCCGGCGCCTCGCGGCCGATGACGATCTCGTCCTTGGTCACCAGGAACTCCTTGGCGCCCGAGTTGTCCTTGTAGGTGATGCGGGCGAAGGCGGCGGCGGCGTCGGTCTCCTCGCGGTGGGTAACCGTGCGGCCGAGCCGCCGGGTGGTCGAGATGCGGTGCGTCGGCGCCCCCGAGCCGTAGCCGGTGGCGGGCGCCTGGGCGAACTCGGAGACCACCTGGATGTCCCCCGGCTCCAGGACCGCGTTCGGGTCCTCCTGGAAGCGGATGAACCAGCGCCCCTCGGCCGAGACGAACTGCGGGCTCACCTTACCCTCTTCGCCCTTCCCCTGGACCTTTCGGAGGAGACGGCCGACGACCGGGGAGGCCTCGTGGTTGAGCTTCTTCAGCTCGCGGTCGAGCAGCTCCTTGGCCTCGGCCTCGATCTCGCCGAAGATGGTGCGCAGGCGCTCGTAGTCCTCGGCGTGCAGGTACACCTGGTAGAGGCTGGGCGCCAGAGTCTTGGTGACCAGCGGCTCCAGACTGTTGCGCATATTCTCGGCCACGGCGAGGATCACGTCCCTCGCCGCCGCCCGCTCCTGGCTCACTTTGCGTCCTCCTAGGGCGGCGCCCGATCGGCACGCACCGCTCCCTTCGAGTATACCCGTACGGGATCGGACCCTGGAGGTTGCGGCAGGGGAGGGAGCGGCCTCTGAGGTAAAGACGGCAGGATCTAGGGCTTAGAGTAAGATTCGTCTTCCTTCGTGACCTCTCAGCGTGCTTTTTCTGCACAAAGTACTTGACTTCTCGCCGAGGTCTACTATCATGTTCCCCATTGGAGCGAGAGACCGGGGCGAGGAACCCCGGCGATTCCGGGCATGGTGTCCGGACGAAAGACCGCTCTCTCAAGGAGGGCCGATGAGGAATTCGTCCGCGCGAGCGCCCCCAAGGACGCACGCCGCGACGCCGCAGAAGCTGAGACGCAGGAAAGAGGTGAAGGCGGAGGAGAGCTCCCGGTCAGTGGAGCCCTCCTCCTGGCAGGTAATACCCGTAACCGACTACGGAGAGCGCCCGGTATTCTCATGCGGAGGAACCGAGCACGTCTGCGATAGACAGCTCCGTAGCTTAAACCAAAAGCGAAGGAGAACCAAATGAGCACCGTACCGAACGTCCCCGTCGTCCCCGTCAACCCCGCCAAGGGCAACCTCCAGGGGCAGACGACGCTCGCCGCCAAGATCGACCGCTGGCGGGGCCTCAACAACAACCTCGAGCCGCAGATCGACCTGCTGCCGCAGTTCAAGGAGCAGTTCGCGAAGTTCCAGAGCCTGCTGTCCCAGGCCCAGGCGCTGCGCGACCGCATGAAGATCATCCAGGGCGACGCCAACGAGGCCATCCAGCAGCGCAACTTCGTCTTCGCGGCGGGCGACGAGCTGTTCACCCGGCTGAGCCATGCCCTGAAGGCGGTCCATGGGCCGGAGAGCGGCCGTCTGCGCGACTTCGGCATCAAGCCCCGCAAGCAGGGTCGCCCCAAGAAGAAGGCGACCGATCCGGTTCCCCCGGCCGCCCCCGAGGTCTCCACCGCTCCGCCGCTCGCCGGCGGAGCCCACGAGACGCCGGCGGCGGCCGCTCCGACCCTGCCGAAAGAGTAGGAAGAAGACGTAGGTAAGGTAGCCAGATCCCCCCGGGGTTTCCCGGGGGGATTTTTTTGGCCCCGACCCCGCCAGCGGTCGCCAACGGCGGCGCGACCGTCGCCAAAGCTCCGCCGAAGCTCTCCAAGCGATCTCGAACCGTCGTCGCCGGGCGCGCCGACCTCTCCGGACGCCGTCCGACCGTCGCCGGACCGCGTCCGGATCCCTCCAAACGAGCGCGGAACGCCTCAAAGACGCACTGAAACCCCGTCAAAACTCCGCAAAACGTCGCCAACGCGTGTTCTATCGCTGCGGAAACTATTTGGAGTGACTTTTTGGCATTTCCATGGCCGGCATTTAAGTTTTTACGTGGTCCGGTACGACTTTTGAGACCCTGTATTTAACTTTTCACAGGGGCATTTCGACTTTTGGGGCCATGTATTTAAGTTTTTACGGCGGCAAAAACTATTTTGGGGCGATGTATTTAAGTTTTTATGACGACATTCTGAGTTTTGGCGACGTTTTTGGCACCTTTTCAGTTTCTCGTGGAGGAGGGAGCGGAGGAGTTTCGCGTCTGCGGTAGACCGGAGGAGGCCCTAGGAGCGCGAGACTCGACTACGAAGCCAAGCTGAAGGTCACCCTGGAGGAGACCCGGCAGGGCCTCGTGGAGGGGGGGCCCGATCGGCGCCGCCCTCTTCCACCGCGCCGGACGCCTCCTCGGCCGGGGCACAACCGGCGGGTTCAGGAGGACGACCCCTCGTGCACGCCGAGACCGACGCCTTCCGGAAGGCCAGCCAGCAGCGGAGCGGCCGCGACACGGTAATGGTCACCACCCTCGCCCCCTGCTGGTACTGCAGTGGCTTGGTTCGCCAGTTCCGGATCGGCACCGTGGGTGGGGGAGTCCGTCAACTTCCCCGGCGGGGTTGCCTGGCTGCAGGAGAACGGGGCGAGGTCGTCGACCTCCGGTCGGAGGAGTGTGTTCGCCTCCTGGGGAGTGGATTGCCGCGCATCCCAGCCTGTGGGACGAGGATATTGGGGAGGAATGAGGTCGCACTGCCAGGTAGTGGCGATCATCGTTGGGCAGGGTGGTCACTGTCGGTTCCTCTGGGCTTATGGCGAAATCTCGATATATTCTTGCTCCCCAAATCTGGGGGTTGACGCAGCGACTGAGGTATAGTTATATATACAGGCCTGTAGGCTTAGGTACATACCGCAGCTCCTTTGATGGACGGCCCAGGACTGTTTAAGGGTTCGAGCCTTTAGATAGGAGGCAAGGTAGAAGTTATGAGAGCTGGTGAAAATAAAAACTTTTGGTCGGGGGACAGCCCCGCAGTAATTGCACACTTGAACCTGCTGCAAGGCATTATTAGCCGTCTGGCCAATAACAGTACGCCCTGCAAGACGTGGTGCCTTACCCTTGTAGGTGCATTGGTCAGCTTCGCTGGAGCCACACATGTGCCCGCGATCCTCACATTCTCGCTCGTACCGATTGTGATCTTCGGTTTTTTGGACACGATGTATCTCTCACAAGAGAAGGCATGTCGCGATCTATATAAGTGTACTGTCGACCGCATCCGGGATGAGTCTTATGGGCTGAGGGATTTATATGAGGCGGGCGCTCCCATACGTTTATGTGACATTCGCTCAGCGCTTACTTCTTGGTCAATCTTGCCGGTCTATTTAGCATTGATATTTTCATATTTCATCGGAGAGTACTCAGGCTGGATGATCGCACTTACGTCAGTCAAGAAGTAGCGAGGGACCATGACAATAATACCAACGTTCTTCTTCTCCCATGCACGACAAGATCGCGAGATGCCCGGGCAATATCTCGATCGATTTTTTGACGACCTTGAAGCGAAGGTGGCTCAATATGCGGCTGCGGATCGTAAGGTGAACCGTATTGGCACTATAGATCGGGAAGTTCGACAAGGCGCGGATTGGGACCGGGTACTAAGCGGCTCTCTAAGCACTGATAGGGCTTTCGTTGCGATCTGGACGCCGCTTTATTTTACTCGCGAGAACTGCGGGAAAGAGTTGTATGCTTTTGTGTTGCGCAGCCGTAGCATTGGGATCGACGTGAACGGAGCACTGACGGATGTAGAGAACGTCATTCCTATTCGCTGGCTTGCCGAAGAAGCCTACTGCGCCAATACGCAGAAGGACTCGCTGATCCCGCCGATTCTGCGTAGGATCAACGACACTCCTGCCGCTGACCCTGGCGATCCAGACCAGATAGCAGCGATCCAGCGCTATCGCAAGAAAGGCATGGAGCGGTGCGTCCTCACCGAGCCTTATTATCAGGATCTACTTAACCTTTTCGCTCTCCGCATACGCGATTTGATTGAATTACCAGAAGCCACCGATATCAGCTTCGCTACAGTGTGTGATGCCTTTGCACATGATTGGCGGCAACACTTCGCAACCAAGGGAAGAACTCCGGTAGCTAGCGCGTCTCTCCCGGGTGCGCCAGTTGAACAGGTACAGCCACGTGCACTTGCGTCTGTGGTCGCGTTTTACATTACTAACCGGGCCTTTACTCCTGATCCCAACACCGTCAGCTTCGCGGACCAACTCATCGCTGAAATGCTTCCGGGAAAGACTGGAAGTGCTGACCCGCTGCTTACAGCGTTGCTCACGGACGTGCGTACTGCCGGATTCGCGGAGGGGCTGACTGTATTTCACGCGGCGGCTAACACAGTTGGGCCTACCAGTGCCGGACAACTCCTCGACCGCCTCACTGCACTTTCCAAGGCGCGCGTATTGGCGACTCTCATCATTGATCCTGACATCTGGCCGGGTACAAATGCTGATCCCTGGGCAACCCAAATCGAGCAAATCATCCGCTCGAGTGACTGGGTAGGGCCGGTTCTTCTCCCCTCCTTTGGCGCCAATGACGTCAAGCTAGAGGAACTGGTCGCCTCGCGAGGTCTGCCACCGCGGCTGGTCGCGTTACCGCAGGCGTCCGAAGCCCGGATTGGCATGCTGCGCCACACTTTTGTCGATGCCCGCGGGCGTGTTCTGCGCGCGAGTACCCACCATGCGTCCGATGCTGAAAGCCTCCCGCTGCTTAAAGGAGTGGGTGGGGAGCGCATCTGATATGGGTAATGCACACGGTCGAATCGTCACGTTTTATTCTTACAAGGGCGGCACTGGCCGCTCTATGGCGCTTGCCAACTTTGCGTGGATTGTGGCCGTTAGTGGCAAGCGCGTGCTCACGATTGATTGGGATCTGGAAGCGCCCGGATTGCACCGCTACTTCCGACCGTTTTTAGTGGACCCCGATCTATTCGAGACGGACGGTCTGATTGACGCATTCTGGAGCTTCGCAGCTTCGGCGTCGTCGAACTCTCTGCTGGGTGAAGGTCTGTCTACACCGGAGGACCAAGGGGAGGTCGCGGAGGGGTTGGAGGACGCCACAAGGCGACTCGACTGGACGTTCCCTACCGGGGGCTACATCGACTTCATTGGCGCCGGTCGCCAAGGTGCGACGTACAGCGAGCGCGTCAACAGTTTCGACTGGAAACGCTTTTACGAACTTGGAGGCGCCCGCATGTTGACGACCGCCAAGGCCCATCTGCGTGCACGTTACGACTGGGTACTCATTGACAGTCGCACGGGCGTTTCTGATACCTCTGGTATATGCACCATGCAGATGCCAGATATGGTTGTCCCCTGCTTCACGCTCAACCGCCAGAGCATTGAAGGTGTCGCTGCTATCTTAAGATCTATCCGTGCCTATCATAGCGCCAGCGTGGATGGATCTAAGATCAAGTTCTTCCCCGTCGCCACCCGAATCGAGAATGCTGAGCAAAACAGACTGGAAGTTGCACGTGGTTACGCAAGGGCAGCTTTGGCAGAGTTCCTACCTATAGTGATGCAGGCCCGTCCGCGTGACTACTGGGACAAAATGGAGATCTCGTATCGGCCGGCGTACGCCTTCGAGGAAATTCTTGCCGCGTTCGGTGATTCGACTGGCCCAACTGGGGCAGCGGACACAATGCTCTCCCAAGTCGAGACTATGGCGCAACACATCGCAGGTGATGCATTTCTGAGCATGCCTGAAATAGTGGAGTCGGATCGCGAGCGGGTTCTTGCGAGATACTCTTTTGGAACCCGATCGACGCCAGTCGCGAATGTGACGCCTCAGATAGACGATGACTCTGCCGATACTGAGTTCCTCCGCGGAGTGCGGGGGAAGGAGCAGTTGTGGCGTGGGTCAAAATTCGATTGGCGCTTGCTTCTCAGTCGACGAGAGTTGGAGCTACTCACTGATAAAGATCGCAGCGAGTTTGGTCGCAATATGACTTTCTATCTCCTTCAGAGTGAAAGGATGCGGAGATTTTTGCGGACGACCGGATTCGGGGGGATGATCTCTTTCATTCTTGGTCTTGTTGCGATTCTAGTTTACTGGTTATTGCTCCCTGGGATCTCGCAAAGGCTTGCTACGGTCATGTTTCCACTTATCCTTATTAGTGGATGGATTTCGGGCTTGTTCGTTTGGAGCATCATCATGGCAGCAGTAAGTCGAGACAAGCCTTACGGCATAACCTTGGCGCAAACGGTTGTGCTGTCCGCCTACGGGCCGTTCCTACCAGAAATCGGAGACTATGGCACTAAGAACGTTGGTCCAATCCAGTAGCTACCCTATCGCCGCCGGAGGGAAGCTCTCAGACGGAAAGGCGACATCGAACTCACCGTCCCGCAGTCTTGTGGCGGCGTCTCGGAAGGCCGCCATGAAGTGCTTCCCTCCGTAGAACTCCCGACAGATCTCCGACTTGCTGCTGTGGAGGAGACGGACGAGGGATTCCGCAGAGGGTGGGGCGGACGTCAAGCGCGAGTGGCGCCCTCCGAATCCTGGGAGAGGTCCACCACGGCAAGCCCTTCACGGTCGGCGGCCTGGGCTTGCCGGCGATCCGCAGAGACGAAAAGGTCCGGCTGATAGACGAGAGCGCTTCCGACGTGAAGGGCGTCGAGCGCCCGCAGGGGATGACGTTCGAGGCAGCGGATGGCCTGGTCGAAGGCATCTTGGGAGAGGTCACAGAGATCGGCGTCGGAGAGATCGGCCTGCACGGCGGATTTGAGGCTCTGATAGTCCCCGGAGGAAAGCCGGCCCTCGCGCACCAGCCGGCACAGCGTCGAGATCAGCTCGGGTACGACGAGGACACTGACCGCCAGGGCATCCGCCTCGGCGCAGAGGGCCCTCACCTGCTCCGCCCCCTCCTCTTCGACATAGCGCTTGGTCAGCGCGGAGGTGTCGAAGAAGACCCTCATCGCGTCTCGTCGCGGTCTGCCAGGACCTCGTCGCCGAGGCTCAGATTGCCCAGAGAGAGCCGGGTCTGGGGCGGCTTCTTCCAGGCCGGCGTCGCTGCCTTGACCGGAACGATGTCCGCGACCGGCCGACCGTTGCGGTACACGCGGACGGTTTCGCCGTCCTCGACGGCGTCGAAAAAGGTCTTCGCGTGGTTCCGGAGCTCGGTGAAGGTGGTTTCGCGCATACCGCCATTGTCTCAGACCTGGGAGGCGTCTGTCCATCGATCTGTACATTACCGATCCTCGAACGCCAGGGTGTCTTCGACGTCGATAGGATCGCTGGCGTCTGCGCCCTGCGGAGACGCCCTGGCGGCGGTGATTTCGGGGAGGTTCGTGGTAGCGGCTGGGCGTCTTCGAAGACCCGTCCTCCGGACGCCCTGCCATGCGAGTCGCCAGCGGCATCGGCGGCGGCATCGAGCCTGGTGCGCAAGCCCTCAGGGTAGGGAAGCCCAACAAACCAAAGCTCCGAAGGCGGGGGCGACGAGCTGCTAGGCCCTGATTTGTTAAAGAACTTGCGCACCTTCCCCCCGGTCTGTCGACAAATGCGAAAAGGAGTTTATTGCAGCGCGCCCACCGGGGTGGAGCGCCAAGAGGGTCAGTGCACTACGAGATGTCGGCGGTGGTCTGAAACCGCGGTCTTCTGGCGGTAAGCCGCGCTTGTGGCAGTGTTCGCATCAGTCGAGGTCTTCCTCTCGAAGCTTGTCGATCAGCTCGTTGGAGACCGCCGTGCCTCGGGGAAGCAGGGGTTCGAAACCGTAGAAGCTCTTCGGCTGGGTGACCCCGGAGACCCGGCAGTGGTGCGTCAAGCCCTCCCGAACGACCTCAGACAGGACCTCTCCGGCACTGCGTTTCTCTCTCCTGGCCCTCTCCTTGACCGCTAGGAGGACGTCGTTCGCAATGTCGAGGGTTGTTCGCATGCATCTGATGCTACTACGTCTGAACTTCGGGCTGGGGGGCAAGGAGAGACCGCGGCGTTAGATGACCCTGCGCGCGGCGGCCGTCGCCGGGTCTCCGGTGTTGGGAGTGCCCGTCGGCTCGATGAGGAGGAGATGGACCTCCTCCTTGGCCACGGGCCGATGCTCCACTCCCTTCGGCACCACGAACAGCTCACCCGGCCCGAGATGGACGCTGCGGTCGCGTAGCTCGATGACGAGATGGCCCTGGAGCACGAGGAAGACGTCGTCCGTCTCGTCGTGCTGGTGCCAGATGAACTCGCCTTCGACTTTGACCACCATGATGTCGTGACCGTTGAACTGCGCCACGGTCCTCGGCTGCCAATGCTCCGAGAAGGTCGACAACTTTGCGTCTAGGTTGACGGGATTCATTGCCGTACCTAGGCGTACTGAAGGCGACGACCCTTTGGCTGAGGGATAGCGTCTCCGAACTCACGTGCCGTGTCCAACCACAACGAGATCGCCTCCTCAGCCTCTGCCAAGGCCGAGCTCGGCGTTGCGCCATGGGCTGCACAGCCGGGAAGCTCGGGGACCTCGGCGACGAACACCTGATCTTCGTCACTCCAATAAATGATGACTTCGTACCGGTGCATCACACCTACCCCGCGTAGATCTGCACTTCCCGCAGCTCCCGGAGCTTGTCCCGAAGCGCCGCCGCCTCCTCGAACTCCAGGCGCTTGGCGGCGGCTTTCATCTCCTTTTCGACCCTGGAGATGCGCTCGGCGAGCGGGAGGTCGGAGTCCTCGATCTCCGCTCCCAGGCGGGGCGAGCCGGCCACGAAGTAGTCGAGGTTCGCCATCTGGACCAGCGGGTTGTGGATGTCCTTCAGGATCGAGGTCGGCTCGATGCCGTTCTCCTGGTTGTACTTCTCCTGCCGGACCCGCCGGCGCTCGGTCTCTCCCATCGCCCGCTTCATCGAGTCGGTCACCCGGTCGGCGTAGAAGAGGACCCGGCCGTTCAGGTGCCGGGCAGCGCGGCCGGAGGTCTGGATGAGCGAGGTGTCGCTCCTCAGGAAGCCCTCCTTGTCGGCGTCCAGAATGGCGACCAGCGAGACCTCCGGGAGGTCGAGGCCCTCGCGCAGGAGGTTGATCCCCACCAGGACGTCGAACTCGCCGCGCCGCAGGCCGGTCACGATCTCCACCCGCTCCAGGGTCTCGATGTCGCTGTGCATGTAGCGCACCTTGATGCCGAGCTCGGCCAGGTACTGGGTCAGCTCCTCGGCCATCCGCTTGGTGAGGGTGGTGACCAGCACCCGCTCCTTCCTTGCGATGACCTTGCGGATCTCCCCCACCAGGTCGTCCACCTGCCCCTGGGCCGGGCGGACCTCGATCACCGGGTCCAAGAGGCCGGTCGGGCGGATCACCTGCTCGACGATCACCCCGGCCGTCCGCTGCAGCTCCCAGGGGGCCGGGGTGGCGGAGACGTAGACGCGCTGGCCCACCCGGGTGTCGAACTCCTCGAAGGTGAGCGGCCGGTTGTCGAGCGCCGAGGGGAGGCGGAAGCCGAAGTCGACCAGGGTCTGCTTGCGCGAGCGGTCGCCGTGGTACATCCCGCGCACCTGGGGGATCGTCTGGTGGCTCTCGTCGACCACCAGGAGGTAGTCGTCGGGGAAGTAGTCGAAGAGGGTCGGCGGCGGCTCCCCCGGGGCGCGGCCGGAGAGGTGGCGCGAGTAGTTCTCGATGCCGTGGCAGTAGCCGATCTCTTTCAGCATCTCGAGGTCGAAGCGGGTGCGCTGTTCCAGGCGCTGGCGCTCCAGGAGCTTGCCCTCGGCCTCCAGCACGTCCAGGCGGTCGACGAGCTCTAAGCGGATGCCGTCGATCGCCCGCTCCATGCGGTCCTTGGGGGTGACGTAGTGGGTGCGGGGATAGACCGCCATGCGTTCGACCTGCTCGTAGACGTCGCCGCGGAGGACGTCGAAACGGCTGATGCGCTCGATGTCATCGCCGAAATATTCGACGCGGATTCCCACCTCTTCGTAGGCGGGGAGGATCTCCAGGGTGTCGCCGCGCACCCGGAAGCTCCCCGGGTAGAGGTCGAGCTGGGTGCGCTGGTACTGCATGTCGACCAGCCGGCGGAGAGCCCGGTCCAGCCCCTCGGAGTCGCCGAGGCTGAAGAACAGCAGCATGCCGAAGAAGGCCTCGGGCGAGCCCAGGCCGTAGATGCAGGAGACCGAGGCGACGATCACCACGTCGCGCCGCTCGAACAGCGACTTGGTGGCGCGCAGGCGGAGACGGTCGATCTCCTCGTTGATCGAGGTCTCCTTCTCGATGTAGGTGTCGGTCTGCGGGACGTACGCCTCGGGCTGATAGTAATCGTAGTAAGAGACGAAGTACTCGACCGCGTTGTGGGGGAAGAAGCTGCGGAACTCCTGGAAGAGCTGGGCGGCGAGGATCTTGTTGTGCGACAGGACCAGGGTCGGACGGTTGACCTCCTCGATCATCTTGGCGATCGAGAACGTCTTGCCCGAGCCGGTGACGCCCAGGAGCACCTGCTCCTTGTCGCCGTTGCGGATTCCTGCCACCAGCTGCTCGATGGCCGCCGGTTGATCACCCTGGGGGGTGAAACGCGAAACGAGCTCGAAGTCTGCCATGACGGGATTGTAAACCGGCGGGCGGCCGCCTTTGTTCCGGCTGCCCTACCCCACGGAGTGGGGGGCTCCCTACCCTAGGATGTCAGCCCGGCCAAGAATGGGACACTTGCGCAATCGCGCAGAACTGCTATCTTAGTCCTATAGTCTCGGCTTCAAAAATGAGGTGTTTCCCCTATCCGGGGGAAACCCCCTGGCTCTTTGATCGGGAGAAGGGAGAGTCCGCGTGGCATCCATCCGCAGCTCCATGGCCGTCCCCATCGCCTTTTCCGGCAGCGCCCCGCGCGAACCCCTGCTCACCCTGCGCGGTTTCGGCGTCGCGGCGGGTCGCCGGGTGATCCTGGCCGAAATCGACCTCGACCTCCCCGCGCGGGGGATTGCGGTCCTCATGGGGCCGGCGGGGGCGGGCAAGTCGCTCCTTCTGCGCTCGCTCTGCGGGCTCGGCCGCGAGGACGCCACCCTGCGCAGCTGGGGAACGGCGCGCTACGGCAGCCGCCCCCTCGGCAAGGGGGCGATGCCCGCCCTGGTCGAGCAGAACGTTGCCCTCCCCGAGGAGACCGTGCTGGAGAGCGTCCTCGGCAACCTGGCCGAGCGCGGCTCGCTGCCCCTGGCGGAGAAGCGGCGCCAGGCGAGCTGCCTGCTGGCCGAGCATGGGCTCGCCGAGCTCGCCGGGTCGCTCGACGACCTCACCTCGTCGTTCCCCCTGGCCGTGCAGCGCCGGCTCGCCATCCTCGGCGTGACCGTGGGGGAGCCCGCGCTGCTCTGCGTCGACGAGCCCACCGACGGCCTCTCCGATGCCGACGCCCTGGCCCTCCTGGCGCAGCTGGCGCACCAGGCGGAGCGGCGCTCGCTCCTCGTCGTCACCCGCAATCAGCAGCACGCCCAGGTTCTCGGCGGCAACCTCGCTCTCCTCGCCGGCGGCAGGATCCAGGAGCGTCGGCCGGTGCCGGACTTCTTCGCCGCGCCGGAGAGCGTCGCGGGCCGGGCCTTCGTATGCACCGGCGGCTGCGGTTGTCCTTCCCCGGACGTCCTCCTTCAGGACCTCGCTCATGGGGTCGCGCCACCGCCGCCCCTGCCGGTCGCGGCCTACCGGGCCGTCGCCGAGTCGACCGGCCGCGGCTACCTGAGCGACCGCCTGGGGCCGACCGGCTTCCGCTGGCTGCGGCCGGGCCGGCTCGGCGGCTGCCCGAAACCCGGTCTGCTCGCGGACCTCGACGAGGACCTGACGGCGCTGCGACGGGTCGGCGTGACGGTCCTGATCTCCCTGACCCTCGAGCCGCTCGGCTCCGACGCCCTCTTCCGGCACGGCCTGGACAACGTCTTCTTCCCGATCGCCGACCGGGGAGTGCCGGACCTGGCGGATGCCCTGGCGCTCGCCGAGAAAGTCGAGGACTGGGTGGGGCGGGGCGAGACCGTGGCCTACCACTGCCGAGCCGGTCACGGCCGCACCGGTGCGATGCTCGCGGCGCAGCAGATCTGGGCCGGGGCCAGCGCCCGCGAGGCGCTGACCGAGGTCCGGCAGGTCGAATCCTCCTGGGTGCAGTCGGAAGAGCAGATCGCCTTCCTGAGAGGGTTCGAGCGAGCGGTGAGGGCCCCGTCCCCGCCGACCGGCAGGCTGCAGACCGCGGAGGAAAGAGGGACCGCCCATGGGAGACCTCAATAAAACGATGGACGAGTGCATCTCGACCATCCCCGAGTGTCTCGCGGCGGCTCTCGTCGACCTGACGACCGGCCTGCTGCTGGGGATCCGGACCGTCGATTCGCATCCCCGGGAGGTCATCGACCTCGTCGCGGCGGCGACCGGCGACCTGTTCCAGGGTCCGAACGTCTCCGCCATCGAGCGCACCTTCCGGAAGGTCCGCGGCATCCAGAACGAGGACGGCTACCACTATCTCCAGGAGGTGATCTTGAGCAGCGACAACCTCCTGCACGTGTTCTTCCGCGGCCGGGCCAACCCCGACAACGTCCTGGTCGTGGTCTGCCGCCGGGCCGCCAACCTCGGCATGGTGCTGGCCCGGGCCAAGACGATGATCCCCAAGGTGGAGGCCGCGGCGGCCGGGCCGGCGGCGGCGGTCGTTTAACCCTCAGGGCAGGCCGGGCAGGGTGTCCGCCACCCGGCAGCCGTCTCCAACGCAGGTCGAGAGCGTCTTCAAGGCCCGCGCCAGCTGGGCGAGCCGGGCCGCGGCGAGGTGCCCGGCCTGGTTCTGCAGCTCGTAGGGGTCGGCCACGAGGTCGTAGTACTCGCGGTCGCCGTTCGCGTACTCGACGTATTTGAAGCCCTGGGTGCGCAGGCCGACCAGCGGCACCGGGTCGAAGATGCGGCCCTGCAGATCCCCGTCGTCGTCCGCCGGCTCCAGGACCCCGGCGTGGCCCCGGCGCGGACCGGCCGCCGCCCCGGCGCTCTCCCCTCCGGGTCCGCCCAAGGCGCGCGGTTGCTCGATGAGGATCGCCCGCCGCCAGTCGGCCGGCGGCGCGGGCTGGCGCCAGAGCGGCACCAGGGATCGCCCGTCCGCCGCCGCCTTCA